>Ga0209723_1002396_pt1 | contig 25218 bp, 21 predicted proteins | sample BiotimSIPDNA_2_FD_185750 | JGI IMG/M metagenome (GOLD analysis project Ga0209723, IMG submission 185750) | Anaerobic biogas reactor microbial communites from Washington, USA - Biogas_R2 time_0 SIP DNA (SPAdes) (version 2) | ecosystem: Engineered > Bioreactor > Anaerobic > Unclassified | place...
TCCGTAATCTGTAATCCGATCAAACCGATCTACGGCGAGTATAAACCACAAAGCTCACAAAGAACACAAAGCCCGCACAAAAAGTTTTTCGGGCTATCGGGAACTGTATTAACCTTTGCGAAGTCCTCTGTGATCTTTGTGCACTTTGTGGTTAAAATCCGTAATCTGTAATCCGATCAAACCGATCTACGGCGAGTATAAACCACAAAGCTCACAAAGGGCACAAAGCCCGCACTAAAGGTTTTTTCGGGTTATCAGGAATTGCATTAACCTTTGCGAGTCCTCTGTGATCTTTGTGCGCTTTGTGGTTAAATCCGTAATCTGTTATCCGATCAAACAATGCATCCATCGAGAAAATCTGAGAGGAAAAATGTCATTTGTCATAGCCGCCATGCCTGCCTACAATGAGGAGAGGTCCATCGCCAAGATGGTTTTAGGCTGCAAGAAGTACGTCGACCAGGTGGTTGTGGTCGACGACGGCAGCTCTGACGCCACGGCGAGCATAGCCGAAGCTCTGGGGGCTTATGTGGTTCGGCATGAGAAGAACAGTGGCTATGGTGCAGCACTCCGTTCCTGCTTTGAGACGGCACGCAATCTGGGGGCGGAGAAGATGGTGATCATAGACTCGGACGGCCAGCATGATACCGCTGAGATTCCAAAGCTGCTCGATCCCCTCAACAATGGCTGCGATCTGGTTATAGGCTCCCGGTTCTGCGACGGCAATGGCGAAAACATTCCCGCCTATCGGAAGGTGGGGATGAAGGTCCTCGATGTGGCGACCAATGTTGCTGGGGGCGTCAGCGTCACCGATAGCCAGAGCGGCTTTCGAGCCTATGGGCAAAGGGCGATAGAGAGCATTTACATCAAGGACAGCGGCATGTCCGCCGGCTCGGAGGTGCTGTTGCAGGCCAAGGACAATGATCTCTCCATCAAGGAGGTGCCGATTCACTGCCGGTACGATGTGGAGAGGGCCTCGACCCAGAACCCTGTCTCCCACGGGGTGAAGACGCTGATCAAGATCCTGCATGATATGGAGCTGAGAAGGCCGCTTTATTACTTCACAGTGCCTGGGATTCTGCTGGCGGCAGTGGGGGTTGGAATGGGGCTGGATTTTCTGCGAGTGTTTTATCGTGGGGGGAGCCTGGCGTATGGGCCTACGCTGCTTATGATATTGATGACGCTGGTGGGGTCATTTCTGGCTATGACTGGGATCATATTGCACAGCATATCCAAGATGATGATTGAATTCAAGAATGAGATCGAGCAGATAAGAAAAGCGAACCATGTCCATGGCCACAATGCTGGGAACAAGGCCAGAGATAATTAAGATGGCTCCTGCAAGTCTGCAAGCTATAGCTCACCATTTTCCAAATACCAGTATGAGGTGACTTTTAAATGAATAATATCGCCAACACTGGCGCATCACTCAATTATAGTGAGGTTATATGTCACTGACCATCGCCGCCATGCTGGCCTATAACGATGAGCAGTCCATAGCCAAGACGGTCCTTGGCTGCAAGAAGCATGTCGACCAGGTAGTTGTGGTCGACGAAGGCAGCTCCGATGCCACTGCCGAGATCGCCACCGCCTTAGGAGCTGAGGTAGTGCGGCATGAGACGAAGGAGGGCTACGGCGCGGCCTTGCGCTCTTGCTTTGAGGTGGCGCGGCGGATGAGCGCTGAGAGGATGGTCATAATCGACACGGAAGTGCAACAGGATATTACAGAACTTCTTGCTGGGCTGAAGGAGGGAAATGATGCCGTCCTCCCGGACAGCCCATGCGACTGTGGAGCCTACGGCCGGCGAGCCATCGAAACGATCGAGATCAACTGCGGCAACGGATCCGCCAGCTCTGAGATCCGGGCTCAAATCAAGCACCTCAAGGTCGCCTCCTTGCCCTCAAGCGTGGAGCGACGCTACCGCAAAAAGCGGATTGCAGTGGTGGTGCCGGCCTACAACGAGGAGAAGTTGATTGGAAAGACACTCTGTGGCATTCCCGACTACGTCGCTCGGATCTATGCTGTAGATGATGGATCCCCAGACCGAACTGGAGAAATCATAGATGATTGCGCACGGCGTGATCCCAGAATAGTTCCCATCCATCATAACCCGAATAGGGGGCCTGGGGCTGCGATCATATCTGGTTATTCCCTGGCTCTGGCTGATGGGATGGATATTATCGCAACCATGGACGGGGACGGGCAAATGGATCCCCATTACCTTCCTCAGTTTTTAGATCCTATTGTTGATTGCAAATGCGACTTCACCCTTGGAAACCGTTTGAGTTCTCCCCAGTACCGCGGTCGTATGAGTAAGTGGCGGTTCTTTGGAAATGCGATTCTCACTTTTCTCACAAAAGTTGCATCGGGCTATTGGTCTATGACCGATCCCCAAAATGGCTATACTGCAATCTCTCGCCGTGCTCTTGAAGTGATTGGCTTTGAAGGTATGTACCCGCGATATGGTTACCTAAATGACAGACTGGTTCGACTGAATATTCATGGTTTCCAGATACGGAACATCCTCCATCCTGCAAAGTACGGCAATGAAAAATCGTCTATTAAATACGGATCGTACATAGTTCGAGTTTCAAATCTTCTTCTGAGAGATTTTTTATGGCGGCTTAAGATGAAGTATGTAGTATTCAGCTTCCATCCCCTTGTCATCTTCTATTTATTTGGATCTGTGCTGACTGCAATCGGGCTGGCTGCTGGGTGTATTACTTTATGGGAAAAGCTGGTCTGGGGGTATCCATTCCTTTTCGTTCATGGTACTCTATCGATGCTGGTGTTTATATTAGGTGCTATGTTTCTCTCTTTTGCGATGCTCTTTGATATGTTTCAGGAAAGGCAGAATAACGGGTGGTATTGAAGGTGATTATTGTATCCTATATCACATAATATAACAAAATCTATAATTAAAAATTATCTATATAGTTTGTGATAATGATTAACAAAATAACAAAATAAAGGTTTATTGATCGGTATCCTGACAATGTCGTTGCGATCAAGAGCCGCCAAAGATTCAGCAGCTGTTTGATGCTCAGTTACTTTTCTTGGAGGAACCATGCAGAACTTGCTTTCAAAGATCAGAGATCAGAGTGCAAAAATAGGTATAATCGGCCAGGGCTATGTCGGCCTCCCGCTCGCAATGGCTTTTGCGAAGAAATTCACAGTCTTCGGCTACGACGTCTGTTCAGATATGATCGATCGTCTCCGAGAAGGAAAGTCCCATATCCAGGATGTCACAGATGAGCAGCTGTGCCGGCACATCGAACGCGCCTACTTTCCGACATCGAATGCCGAAGACCTCCGCCGGTGTGATTTTATAATCATTTGCGTCCCGACCCCCCTCCTAGAGGACAAGATCCCCAACTTAAGCTACATCAAAAGCGCCTGTGCGACCATCAAGACAGTCCTTCACCCAGGCCAGCTTGTAATCCTCGAGAGCACCACCTACCCAGGAACGACCGACGAGGTGGTTGTCCCGATCCTGGAGGAGAAAGGACTTGTTGCCGGCAATGACTTTGGTGTCGCCTACTCCCCCGAGCGAGTAGATCCTGGGAACAAGAGCTATCCCATTGATAAGGTGCCAACCGTTGTTGGAGGCATAAACGCCGAATGCACAGAAATCGCTGCCGCTCTCTATGGGAGTGTCATAGAGAAGATCGTCTCAGTTCATGATGCCAAAACAGCAGAGGCCGTGAAGATGGTAGAGAATATCTTTCGGAATGTGAATATCGCTCTTGTCAATGAAATGGCACTCATCTTCGAACGGATGGGCATAGACACCTGGGAAGTAATCGACGCTGCTGCTACCAAGCCGTATGGCTTTATGCCATTTTATCCAGGTCCAGGAATAGGAGGTCACTGCATTCCCCTCGATCCCTACTACATGTCATACAGGGCAAAAAAATTCGGCTTCATCCCTCGTTTCATCGAAACCTCTGGTGAGATCAATGATTTCATGAAGATGCATGTAGTAAACCTAGTTGAGACAGGTCTAAAGCAGGTCGGAAAGCGTTTGTACGGCGCAAAGGTCGCAGTTATGGGCCTCGCCTACAAGAAAAACATCAATGACCCCAGGGAATCGCCTGCGATCAAGTTTATTGAGGAGCTTAAGAATCTCGGTGCAGATGTGCGGGTATATGATCCATTCGTCCCATCGCTTGCGACGAAGAATGGGGTGTTAGCCTCAGTTGGAAGCATCGAGGAAGCGCTCTTTGGGGCGGAGTGTGCGGTATTTCTCGTTGACCACGATGCCTTCAAGGGAATCTCTATGGAAGCAGTGAAGAAGCTCATGGCATCGCCGGTGATTGTGGACGGAAAGAACCTGTTTGGAGGCGGAGAGGGGATTGTGTATTTAGGGATCGGGAAAGGAAGTTTTGAGAAATGATTAAATTATATTTTAAAATAAAATCTATATAATGGTGGTTTCTATATGTTTAATAATATTAAAGCAGGTGTCATTGGTATGGGCAAGATGGGCGTTTTGCACACCGGCATTCTAAATAGTCTTCAGGGCGTCGAAGTTAAGGCATTGGTCGATAATCAGGATATTATTCTAAATTTTATTCAAGGTGCAATTCCTTCAATCAAGACCTACAGAGATTACAGAGATATGCTAAAGAAGGAAGATTTGGATCTGGTGTATATTACCACTCCGACGTCGCTTCACACCAAACCTGCGACAGAGTGTGCTGAACGACAGATACCTTTCTTTGTGGAGAAGCCCCTGGGCACATCAGTGGCTGACTGTGCTACTCTGGTGAATGCCGTTGAAGAGAATCCGATCATCAATATGATCGGTTATAGCAAGCGCTTCGTCGATACTTTCCGGAAAGCTAAGGAGATAATAAATAGCGGAGATCTGGGTAATCTGATCTACTTCAATTCCTCCATGTATGTCTCCCAGCTCTTTACGAAAGGTAAAGGATGGAGATACAAAAAGGAATCCAGCGGAGGCGGCGTGCTAAACACATTGGCAGCTCATCTGATCGATTTGCTGCTATGGTACTTCGGTGACGTTTCATCAGTCCAAGGCAATGTTAAGAGCTTTTACTCCAAAGATGTGGAGGACTTCGTGCACTCATATTTATTATTTGAAAGTGGTCTTGGCGGCTATCTTGATACCTCCTGGAGTGTAAGGAATTACAGATTGCCCGAGATTAAAATACAGGTTGAGGGCGATAAGGGAATGCTAATTGTAACTGATGATTATTTAAAGGTCTACTTAGATCGGGAAGGATCTTGGAAGACTTACTACAAGCAAGATCTGTTCAAAGGCGTCGAATTTGATCTCGGTGGCCCTGAATACACATTAGAGGACAAGCATATGATTGAATCCCTCGGAGCCAAGAGGGAGACTGAGATGGATATATTTGGTGGTTTTAAGGTTCAGAAAATCATTGAAGGCATTTACAGGTCCGCATCAGATAAACGTGCGATAGAGGTGAGCACACTATGAGCATCGATCCGATTATTTTGGGCCACAATCAATTTGTGGGGGTTGATCATCTTTCGCAAGATCGTGCTCGGGATCGCATTGAGCGCTTCAGCGATTCACAAAAGATCCTGGATGTCATAAGCTACTTCTATGAGCTGGGTGGCAGAGGGATGATGCTCTCCACGCATCAGAGGGCCACAGAGATCATGAAGGTGGTAGGCTCTATGCCTGAGATTTCCAAGAATATGAACTTTTATCCGCTGATACCTTACGCTCAGGGATACGTCAGACGGGCCAATGAGATGGGCATGGTCGGAATGCTCAATGATGTGTTGGAGCCAGCGAGCACTTCTACTAAGCTCAAGATCTTATTCAAGGGCGGAATTAATGTTATGCGAAAGGATTTCCTGAACATTCTCTCTACTCTGATAGATGTTGAGCTACTGCCATTTAGTGGATCAAATATAAAAGCGGTCTTTCTGCATAATGTCCTTACTGATTTAGCGCTATCATTTAGAGCTCAAAATATTTTTGAGTTCTATATAGATCATATTAAGGATAACTATGGGGTAACTCCTGCTTTTGGAACCATGAATTTCCCTGCGCTAGTCAGCAGCTTTGATGAATGGGGATTTAAGAAGCCATTGGTAATGGCGTCATTTAATAAGATTGGATTTCAGATGAATCCTTCAAGAGAGGAATGCGAAAGATCTTTCAAAAATTATGATGTTGATGTATTAGCGATGAGTACATTAGCCGCAGGGTACTTAAAACCAAGTGAAGCATATAACTATATATTCTCGTTACCGAATATTAAATCTATCGTTGTAGGTATATCCACAAAAGAACATGCTCGTGAGACAATTAATATAATTCGCTCTCACTTGGAGACTATATGAGGATATTAATAGATATAGGACATCCTGCTCACGTTCATCAATTTAAAAATGCGATTCGCTTATTGAGAGCGCGCGACCATAATATATTAGTTACTGCTCGAAATAAAGAGGCAACATTTATATTGCTTGATAAATACTCGATTCCATATGTGAGAGTTGGAAACTACGAAAATAATAATATTAAGAAAGCCATGAATATGTTTATAATCGATGCAAAACTGTATTCTTTAGCAAGAAATTTTAGACCAGATATATTCATCGGAGGAGTAGGAAATGTGTATATTGCGCATACTTCATGGCTAATGCGCAAACCTTCGATTTTATTTAATGATACTGAGCATGCTAAACTACAAAATTACCTGTCATTCCCTTTTACAAAAACAATTTGTACACCTTCTTGTTACCGCTGCGACATTGGCCCAAAGCAGGTCCGCTACAATGGTTATCATGAACTCGCCTATCTTCATCCAAACCGCTTCACCCCAAATCCCGCTGTTCTCGCCGAGCTCGGCCTCAAAGAGGGCGATTGCTTTATCATCGTTCGCTTCGTTTCCTGGCAGGCTAGCCACGATATCGGCCAGCATGGCATCCGCGACAAGGTTCGGCTCGTGAAGGAGCTAGAGCAGTATGGCCGCGTCATGATCACATCGGAGGGGGCGCTGCCACCGGAGCTGCAGCCTTATCAGATTCGGGTTTCTCCGGAGAAGTTGCATGATCTGCTGTACTATGCGACGTTGTATGTAGGTGATGGGGGCACAACCGCATCGGAGGCGGCAGTCTTAGGTACGCCTGCAGTTTTTATCTCTACGCTCTATTGCGGTTATCAGCAAGATGAAGAGAGATATGGTTTATTGTACTTGTTTTCGGATCCGATATCTGGATTAAAGGATGGCCTTGCAAAAGCGGTTTATCTTCTAAATGATCCCAATTTGAAAAAAAATGCTCGCATGAGTAGGCTGAAATTGCTTAATGATAAAATCGATGTTACAGAATTTATGATATGGTTTATTGAAAACTATCCTGAAAGTTATTACCAAATAGAAGCAGCTCCTGCAAAACAAAGCCATACGGGATCATTATGAAAGGATTTATAGATGATTTGGCCTTTCCAATATTGGGAGATTTTCATATCCATACAAGTTACACGGATGGGGCAGATACTATTGATGCATATTGCCAGAGAGCGAGAACCAACGGGCTAAATCATATTGCTTTTTCAGAACATGTTAGAGAAAAATTGAGCTATGATTTTAATGATTATCTATCAGAAATCGCAGTTGCAAGGGGAAATTATCCAGAACTTTCCATATTTGCAGGTTGCGAAACAAAAGTCATTGATCGCTCTGGAAATCTGGATGTTCAAAAGTCAGTGATAAATAGTTGCGATTTTGTAACCGCGGTTTTTCATAGTTTTCCGTGCTCATATAAAGAGGCATATCTTGAAGCATTAGAAGCCACATTAAAAAATCCAGATGTTAATATATGGGGGCATCCAACCCTTTTTGTAAAAAGACAGGGATTTCAGTTGAGTCCGGGTGAGATTGCAGGTATTATAGAAACTTGCGTACGTTATGACATCATTATAGAAATCAATATCAAGTATGATCTCCCTGATTTAGAGTTTCTAAAAATTGCCTGCAAAGAGGGAGCGAAATTTGTTTTTGGCAGCGATGCACATGCTGTTGATGAATTACTGGATAAAAATCAATTGGTGAAATTATGGAAAAAGATAATCCAAATGTATTAATCCCAGGCGCGGGAGGCGCGGCAGGAATTGGCGCAATAAAATCACTGAGGATGGTTCATTATTCCGGGAAAATAATATCAACCGATCTTAATCCATTATCTGCTGGTTTGTATCTTGCTGATCGCGGATATGCTGTACCAGCGGCAGACGATGCTAATTTCCTATCCTATGTAATGGAAATAATTCATAACGATGATGTAAAAATTATATTGCCGACATCTGGTTTTGATATTGTTCCTTATTCCCAGAATAAGAAGATATTAAGAGAACAAGGTGTTATCCCTGTTATTTCTGATTATGATGCTATTATTTCTTGTCTGGATAAGCTAAAGTTTTATAATATCCTTAAGAATCATTTTGATATGCCTTTTACATCATCTGACACATCCAAGATCAATGATTTTCCCTGTATTGTTAAACCAATCCATGGTAAGGGTAGTCGAAATATATTTTTGTGCGATGATTATAATGAATTAATAAAAATTACCTCAAAATATGATAAAATGCTTGTTCAGGAATACTTGCCGGGCAAAGAATACACCATCGACGTAATGTCTGATCTGGATGGAAATGCTATATTTGCAGTCCCTAGAGAGAGAATTGAGGTGAAATCAGGTATATGCAGTAAGGGAAAGATTGTGAAGGATACGGAACTCATCCAAATCTCTATGGATCTAGCAGATCATCTGGGATTGATAGGGCCCTCCTGCATCCAAATAAAATTGGATTCTCGTGGAGCTCCGAAAATTGTAGAAGTAAATCCACGGATGGGGGGTGCCACGATTATGGCTACTTATGCGGGAGCGAATTTTCCTAAAATCATTATTGATCTTGTCAAAGGCAAAGATATCATTCTACCAGCAATTCGTGAGATCCAAGTAATAAGGTATTATGAAGAAATTATCATCAATGATAATAACATTATTAGGGGATTCGTCTGATGGATATCGTCGTTTTTGGTGCCCATCCAGATGATATGGAGATTGGCATGGGAGGGACTATTGCAAAGTATACTCAAGCTGGGCACAATGTATATATGGTACTGGCCGAAATTCCAAACAATAAAGAGCAACGCCTATCTGAAGCAAAAAAAGCTTCTAGAATATTAGGTGCGAATTTTTTATTCCTTGATATGAATCCAGATGATCTGGTATATTCTAGAAAGATTGTTCGGAATTTTGATGCTATTATCACAAAATATTCTCCGGATGTAGTTTACACACATTGGAACCATGATTCTCATCAAGACCATGTAATTGTTACAGAAAGTGTTATAGCTGCAACAAGAAAAAACAACTGTTCTCTATATATGTACGAACAGACGATCCCCGGTGGGATAGTCCCCTATGGTTTTCGGATGCAGTCATTGATTGATATCTCAGATGTCATTGATTTAAAATTAAACAGCATTTTGGCCCATAAGTCTCAGGTTGACTCAAACGGTGATTGGTGGCTTTATGGGATAGAAGGAAGAGCGATGTATCGAGGTTATCAGATTAATGTCAAATTCGCAGAAGCGTTTGAGGTAATAAAAGAAGTGAAATCAATATGATGACTTCTCAGCTTTTAGCGAAAGGGATACTCTAAGTTGAAGCATGCGGGGGTATGATAAAATAAGAACATTATTATCAAAGATCAGAGATCAAAGTGCAAAAATAGGTATCATAGGTCAGGGGTATGTCGGCCTCCCACTCGCTATGGCCTTTGCGAGGAAATACACAGTCATCGGCTACGATATTTGTGAAGATATGGTTGAGAGTCTCCTGGCAGGAAGGTCCCATATCCAAGATGTCACAACCGAGGTGCTCTCTCAGTTCCTCGAGCGCACCTACTTTCCGACATCAAATCCCGAAGGCCTCAATCAGTGCGACTTTTTAATTATCTGTGTTCCAACTCCACTATCTGAAGACAAGATCCCAGACCTGGGTTATATCAAGAGAGCCTGTGCGACTATCAAGACCGTTCTTCATGCAGGCCAGTTTGTTATCCTCGAAAGCACTACCTACCCAGGAACGACAGATGAGGTTATGGTACCGATCCTGGAAGAAACAGGACTCATTGCTGGCATCGACTTTGGTGCCGCATACTCGCCCGAGCGTGTAGATCCGGGGAATAAACAGTTTCCCATTGATAAGGTGCCAACTGTAGTGGGGGGTATTAATGCCGAATGCACTGAGATTGCTGCTGCGCTCTACGGGAGCGTCATAGAGAGGATCGTTCCAGTCAGAGATGCCAAAACTGCAGAAGCTGTGAAGATGATCGAGAACATCTTCAGGAATATTAACATCGCTCTTGTCAACGAAATGGCTCTCATCTTTGAGCGGATGGGCATAAATACTTGGGAGGTAATCGCTGCTGCGGCCACTAAGCCCTATGGCTTTATGTCGTTCTACCCAGGTCCTGGCATCGGCGGCCATTGCATTCCCTTAGACCCTTACTACATGTCATACCGGGCGAAGAAATTCGGCTTCATCCCACGCTTCATCGAGACCTCTGGCGAGATCAACGAGTTCATGAAAATGCATGTAGTAAACCTCGTTGAGAGGGGCCTCAGCCGGGTTGGCAAGCGCGTTTACGGCGCAAAAGTCGCTGTCATGGGCCTCGCCTACAAGAAGAACATCAACGATCCCAGGGAGTCGCCCGCGATCAAGATAATCGAGGAGCTTGTAAACCTCGGAGCCGATGTGCGGGTGTACGATCCTTTCGTACCCTCGCTTGCGACGAAGGCCGGGATATTCACCTCAGTCGGAAGCATCAAGGAGGCACTTGCTGGGGCGGAGTGCGCGGTTTTCCTGGTAGATCATGACGCCTTCAGAGAGATATCTATGGAGACTGTAAAGGTTCTCATGGCCTCGCCGGTGATCGTGGACGGAAAAAACCTGTTCGCTTTCGGGGAAGATGAAGTCGTGTATATGGCAATTGGGAAAGGGTGTGGTCTAAGTGTTGATGAACGGAATAGTAAACGCAAAGGATAAGGATAATCCGCTGGCAGACCTGAAGGATAAGACCCTCTTGATCCTCACTCCCTCCTACCCCAATGAGGACAAGTCTTTTATCGCCGAGATGTTCGTCGAGTATTTAATTGCCGAGCTAAAACAGCATTTCAAAAAGGTCATTGTTATTGCGCCGGTACTCCGTTCCTTTAAGTATCTCAAAAAAGACAAGCTCTGCATTGATTATAGCTACGACAACGTGGAAGTTTATTATCCACGTTGTACTTATATCCCTCTCTTCTGGCTGAGCAAGATCTTGATCGACAGCCGACTGCAGGTGGTTGAGAGAACCATCAAAGAGCATCACCTCTTCTTTGATCTCATTCATGCTCACTTCACTTGGCCATCAGGCTACATCGGTGTTAGGCTGAAGGAGAAACACTGCAAGCCAGTTATCACCACAATCCACGAGAATTGTGAATGGTTCGATAAGGAGATCGAGATGAATCATCCACTAATAAATGCTGCATGGTCTGAGGCTGATGCTCTTGTCAGAGTAAACAGAAAGGACGTTCCGGTTCTGCAACGATACAATAAGTGTGTTTACTCGATTCCTAACGGGTTCTCCTCGTCTTTCTATCCCATTGAAATTGCACGTGCGAGAGAGCAGCTTGACTTGTCAGCAGATACGAAAATAGTCTTCACGCTAGGAAATCTGATAAAACGTAAAGGTTTTAATTATTTGATTGATGCTATGGATATTATCTGTCAACAATGGGACAATGTTCTTTGTTTTATCGGAGGAGCTGGGCAAGAGAGGAGAAGGCTGCAAGGGCAGATCGATACGCTACATCTTAGCGATAAAGTGCGACTGCTTGGGTCGGTGCCTGGAGACCAACTCGCACTCTGGATGAATGCCTGTGATTTCTTTGTGCTTCCGAGCCTGAACGAGGGCAACCCAACAGTCATGTTTGAGGCCCTTGGCTGTGGGAAGCCCTTCGTTGGTACGAAAGTCGGCGGCGTGCCAGAGGTTATCACCTCTGAGGATTATGGCCTGCTCGTTGATCCTGCTGATCCAGAAGATCTGGCAGATAAGATCCTGGTAGCGCTGGATCGAGAGTGGGATTCGGAGAAGATACTGGCATATGCGGAGCGGTATACGTGGGCGAATGTTGCGAAGGAGATTGTAGACGTATATGAGGAAGTTCTAAAATGAGGAGTATTTCGATTTTCTAGTCCCTTACGGAGCAGCCAGATTGTAGTGTCCTCAAGAAGATTCTAAATGAGATTCTTTATGCAACCTGAAGCTCTAGTTGGGTGTCCGAAAGACCGTACATCTGCTGAAGTATGAGGAGTTTAATCATTATAATAATGTCTATATTAGGTCTACTCCCTTGCTCGGTGTTGTTTTTATATAGGTCATCACTTATCTGTAAAAACGCATTCCAGTTCACAAGTTTACTCTACTTTCCAAGTTTTGGCTTTAGCATATATTTGTTAAATTAAACACAGGTTATGTGCTATTTTTATCCGAGTATGTATGCCTCATTTGACCTCGCAAAGCTCCTTTATTGTGTGAGATGTAGGGGTCGCTCATAATCTGCGCTCGGCCGATGGAAAACTTGTAAAGTAGAGAAGTTTAGATATAGCAGATAGCTTATCATCATGCGGTAGTGCATTTTCATTGAATTTATAGCATATATACTTTACCATTAATTTGGTTTTTCGAAATCCTCTGAGGTATGATATATCATGGTCTCAACTTACAGCGACATTGCGCTATTAGCCATATCGATGACCCTTGTTTTGTCTCTTGTTATAGGGTGGAGAATCACACGAGAGGATCTTAAGGGAATTGACAGCGTCTTCGCTGTATTAGGATTCATATTCGGACTTTTTATGACATTTATGAATCTGCAATACACCAGCGGAGGGTTATTTTTATTGAGTCCAGTTATTGCATTAAGTTGCGTGATATATCTGCGATATCGCAGGAAATTTAAGGAAAGGCCTCATGATTCCTTTTTACAGATTAGTATAAGGCAAAATACAATACTTAACATCACCTGGTGGTTTTTAATCACTACAGCAGTAATCATATATTATTTCTCCGAGTTATATACGCGCCACCCGTTGTTTTTCGTTCTCGTATCAGGAGCTGTTGCGGTTCTAGGAGTCCAGATTATTACATATTGTAGCATAAGCAACATAAAAACCTTTATTTTAATGATTAAAATTTTACTAATTTCTATAATATTACGTTATAGTGCATACTATATCTCTCCATACCCTGTAGGATCCGATCCGTGGGCGCATCGAGAGTACATATCATATTTCCTTGAATATGGCCGTATATTCGTCCCATCTGACTTCCCTCATTATTATATAAATTATCCAATAGCTCATCTGCACTCAGTTGTAACCGCTTTGATCGGATCGCTTTCTATTCACGATTCAATGTTCGTATTAAGTATGATTCTCACATTCAGCACCATAGTTACATTCCTGATTGTTAAGATGCTGACAGGAGACGTTCAGATCGCATTGACGTCAATGTTACTTTTAAATTTTATAGATGTACAGATCCAGTGGAGTATTCAGGTTATTGCAATGAGTTTTGGAATTGCAATATACGCGTTTATTATCTATTTCGTATTGAATCGGTACTTAAATCCAAATCCAGGATATGGACCTAAATACGCATCATTACTATTAATATTTTTGATTATTGTCGTGTGGGTCCATACAATAAGTGCGTTTATTACCCTAGTATCGCTGCTTGCCCTGGTTTTAGGAGTTATTCTTTATGAAATCATCTATACCAAAAATTTTTCGATTACACAATCACTTAATAGATCAATAATAGTCAAACCCATCATAATTCTATCTATTGTTATTTTCTACCATTGGACGGATATAAGATACAACTTTTTAGGAAGAGTCATTCCAAGTTTGATCAATTCATTGTCGCTAGAAGCGAAATTTTTAGAAGGCACGTCAGTATCAAACATAACTGGCAACTGGGCAGAGTTGTTTCAGCCAATTGGCTTTTGCATATACGTCATGTTTGGAATTATTGGAACTCTATATTGTCTAGCATATAAAAAAGAGAATGCTAGTAAATATTTCCCAATCATTGTTCTAACAATCTTATTATTCTTTATCCGATACGCTTTTCCGATTTTAGGCATTAGAAATATAATCCCAGATCGCTGGCCTGCATTTGCCTTTATCGTATTTGCGCCATTAATTGTAATTGGAATCTTTTGCTGCTTAGGTGTGCTAAAAGAGAAGAGAACCATCCTCACTTCAATGGCTATATTGTTCTTCGTAGGATCATTTTTAATGATTACAAATGCGGCTACAAATCATGACTCCCCCTTATATGGGGAAGATGCTTTTCTTAAGTTAATTTGGTCAGAGTCAGAAATGAGTCTATATGCTCACATAAACAATGTGCATGATGGGACAATTATTGCTGATTTGCAGACTCATGGGCGACCATTTAAGGTATATTTAAAAAATGAGCGTTCTGAACCATATTTATTACATCCAAATGGTACGATAGATACTGAATTCTTCTCCACCGGTCTAGTCATCTGGAGAGAAGACAGCTTGAAGAGACCGACGACGTTTAAAATTGGCCAATCCAGAGTCCTACTGCTGCTTGACGAACAATTTTGTCGATTATTAGATAACGATCATAGCTGTATCGCAAATACAAAAACTGCAAAGTGTTATCTCCCCAGATAGCGCATTATTTTTAAAATACCATATAATACACGTTCTAGCGCCTGATCCTTGAGGAGAAAGAGCGATGTAGGGAGGTATGTCCATATACGAATAATAATTTTTTTGTAAAATAATATATTAGGTGAGCATAGATAAAGAATTTCGCGAGCAATTTCTCTCCTTCCCGCCTTGAGATTTACATAGGCGGTTTGAATAATTTCTTTTGTAATGTATCTTTCTAAATCTGGGAGGACTGATGCACGAACATCACCTCTCTCGATCGCTTTTCTGGCAGTTCGGACGAACGGATGGATTTCAGTCATTTTTAACGTATTACAGGTTCGGGCCATTGCACTTACATGATAAATTGCACAATAATTAGAACTGAAAGCAACCGGATATTTCAGGGCGATCCTCCCCCACATATCAGCATCTTCTCCCCACCAAATTCCTATGGGGAACATACCGACATCAGAAAAAACATGCTTTGGTATTGCCACATTACTTGAGCGAACGGGTAATCTACCATATGCACAAGATTTAAAATACGAAGGTATAATACCCTCCCAATCACCTGGAGGGATGCCTGAAAATGGTTGTTTTTGGGATATTCCATTGTGGAATTCTTTCATGAAAGCCGTCGCATATGCCCCTGCCTCGGGATACGTTCTCCTCAAACGTAGAATCGTCTCTAGGAACCTCGGAAGCCATTCGTCATCAGCATCCAAAAAAGCGATTAATTCTGCCTTCGCCTCTTCTATCCCCCGGTTTCTTGCTGCTGAAACGCCTTGGTTTTCTTGCTTAATCAGAATTATTCGAGAATCTTCGAACCCTTTGACTACCATCCCCCCGTCGTCTGTAGAACCATCATCTACTACGATCACCTCGAAGTCCTGGACCGTCTGAGATAGAACCGAGTTCAGAGCACGGGCGATATATGGGCCCTTATTGTATAAGGGTATCACAACCGAGACTGCGGGTACGTCCGACATATCAGTTCACTCCAATGACCTCTTTAAGCTTATTTCCGGCACTCAGCGCTGACCTTCGAGCATTGGGTAAAATATCTTTTAATTCCTTTTCGATTTTTTCTTTATCATACAGCATGGAATCGACGCTGCTAGAAATCTCACCTTTATCTAGATATTTGGGCCCTAGGCAATAATCGGTATGGCCGAAGAGGTCTCGGTTGATCCCCTGAGCCTTGATGCTGTAGGCAAAGCTGAGAGTTGGAACACCTGTCGAGAGGGCAGCGATCGTCGAATGAGTTCGTGCTCCGGCGAATATGGACATACGGCTTATGATCCACTTCGTCTCTTGTGCATTATAGTGCGGAGGTATCACGATCATGTTGCTACTATTATTTTGTACGAGCGATACGGCCTTTTGCATAAACGCGTGGTCGTTTGAATTTGGCGTGGTAACGTGAGGGATCAGGTAGATAGGCATTCCCGTCTTTTCGGCCACGTCTTCAATGATTGATGCTGATTTTTTAGCCCAGGCCTGGAGATCGCCACCAGTTACATATCTCGCCATCAAAGGGCTGAGATTTATGCCGATCGCTTCCTCATCTATGGAGAGGACCTCTTCGATCCCCTCCGGCTTAACCGCATCCATGAGGAAAGCCGGGTCAGCGACGGGGAAAACGTTATCTTCTACGCCGATACTTTTGAGGTATTCGATCGTTACAGATTCTCTGGCATAGATACCAGTTACCTCCTTCAGGTGATGGCTCATGTACATTTCGTAATCAGGCATCCTATCAAACGGACCAACAGAGGCGCCCCATATGACGATAGGTCTTTTCTTTTCTAGCACTACATTATCAAGATCTGTAAATGTAGTTGGAACTCCATAATCGAGAGAATAGTTATCCCCACCAATGGATAGCACAGCAGCTGCTTCATCTAGGTTTGGAATCATGTCACGGAATATTAGGTATTTTTTTGCATCTCGATTGAAAAAATGCCGGTAAAGATAACGCCAAGTCTCCGGCTTATGCATGTTCTTGATCGCGCCATTCTTATTGAATCCACGTAAGCTGAGGTGGACTATTCCCCTATCCGTCTCCATTAGACGCTGCTTATTGAAGTGCTCCTCAGATTGAAATTTGCTCAGACAAATAAACTGGGGATCCCCGAAGACCTCTCTTAAGATCTTAACAGTTCCCCGTACAATCGCCTCGCATCCTCTATTCTCGTAGGGACCATTCCCTGCTAAGATGAATTGCATCCTATCTTCATTCATGGCGACTTCCCTCCGATTTCGTTTTAATATCCAGAAGAATCCTAGCTAGGGGTGTTATAATCTTTTTTATCTGTCTAATTCTCGCTAGTCGCCTCATGTCCGGTTGCATCACCTCTCGGAGGCTTTTTGCATCTCGGACGCCTTCAACCCAAGCATTCCTGCTCGCCACCGACATGAGGTCCTTGAGGACGACCTCACGCCTCAAAAAGGGATTTCTTAGTATCCCTCCTGGTACCACTCGCTTCTTCGGAACCTTATGCTTCTTCTCCTGATCAAGATACAGCCGATATGCCAATTGATGGCGTTTGACTGATATAACCCCTTTCTGACTATCCATTACCCTCCCGATGGGAAGGGGGTCAAAGGAGATCTCTTGCCCCTGTGCAATCACCTCCTGGACCTGTGGCGACCTCACCAGCACCAGGCTTGTTCCGCGGCTGTCTTTTGAATACTCAGAAAGCCACGCATCCATAAATGCGACATCTGCGCACTCAGCAAAGACGTCGTCGCAGTAGTTGCAGGCCCTGGGGGTGAACCACCGGTTCGTCCAGGCCTCGGCGATCCCTTCGTTCCAGAAGATCCTCCGCTCATCTCCATCCATGGAGGTGAAAGCATAGTAATAATTGGTCGCTGGCTGGTCTGGGCTCTTTCCGCGGTATCGTACCACCTTCACCTTCCCCGGCAGGCCTGCTAGGGAGGCTATGTACTCGGTGAAGTGTTTGCTCTTCAGCTGCCCGCAGACGAGACCGACGGTGACGACTACCCGCTCTCTCAGCTTTGGATTCTTCTGCTGAGCCAACCGGATCGCCTTGATGAAGCAGGGAAGGCCAGTCACTGCATAGCGCCCCGGCGTTTCGAGGATATGCCTGATGACCCCCGACATCTCCACCGGGTAGTAGGCAGAGCCCGCCCCGGCCCTCACGCTCTCCGGGGTATCAAAGATTGCGAATTTGAAGAGCCTCTCAGGCTCGCCTGTGGGAGCAACGCATATAACATGGTCGACGGCGCCTTCACTGAGCAGTGCCTCAAGGAGCCAGCTCGCCATCCCTCCGGAAGCACTAGTCAGCCGGTGTTTCTTCGAGTAGCCGACGTATGTGGCGAGGTAATATCCGGTTTCGGGGCGGTGCCGGATTCCCGCGACTGCTCCGTAGAGCCGCTCCCCGATCGTGTCCTCGTTCTCCCCTGAGTTGGCGAAGGGGCAGACCTTCAGGCAGAGGCTGCACTCCCTGATACAGGGCAAGACCTCTACTGGATTGTACTCGCCGTAGCGGTTCCATTGCATTGCAATTACCTCTTGTGGACAGAGGGCAGCACAAAGGCCGCATCCGATGCATAGGTTATTTTGTAGAATTTGGTCAATTACGATGGACATATTATTCACATTGTCCTATTTGGTTCTATATGCTCTCCAAATAATTCTAACGTTCTTCATTATAGATTTGAAGGGAAATACTATATATATACTTTTAACTATAATTGTAATTGCTTCGATGATCGAAAAATACCATTCAATATTCTTCAATGGTTTGGGGTCAGTTGGAGTTAAAAAATACTCTTCTTTTATATTTATATCATTTCCTCCTAATAATAGCTTTATCATATTTTGATGAATTAGGGGCAAAATTTTCCTCTCTTTTTCTGCTATTTCGTTAGATATTTGTGAATTTTTAAGTGCATCATATATTGCGACTGTTCGAATGGCAAGCTTTCCTGAATTATCTCTACATTGAACCCATGTCGGAATGAACGAGACTGACGATATTGTGGCACCATCATTATGTTCTTTTTTAACATGAAGGTTTAGTATAATGGAGGCCAACGCTTTGAATGTCGGTTCATATAATGGAGATGTTAAAAAATTACCCATTGAATAAATTACGAATCCCGTGCGTTTAGTTCCATTATCATCTATGATTGTTCTGAATTCCATTGGCTCAAGAACATGTGGGTGACTAGCAATGATCACATCGGCTCCAGCTTTAAATAGCAAATCAACCCATTTCCGACTGAACCGACTTGGATAAGATTTATATTGCACACCCATATGAGGAAAAACAATTATTAAATCTGGATTTTGTTCTTTTGCTTTAGCTATATCCGCGAGTACATTTTCCCGTATTATATTATCAACAAATGTTGAGCTAGTTCCATTTATTTTATAAATTAGTTGCCCTGCTTTATTTAATTTTATATCACAAGGAGTTGTCCCAAACTCATATGCCTGCGATTCTGGCCGAGCTAGTAGATTTATCAAATATGATTTATCTTTTGGAATGGAATAATTATGGGCGTAATAATTTATTCCATGGGTGTAGTTTAAAAAAATAACTTTAAAACCTTTTATATTTTTAATAAATATTTTATCTCTTTCTAACTTTGAGTTATAAGTTCCAATATGCTCTAGTCCATGTTCATCAAGTACCTGTAGCGTTCTAAGAACTCCATCTATACCTCTATCCATGCAATGGTTGTTCGCAGTAGTCAGCATATTAAATCCTGCATCTCTCAAAGCCTTTGCGAGGTTATCTGGGGTATTAAACATTATTCGGGTATACCACGATTCCTCAGAAATAAATGTATAATCATTTTCAATGCCAGAATGTGTCGTTTCAAGATTTCCAATGACGTAATCTGAATTTTTAAAATATTTTTTAATTAATTTGAATGATTCAGAATAATCATAATTGTTAGTTCTTTGATCATATGCAAGGCTATTTTGTTCACTCCAGCAAAGTATATCGCCAACTATTGATATGGTAATCTCATTTTTACCTTGATTCTTTTGCTCAGTCATTTTACCATCTCATGGCTTTTGCTCATTTAATTGAACCCACAAAATTTTCTTTGGGAATCTTCTCAAAATTAATTTGGGAATTACGGATATAATTAGATTCAGATCGTCTGCGTCAATAATAAATAAAATTATAAAAATAAAATAAATTAATGATGCACTTAAACCAATACCCAAAAGAATAGTTATTGAGCTTGGAATAATTATTATTGATGTGATAATGTAACCACTAATTGCAATTATAGCAAAGCAAACAACTCCCGGAATCATGGATCGAACATATGTTGCTAACGGAGCTTTTATTACATAAGCAATATACCATGGAACAAATGTTATACATCTTATTGATAAGACAATTGATTCTGCTAATGCTACTCCATAGATTCCGAGTCCCCCAATACTGGGCAAAGTAAAGGCTAAAATAAAATTTATAACGCCTGTAATCAATGTGACAATGCCTGCGATCTTCACTTTATTAAAAGCAACTAATATTGAATAGATGGGCAGTGTTGGTAATACAACTATAAGATAAGCCACCAAAAGCCACATCAATCCAGATAGATGGGCCATATCCGATCCAACCCATAATGTCAATAATTGTGGTGAAAATATGCACGTAAATGCCAATGGGAAGGCGATTATGATCGTCAATAATTTAGTAGTTTTTTTAGATAAAATGATCAATCCAGGAATGTCCCCTCGAGAATAATATGAGTAAAACAAGGGAGTGAATAATGTCCCAAAAACACCTGTTGACATAGAACGCAGAAGGGTATTCCACGTTACTACAATTGCGTATTGTCCTGCCATATCTGCACCAAATAGAAGATTGACCACAATGATGCTACAACTTGTACATAGCAAGACACCTATATCTGTAATTATCAACCAGAAAGCAGTTTTTGAAATATCGTGAAATAGATGTGGGCGATAATTATTATGTTTTATTGTTATTTGCGGACACACTTTGTGCGAGAGGTAAACTGCAAGTAATAATGAGAATATAGCAGAAATGAAATATGCAATTCCTACATATATTAAGCTAGGTGAATAAGTTGTGAACAATATTACTATTAAACCGACTTGGAGGATTATATTAATTATATTTATCCAGTTCCTATAATCCAAACGATTTTCTGCAAATAATGTGGCCATGTAATTGCTTCTAAATATACCAATAATAGCGCTTCCGAATACCAGAGAAAATAAAATAAAAATATTGTCTCTTTCAATATTAGGAGTATTAAATATATCAGGAACAAGCCATGCTACCGCAAGGGCAACGGGAATCAAGATCAGTATAATACGGGATATTCCAAACAGAGCTGTATTAAATGTGATATTTGCTTTGTTGTATTCTTTTTTTTGGAGATCGATTGCTAAATACCTTGCAACTGATGAATTCAAACAATTTATTATTAGCATTACATAATGAGTTACAGATGTTGCAAGAGGTATGAGTCCATATGCTGCAATGCCTAAGGTATCTTTAAAGTAAGGTACCAAAGCAATGCCTATTACAATATTGACCGCTAAGAGTAATATGTTGGAAATTAGATTTGATCTGAATTGCTCAGATGTGCTGGCAGATGATGACTTCTCACTCATTAGAGGCCTCGATAAGTATTTCTATGCAAATTAATTTTTTTAATATTTTATATTTTGCTTTTATAAACTCGGGACAATGCCTGGCCCCATATTGGAGAATTTCAAGAGGATAACGATAAAAATAAGCAGCGAATGGGACGGGATACTGATTCAGCTTTATGGAATCATATATTTCCTTCTTCATGAGATCATTCTTCCAATCCCCCAGAATCATGCCAAAATATTTTGAACGATGGATTTGGTAATCATTTAGATCGAAAACCTTGTTGTAGAGATAAAGTTTTCCAAGCAAATCGAGTGTTATAAGGGTTCTTTGACATTTATGGCATCTGGAACAATTTATATTTTTCGAAACACATACATTTAAATGCTCATAGGAAAGCGGATGGGATGATACAATATCTGTTTTCTCCACTCGGGAATGGATTTCTCCGGACGAGAAAAACTTAGTATCATTGGTAGAGAGCATATCCAAAGCATATACATCATAATGGCTTGAATCGGAGTTATTCGACTCAAATTGCCGGAGAGAATATCCCGATGAATAATAATAAAACCTAAATAGTTTCTGAAGAGCAAGAACCGCAGCTACATTTCTATATGTGTGAGTTGGTACAAAATTCATATCCAGAATCTCACTGATATTTGAATCCAGTGTTACAAGAGGCAGATGCAATTCATCCGCGCATGGTCGAACTGCTTCAATCCTCTGATGAAATAGATCACGAGCATGATCCCCACCATAATCCCCGCTTGCACCAACATTGAAAAATGTAAGGTGGGTCAGTTTGTAGTTAGGGGGACAGAATTTATCGGTATGTTCAATTACTGTGTAGAATGAATCAATACCACATGACATTCCAGTTCCAACACCAGCAGCGTTTTCAATATGTCCTGTATCGATATCACACATAATCTGTATTTGATGATATCCGGGAAAAATATCTGATATGAATTTTACAAGATGTTTCGTGAGCGTATAATAGAGTCGTTCTGATATTGGTGCAAGAATATGGATATCTTCTCCACGTTTCATTGCGTACAGGAGCATTGCTACAAGAAATGCATCCCCCCTCTCTTGGCATAAATACCCCCCAAATTCTTTAGTTGTAGAAAACCACAGAATATCTTTTATATTTCCGCATTCAAACTTTGCTTGGAGAATGGTATTACTCTCGCCTTCAATAATTTCCGGACAGTGTATTGTCAGCATATATATATCTCACCGCAATTATGAAACCTACATTCCGCACTTTCAATTCATCCCGTAATAATTTTCGTATCCGTGCCCTAACAAACAAACTTAGAATTGTAGCCGAACGCTGTTCATCGGTTAAGCCCACCACTCAGCTCTAAAGTGTTCGCGGTTTACTTTTGATGAATACCCCGCAGCTTGCTGCGCGGGTGCGCCGCCACAGTTTCACTTTGCATCAAGCCCTTAGCTGAGATTGGAAACTATCTGGATTTCAAGAAGCCTGAGCAACTGGCGATGTGGGCCGGTCTTGCCCCTTCTGTCTATCAATCCGCTTACAAGCTGATTACATGAAGTATAACTAAGCAAGGATCGAAGCATCTGAGATGGATATTGGCTCAGGTAGCCCATGCCATATCTCATGTAAAGGAGGCAAACTCAAGAAGCTCTTCCTAAAAGATCAAAGCTAAGAAGGGATGCTTGGTGCCTATTGTAGCTTTGGCCAGATCTCATGCCCATTCTTATCCCCTCTTCCAATCCCCTTGTATACAAAACCTGCATCAATAAACTTTTCCGGCTCCATAACATTCCGGCCATCCACGATGACTGGATTCTTCTTGCCGGTCATCTCTTTCACCCAGAGCGGATCTAGCTTGAAGTAATCAGAGTGCCCTGTCATGATTGAAATGCAATCAACTCCCCTCACGACCTCATCCAAATCCCTAAGCACTTCCACACCTGGATAACTCAGTACATGAGGATCATGCACTGCAACTATTGCCCCTGCCTCCAGCAAGAGATCTCTGTACAGCTCTGAGGGAGGATTTCGTGCATCATCCGAATCGTTGATAAAAGCCCATCCGAGAATTGCGACCTTAGAGCCTTCCGGCCTTTTGCCGATACGTCCAAGCGCATCGACAGTAAGGTGATACATATGCTTCGGCATGAAATCGTTCACTTTTCTGGCGAGAACATAGATCGAATCCATTCCATCAGGATAATCCAGCTCGCCGTCCCGAATCTTCACGCCCCGTTCCAGATGGTATGTATCCTTGGTCAAACAATGCCCGCCGACGCCTGCTCCCGGCCACAAGATGGCTCGTGTTATCCCTTCCCCTTTCAGGCTGTCTATGCCTGCTCTCACATCGTAGACATTGATGCCCATGGCCTCACAATACAGGGCCAGCTGATTCACGGCTGCAATCTGAAGATCCCTGAATGTGTTCTCGGCAGTTTTGGTGACCTCTGCAGCAGTGGCTGTCATCTTGATGATCTTTCCTTTTGAGAGAACAGGGGAATAAAGTTCAACCGCTCTCTCAGTGCTGGCCTCATCGATGCCTCCGACGATCCTGTCGTGTTCCCGAATGTTTTTGAGAAGGCGCCCAACCATTACCCTTTCCGGTGCATGTGCAAGTGCAAAGTCTTCTCCTGCAGCAAGTCCAGACTCCTCTTCGAGGATCTGGCGCGCCATGCCGTCAGTGGTTCCAGGTGTAATGGTTGATTCAAGCACTACTAATATTCCTGGGCGTAAGTATTTTCCAACATTGCGAATGCCGGCATTGAGTGCACTGAAATCAGGTTCGAGATCCTTTGGGTTGGCAAAAGGCGTCTGAATGGCCAGTGTCACTGCATCAAGCTCTGAGATCCTGGAAAAGTCGGAAGTGCACTTGAACTTCCCAGCATTTACTACCTTCATGAGCAGCTCTTCAAGTCCTGGCTCATTTCCTTTTAAGGGGCTTTCTCCCCTGTTCAGCATGTCTATCTTGTATCCGGATGTTTTGGATGCTCGTTGAAATCCTAAAACGAGATCAAATTCATTGGCATCTGCAAACAGGACTGCTGCAGGGATTCCTACGTATCCCATGCCCACTACGCCGATCCTCTTAATCGGGCCTTTTTCCGATAACAATGATTGTAATTTACCTGTCATAACAGTCATATCCAAATTTTGAGATGTTTGTGAACCATTAAAGGGATTGCAGAAATTATTTGCATACCACGCTCAGGCCCTTCCGCATGCCGAGATAAGGTATGGCGGGACGATCTCTATTACTCTATCATAGGGTCTTTACAGCTTCTTCATAGCGGGCCATTCTATAAAGAGCATTGCACCCCTGCCAAGCCAACATGAGGTATCCTGTGGATCGATATCCATAGCTTTCTCATGGACCTGCACAGCCCTCTCATTGAAATAGTTCAACTCCTGAATGTGAAATTCACAAAATTACTGGAAAAGGCTCTTTTGCGCGTCCTTTGTGATCTTTGTGCCCTTTGTGGTTTGAATTTGTTAGGCTCAGATTCGATCATCCGATCTCACGACGAACATATAATCACCGCAAAGCTCACAAAGAGCATAAAGCTCACACTAAGAAATTGATGGACCTCCAATTTTTTCGCCCTCTGCGTCTCTGTTCCTCTTTGGTTTCGTCCCCGTCGCCCCTCGATAAGATATCAATCAGCTGGCACATGGGGCTCCGGAATCATATTCCTCAGTTCCCGCATATATCCAAGCGCCTTCTTCCCCTTCGCCGTGGTTTTATATCTGGGCACTTTGCCCTCCTGGATTTCCACAAGCCTGTTCCGGGTGACCAGCTCCAAATAAGGAATCACTGTGCGAAAATTCAG
>Ga0209723_1002404_pt1 | contig 25147 bp, 22 predicted proteins | sample BiotimSIPDNA_2_FD_185750 | JGI IMG/M metagenome (GOLD analysis project Ga0209723, IMG submission 185750) | Anaerobic biogas reactor microbial communites from Washington, USA - Biogas_R2 time_0 SIP DNA (SPAdes) (version 2) | ecosystem: Engineered > Bioreactor > Anaerobic > Unclassified | place...
GCGGCGCAGGATACCTTTCTACGACTCTACCTCCGGAGGGACGAGGTGGACAAGCTCAATGACCCCGTCGCCTGGCTTTATCGGGTCGGCATCAACCGGTGTTACGACTATAGGCGTCGACTCAAACGGGCTGCCCGACTATTCGACCGACTGACGGTGGCGGCAGAGGCGGATGAGTTGCACGAGCACTGGGCTCCAAACATCGATTTCATCTCGTTGGTCAAGCGCCTTCCCAAGCAGCAGCGCATCGCCGCGGTCCTCTTCTATCAGGCCGACCTCTCCACGAAAGAGATAGCCCGGGTCATGCACATATCGGAGAGCGCGGTGAAGAGCCACCTGCAAAGAGCCAGGGAGAGGCTCCGCCCATTGGTGGAGGAAGATTGATGGACATCCAGGTAACCGACGCCAAGCTACGCGAGGTTTTCAAGCAGAATGCGCCGCCTTCTAATGAGCGCCATCTGGCGGCCGCCCTCCGTCCGGACAGACCTGAAGAACCAGGCCGCGCCCCGCTACGCTCACCAAAGGCGACGCGACGCAGATGGACGCTGCGAACCGCCGCGATCATGGCGGCAGTCTTGGTGCTGGTAGCCGCCGCCGGGATCGGCGCTTGGAAAATCGTGAGCCACGTGGGACAGGACGACTGGATTATCGTTATCAACGATCCGGTGATATCGCCGACGACCGGCGGGACCTCCACGACAGCGGAGGCAGAAGGCCTGCTGGCGACGGTCACCGACGGGGTCTGGGAGCTGAGAGTGGACCGCTGGGGCCGCCTCGACAACGTGCGCCTGCCCAGCGACTGGCTCCCCGAGACGGCCTATGTGCAGATGGAGGACCCGACGACGTTCCAGGTAGTGATCTCCGAGGGCGGTACTAGGGTCTCGATCGAGGGAGATTGGGGCGTTCACCACCACACTGTCGAGGGCGAGCGCTCTTCTGCAGACAGCGACCGCATCTGGTACGACTTTGATATTTCTGCCGGAGGACGGTTCGTGATCTGGCAGACTGCCGACGGCCTGCAGGCGGAAGAAACTATATACGGATCGGGGAGACCTATGCTCCGAAGTCTTCGGGGCAGCCTGGTGAAGACCGGCGCGACAGAGATCAATACGGGTGAGAGTTCGCTCTTCCCCGTCCGGGTCGACGGCAAATGGGGATTCATCGACAGCGCCGGTACCATCCAGATCGAGCCGCAATTCGCCGGTGTCCGCCGTCTGGAGGGGGAGGGCGGTTTGGTCGGGTTCAACGAAGGACTCTGCGCCGTACAACTGGTGAAAGACGGGCCCTGGGGCTTCGTCGACACCTCCGGCCAAGTGATCATCGAGCCACAGTTCGACCTCGCCCAGTGGTTCTCTGAGGGCCTGGCGGTAGTCCGAAATGCCGGCCATTGGTATTTCATCGACGAGACCGGGGCTATGGTGTTGGGGCCTTTCAGTGGTGCTATCGGCTTCTCCGGCGGTCTCGCTCTGATCGTCGACGAGGAGGGTGGGCCAACGCTCATAGACAGGAAGGGCAGTAAGGTGCCCGAAGTGGAGGGCCCGGACGGCCTGCGTCTATCGATTGCAGGTGGTTACTCCGAGGGACTCGCTGTGGCGTACACGATCGAGGGTGCCGGAAGCGCACCAGCCGGCCTCGCGGGTTATGTTGATGAATCCAGCGCGCTGGTCATCGAACCCCGGTTCAGCGTGGCGGGCGACTTTTCTGAGGATCTGGCGCCTGTGGGGGTTGGCGAGAACGATGACGTCATGGAATACGGCTACATCGACAAGACAGGCGACTGGGCCATTCAGCCGCAGTTCTGGTTGGCCAACCCCTTGTCTGAAGGTCTGGCCGCTGTCGCAGTCAAGGCCAAAGACGGCGTGCGCTGGGGTTACATCGACAGGACAGGCGCTTGGAAGATACAACCGCGGTTCGACGAAGCCCACGATTTCTCGGAAGGTCTCGCCGTCGTGTGGCTGGACAATACGTGCCACTACATCGACACGACCGGCGCTGTGGTGATCACGGTCCAGGGGATGGGATTCGACTTCGCTGGAGGTGTGGCTCGCGTAGGCGGTGGATTCGACGGCTCCCCAAGCTACATCGATAGGACCGGCAGCGTGATCTGGCGGGGGGAGTAGTCGCGGGTTGCCTGGCGGCGCCCTTGGCTCTTTCAGACGAGAGGCACCCAGTCCCAACCGTCACCGCGAGGCACGAGGTGACCGAGTCCGGGGAAAGGGAAATGGAAGCCCATCACAAGGGCTTCTTCGGCCGCCGCCCTCTGCAAGAGAGACTCCCGGGTGGCGACCGTCTGAGTTGGGAGCATGTCGACGACAGCGACCCAGCGCGGTCTCCGCACGTGAAGCGGATGAAGCACGACGTCGGAGACACAATACAAGGTGTCACCCTGCGAAGAGACGCGTACGGCCGACTGGCCGGGGGTGTGACCCGGCGCGGGAATGACAGCAACGCCTGGCAGGATCTGTTCTTCACCCCTGACGAGGCGGACGTGTTCCTCCAGCACAGAAAGATTGCTACGAGCACAACCAAGGATGACCTCTCTGCCGTGCTCGGGCAACTCCCGCTCTGCTTGACCGCCAGTCCAGAAGTCCCACTCTCGCTCCGAGATGATCCACTCGGCCATCGGAAAACGGCAGCGGCCCTGGTCGTCGGCATTGCCACCCAGATGGTCGGGATGGGCGTGAGTGATCAGAACTGAGTCCACGTCTTCAGGACTCATCCCATCCAGAGCAAGGCTATCCAAGAGTCGTCCGGTGTGCGGTCCAAGATCACCGGCCCCCGTGTCGACTAGGACCACGTGCTCACCCGTCTTGATCAAGAGACAGGTGTAGCCGCTTCTGAATTCGGCCCACTCCTGCAGATCCAGTCCGTCCTCCCGTAGCATCTCATCTAGCCGGTCCTTGGGAGCGTTCAGAAACAGAAGATCGGCCGGCCGAGGGAACGTAGGAGGCGCGTAGACCAAGTACCCGTCGCTCAACGCAGTGCAGTCGATCTGACCGATTCTGAATCGATGAATCATTCCGTCCATGCTCTTCATCATCAAATGCCCTCGGGATGGTGTCGGATCGACGCTCCGCTACTCCCAGCCGGGTGGAGCATTCAGAAAGCACTTGACCAGGTCGCACTCGTCTTCGTCGCCTCGCGTGGAGTAGAAACCCGCCCAGTAGCAGTTCTTCGCGATGTCGGCTAGGGAGCCACAATAGGCTCTGGTCGGGAAGCGTTTCGCTCTTGCCTCTTCCCGGCTACACCTGGATAACGGAGCAAGACCGGTGGTCCAATCCCACGTGTAGACGTTGGCATCGGGAGCGAGTTTGAAGGATACGCCGTCAGCTGGAGCGGGCATGGCCCCACCGTACGAGCAGTGGGCAACGGCTGCGGCGGAGACGTACCGGTTGAAGTCCGTGAACGTGACCGTGTCTTCCTCGACCATGAGGATGGCACCGATCCGCGGAGTCTCCTCGGTGATCTTGACCTCGAACATCTTGTAGGTACCCAGCATAAGAGCCGTCCTGACGGGATTGCCCTCCGCCAGGAAGTCGTTGACATCGATGAGCTCCGTGACGATACGATCGTCATTCGTAACGGCGCGAAAGATCCGCTCGCCGATGGGAGGATACGGAAAGTAGTCATCGGAGAACTGGAGGTCGTAGGCGGCCCTCACCGCATCGAAGGTCTGCTCCGCACCTCGCACCAGCATGCTCACTTGCAGCCCGGTTCTCGAGGACGAGCTTGTCTGAAAGCCGGTGATCAGCCCAATGATCGAGGCACCGGCGGGATCTTGTTCTCTGGCCATTGCAACCCCTTGGTCCTTGCTCACCGCCCTGTCCCAAGACAGAAATCCCTGCATTCTCATTTTACAGGCAGGAGGCATTGAGCAGGTCATGCCTGTTGATTCGAGAGCCGATGGTGAGTGCTCGTCGCCCAGGGTCAGGGAACGGGGGCTCCTCTGCTATCATTCGGGGCTCCACGAGCGGTTTGTACGCAATTCGTCAGTCAGAAATCGGGACGGCAGATCGACCTGCGGGCCGATTCGACGGTTCTGGCGCTCGGTATGAATTCCCCGTCCGAAGAGGCAGCCTCCTTTCGAACATTGGCACCCAAGACGTACGGCACGATCCCGTGCTACGAGACCGGCAAGCCGTTGACAGAGATTGAAGCCTCGCGATGCTAGAAGACGTGTACGTCGACCGTCTTGAACGTGATGTGTACGCTCAATCCCACCTCGAGACCCATATCGTGGAAGGAACGCCGAGTGATCGCGGTGGCAAAAACGACACCGTCCACGTCAACATGGACATTGATCAAAGTTCCCGTGTTGGATACCTCGACGATGCTTCCTCGAAAGGCATTGCGGGCACTGGACTCAATGGGCTCCAGCGACAGCAAGATGTCCTCCGGCCTGATGCACGCGTGAACGTCACCGGGGACTTTCGACGTGGTCAAGATGTTCAGCCCGTTGATGGCGAAGCTGGAAAGGCCCTTTCCGGGTGTGAGAAAGCCACGAAAGACATTGTTCACCCCGAGGAAGTTGGCGACAAATCGGGAGTTCGGTCTTCGAAAGACCTCCTCCGGCTCCCCCGCCTGTACGATCCTTCCCTCGTTCATGATGGCCATCTTGTTGCCCAGCATGAAGGCTTCATCGAGATTGTGGGTTACGTGGACCATCGTGGTATGAGTGTGGCGGTGCAGTCTCCGCAACTCCTCGCGAAGCTTGCCCCTCGTTTCTGCGTCCAGGGCACTCAAGGGTTCGTCAAGGAGGAGGACCTCTGGTTCGGTGATTAGGGCCCGGGCGATGGCCACCCGCTGCTTCTCGCCACCGCTCAGTGTTCCCGGGTAACGGTGAAGCAGATGCTCGATACCGAGCAGACCGACAAGTTCGGTGATGCGAGCTTCGCACTTTGCCCTGGGAATCTGGCGATACGGAACCCCGAAGCGAATGTTCTTGGCTACGCTCAGGTGGGGGAACAGCGTGTAGTCCTGGTAGACCATTCCCACTCCTCGAGCCCGAGGGGGGAGCCTGGTGATATCCCGCCCGCCCAGAAGAACACTACCGCTGTCCGGACGATGAATCCCGGCTACGGTTTCGAGAAGAATGGTCTTGCCCGCACCGGTGGGCCCCAGAATGACCACATATTCACCCTCGTCGATCTCGAGAGATACGTCTTCCAGGCGGAACTCACCCAATTCCTTGCAGATGTTCTTGACCTGGAGCATGCGCACGCTTCCTAGAACACGCGACTGGTGCCGGCGGCCCGCTCAAATATGATCAGCGCGACGAACGCTATCCCGATGAGTATCGTAGCAGCCGCCACAGCCAAGGGCAGATTGCCGCTGGTCATGTTGAGATAGAGTGCCGTCGGCAGAGTCTCGGTGCGCATGCGGGTCGCCCCGGCCAGCATCAGCGCCGCGCCGAATTCACCTAGGGCACGACACCAAGCGATGATCGCGCCGGCAATGAGTCCGTTGCGAGCCATGGGCATGGTCACACGACGGAACACTTCGAAATCGGTGCATCCGAGTGTCTGAGCCACGTGCTCGTATCGGGGGTTGATCCCCTGGAAGGTCGTCTTCATGATGCGGTACATGAAAGGGACGATCACGAAGAACTGAGCCAAGATGATGCCTTGCGTGGTGAAGACGAAGCGTATGCCGAGGTCGGCCAAACCCCTGCCGAAGTCGGTGGCCCCGAAGAGGACGAGCAACGCCATCCCCGCGACCACAGGGGGAAGAGCCAGCGGCAGTTGCAGTATGACGTTGATGATACTCCGGCCCCAAAACCTCTTGTGAGTCAGCACGTAGGCTGTGGGCACGGCCACGACCACACAGAGGGCGGTCGATGACAGGCTCGTCAGCAGGCTTAACTTGATGGCAAACTGGATCTCCTCCGAGCGAAGACTCGCCCACAAGTCGTGCGGAGTGGTGCGAGTGACCAGACTCAGAAGCGCTCCCGCGAGAAGCAGAACGGTGAGACCGCAGAGCGTCAGGGCGATGGACCTGAAGCTCACGTCCATCGCCCGGCCCCTCAGGATCCTCACAATCGCGCCTGCACCGATCCTACGTTCGGGTGTCTGTTGTTCCACAGTTTCGCGCACCGCTCAGAGCTCAATACCCGTCAACACCCGGGGACAACGAATCCCGGTTCGTCATCAGTCCTCGTACTCGACGTTGGGATAAGTCACGAAACCGTGCTTCTCGAAGATCGCCTTGCCCTGTTCCGACACGCAGAAGTCGACGAACTGCCTGGCAGTTCCCGGGTACTCCGAGAAGGTAAGAGCGCCGACGGGAATCAGCTTGATGTCGTTCTGGGCTCTCGGTATCTGTATCACCTCGATGCTCTCGTCAGACTTCACCGTATCCCACCAGTTGATGGCGGCATCCGCCTGACGGAGAGATATCTGGGTCATGACTTCGCTCATGGTGGGGAATGTGGCAACAACGTTCTTCCACACCTCTTCGTAGAGACCGGTCTTTTGGAGGATCCCGATGCCGGTCTTCCCTATGGCAGCCACTTCGGGGTCGCCCCAGACCAGTGTGACGCCGTCTCTTGCCAGGTCTTGGAGACTCATGATGCCCGCCGGATTGCCCTTCGGTACGGTAATGACCGGTATATGATAGGCGACGTTCTGACGATAACTCACGAAACCCTTTTCCTCAGCCGTATCGAGGTACATAGCCGCACCGGGCATGAAGGCGTCGCCCTCTTCGGTCAACTCCATCTGGCTCAATTGCGCTCCCGACCCGGTGTAATTGTACTGGATCGCCACGCCGTGCTTCTCTTCGAAGGCCTGCCCGATCTCGTCCATGGGCATCCTCATTCCGGCGCCGCAGTAGACCATGAGCGACTCGGCATCTTGGGTAGCAGCCGGTTGGCTCGTGGTGGTCTCTGCAACTTGAGTGGTCTCCGCCGCCTGAGTGGTCTCCGCCGCCACGGTGTTCTCGGTGACCGAGGTAGTAGTCCCAGAGCCTTCGGCCTCCGTGCCACACCCTCCCATGATCAAAGAAAGCATTACCACAATCATCACCAGTGAACCTGCCGGACCGGCCAGCCTTCTCATCTCACACTCCTCTTACGGTTGGATCTAACACTCGGCCCAGCTCACGGACACTGGAGCGACCGGTCGAGTCTCAGTCGATCTGAGAGGTCTCAGGTCGTAATACTCGCGATAGTATATCGCCCACATACCTCGCACTGCAAGAGGCAGGAGGGCCGCAGCCGCGGATTCTTCCGCGTTGCGAGTCAGCGTGTGGTGATGTACCCCCTCCACTGTTGCAGATGATCGGACTCGGGGCGGTCCAAGATGAACACCCCCACGAAGTCCTTGAAAGGCTCAAAGAACGGCAGTCTCTCCCACGCCGCCCAGGCCGGCTTGGTGTACTGACCGGCCTTCTCAACGATGGCCCGGCGCCAACCCTCCGAATCGTCGAACCAGATCTCCGAGATGCGCTGGAAAGGGTTGATCCGGGGGTCGTCGAGTTGGCGGCTCGAGATGAAACGTGTCACCTCATTGTTTGCGCACACCTCTGGAGCGAAGACCTCCTTGAACCACACATCGCCCTCGTCGATGGAGATCTCGTCAGGGTACTTAAGCAAGAACAGCCAGCGAACGTTGGGGCCGGCGTCCGTGAGACGGCCGGCCCCCTTGAAGTCGTCCTCCCAGAAGACGGGCGCGAATGAGAAGACCACCGGGTGATACCCGTCCCGACTGCCCTGCCAACCGGATTGGCGCAGCACGTCGCTGGGGGGTTGGCAGGTCATCTCCATAAAGTCGTCCGGGTACTCCTCGCCGAATGCCAAACCGGTGGAGTGGGCGCTCCCCTTGTTCTGGAAGATATTGAACAGCCAGTAGTGCTCGGTCATCATCCCGTTGTAGGTGCCGAAATCGAGCGCCCCTTCCGGTAGCGGCAGAGCGTGATACGTGCAGTACTTGGTGCAGTAGGGCATGAATTGGGATATGCTCTCGGGCACGTGCTGTTTGTACAGCCAGCGCCAGATCTTGGGCCTGTCGTTGTCCGACCGGAAGTTCTGGAGGATGAAGCTCCGCATGGGTTGGAACGCGGGGAAGAAGGCCATGGCAAGACTCCTTTCAGTGACAGCGTGAGCCCGGCCTACTTCTCCGGCTTCGAGGGCTGGATGAAGGCCTTGTAAGCGTCGGCCCGCCGTCGATACTCCTCGGTCTGCTTGGCGGCGGCGAAGGCTCCCTCGTTTTTCCCGATGTCTTCGACGTGCTTGATCTTACCGGGGAGCGTGTTGTGCGCGTGCTCCAGCTGCTCCGGCGGATACGCGAACTTTATCTTGCCGTCTTCGATGACCAGTTCACCCTTGATCCCGCACACACTGCATTCCACCGTCTCGGCGTCGTCGGTCAGGTACATCAGACGCGAATGGCAGTTGGCGCATATGCCGGGGTCGCCTAGGTACTTGTAGTTCGAGGGATCCATCGCCGCCTTCGCTATATTTCGACCGGCTTCGCGGATGGTGGCTACCCGGTCGTCTTCCATGGTGAGCGACTTGGCCCAGGTGAAGACCAAGTCATCGACCACCTGCCACTGCTGGACCATAGCGAACAGGCCGAAATCCGCAGACATGCGACAGGCCCAATCACTGCCGCCAATGCCTATGAAGGTGGCGAAGCGCTTCTTGAAGGCCCGAGGATCGGGTCCCCCTTCGACCTTCCCCGATTTCTCATGGATATCCTTGGCAATTGTCAGCATGCCGACATCGTGGTTGGGGCCGGCGAACCGGTCCTGGAACGCTCGGAAGAAGCCGGGGACGCCTTTCTCGAAGATGGGCATCACGAAGATCACGCCATCGGAATCGTAGATCTTGTCTTCGAGCCAGTTCAGATCGTCCTTGCGGATGCATCTGCCCGAACCGCCGGCGAATATGCCGTCCTTGCCCGTTACACACGAGATGCAACCGTTGCAGGGCACGAGGTTCAGATCGAGCATATGGATGAACTCAATCTCAGCACCCGTCTCCTGGGCGCCCATAAGAGCCTCTTTGGCCATCTGATCGTTGGTGCCGTTCTTACTTCCTCCTGATATCGCCAGGATCTTGACGCTCATATCGTTCCTCCAGTTCTGATTGCCGGTCTCGCCGGTGGCAGGACGTCTGGCCGCAGGGCTATCTGTCATGTCGCACCCCTGATCTCGAGAAGCGGTCAGTTGCGCGCACTGCTTATCATGGCCGCTACGTTCTCCACCTTTGCCGTAGTGGGCACCTCACAGCCGGAGCCCAGGATGAAGCCGCCTTCGTGCCCCATCAACTCGATGAGCTCGCGGCAGTAGGTCTCGACTTCTTCCTCGGTTCCCAGTGAGAGCAGCGCGTGGTGGACATCTCCTTTGATACACAGGTGGTCGGCAAGTGTTTCCCGGGCTTTCCGGATGTCGGTGGCCCCGTCGAGCTCCACCACGCAGCTTGCCCGTGGCAGTTCCCTGAAGCGAGGGATCATCAAGTCCCAGTTGCCGTCGCAGTGAAGGACCGACACGATCCCCGCTGCGTGATAGGCCTCCACCATCCGCTTTATGGAGGGGAAGGAGATCTCGTCGAAAAGCTTTGGCGAAATAAAGCTCGCGCTGGAGCGCATAGCGAACAGGGCTACGCGGTTCCCTTTGGCTCTCTTGGCGTTGGCGATGCCCAGCTCGATCATCGCATCCGTGCCCACTTCCACCGCCTTCTTCACCTTCTCGGGCATGTCGAACAGGTCGCGATAGAAGGGACGCAGGGAGCGGCTCAACGAGAAGATGTCGAACGGCGGGGCCACGCCGGCATGGAACATCACCGGCATACCGGCCTTCCGCCAATGCTTGATGTTCTTTCCGGTGTTCATCCCAACCTTGATGAAGCCCCACAGGACCTTGAGATTCCCGACCTTGCCGTGCCAGGGCGGCGATTGAATGGCCTTCATGAACTCGGTGTTCCAGGCGCTCCAGCCTTTCTCGATGATCACGTCGTAGTCGGAGGCCTGCATCACCTCCTCTTCCACGAACTGGAAGGGCTCGTCGGGACCCAGATCACGGCCCGGGATCTTCACCTTCATTGACTCCGTGTAGGCCGTGTCCCAAGGGTTCATCGGGAAGACCACGTCCGGCTTTCCCACACGCTCGAAGGTCTTGTCGCACGCTGCCAACCAGGCCTTGTTGCTGCTGAAGAGTTCCTCCTGGGTGACACCCGCACAGCGGCCTGCAAACGTCACGATATGAGGGTACACCGGGATCTCCGGCGTGGGTTTGAGGCTGATGGCTCTATCCAGCTTCTCGAACGAGTCCATCTCTCTACTTCACCCCCACCGCTTCTTTGGCGAAGGCAACGGCGGCCATGGCATCGTCTCCGTAGGCGTCGGCCCCGGTGTACTTGCGCACGGTGTCGTCCATCTGGCCTCCGCCGATGATGATCTTAAGCTCACCGGTGCGCAGGCCGGCCTTCTCTACCTCTTCTATGGTGGACTTCATGGAGTCGAAGGCCACGCTCAGGAACCCGGAGAGGGCCAGGACCTGGGGAGTGTTGTTCTTGACGGCCTCTACGAAGGCCGCTTCCGGCTGGTCTATACCCAGATCTATGACCTCAAAGCCGTTGACCTCCAGCATGAAGCCTACGATGTCTTTGCCGATGTCGTGGATGTCGCCCCGTACCGTGCCTAGGACCACCGTGCCCAGCTTCTTGGTCTCGTCGGTCTGGGAGGCGAGCAGGGGTTTGAGGATCTCTCCGGTCTTACGGAGCATCTCGCCGCTCATGATGAGTTCCGGCAAGAAGTAGGTGCCTTCCTGGTAGCGCTCCCCGACCACCTGCATGGCTTCTGAGGAGAGGTCCAGGATCTTCTTGGGGTCTTCCCCTTGGGCAAGGAGCTCCTCTACCATCTTAAGAGCTTCCTCTTCCTTCATGTCGGCCATGGCTTGGACTAGTGGATGAGTCACCGCCACTCCTTTCTTCTGCGAAACACCGGGCAGTACCCTAGCCGTGTGGACCACCTGACGATCGACTCTGTCTGGCCCCTCGTGAGGCTACGAGCTGAACTAAGCGCCTCCGCTAGGAAGCCTCTGCAACCGTCTGTTCCCTTGGAACACTGCTGATTGACTATATCAACAGGGGGCCCTCTAGTGCAACCCACTTATATAGACATGTGTTATCTTGGGGACGGATAAGTCTCTAGGGAAGACGTGTCGAATTGGATAGACAACCAGCCGAGGAGCCTATGTCCTCAGTCGCTTCATCAGATGGTGGCAACCTAGGCACGAAGTCTCCCGCCTATCTGCGCATCGCTGCCGTTCTGGCCGATCGAGTAACTTCGGGAGCCTACCCCGCGGGCAGCCGTCTGCCCTCGGGGTCGCGACTGTGCGACGAGTTCGACGTGAGCCCTATGACTTTGCGCCGGGCGATCAACCTCCTGGAATCCCAGGGCCTTCTTTCGGGAGTGAAAGGCAAAGGTACGTACGCACGCTCTCCTGAACTGGGCGACTCGAGATTCAAGCTCGACTCGCTCGCAGGTGATTGGCTCGACGAGTCTGCCGAGATACGGTTGCTCGCCGCCTCCATGGCCAAAGCGGATGAGAAGGTGGCGGCGATGCTGCGCGTCGGTATTGGCGATCGAGTCGTGTATCTACGCCGCCTCGTCTCCTACCAAGAGGACCCGGTTATGTATCACAGGGAGTACATCACCTATGACCCTCGCCGTCCGCTCGTGGAGTCGCAGCTTCAGCTGACATCGCTGCACGCTTTCCTGGAATCCGGTACTGCCCGACGATTCCCTCGTGGCGAGTTGACCCTCACTGCAGTGAGTCTCGATAACGAAAGCGCTCAGGCGCTCATGCAGCCCGAGGGTGCGCTGGCCTTACGCCTTGAGCACGTTTTCCAAGAGCGCGATCGCACCCCGGTCAGTTGGGGTTGGTTCCTCATGCGCGCCGAGCTATTCCGTCTGCGGGCCCACCTTGGACCCGAATAACTCAAGGTTGGAGGTAAGCATCGTTTGAGCACACTGGACGCACTGCGCCGAGCTCTGGTCGAGTTGGACGAAGTCCGAACCTTGAAGCTTACTCGGGACCTCCTAGCCTCCGGGGAGGTGACCCCTCTCTCCATACTCAGCACCTGCCAGCAGGCGCTCAAGGTGGTGGGGGAGCGCTATGAGCGTCAGGAGTACTACATCTCGGGCCTGATCATGGCGGGCGAGTTGTTCAAGGAAGTGATCGAGATGGCTCAGCCGCTGTATCAGCCGGCCTCCGCCGGGGAGCCGTTGGGTACCATCGTGCTGGGTACTGTTGCCAAAGACATCCACGATATTGGGAAGAACATCTTCGGTAACTCGCTCATCGGCTTCGGCTTCAACGTGATCGATTTGGGTGTGGATGTGTCGCCGAAGACTTTCCTGGAAGAGGTGGAGCGCTCCCGACCGGATGTGATCTGCCTATCCGGTCTGATACTGGCCGCCTTCGAGAGTATGCGAGAGACCGTCAAACTGGTGCGCTCTCACGACGCCGAACTGGGATACCGGCCGCCGGTTGTCCTGGGTGGCGCCATTATCGACGGCCGTGTGTGCAAGTACTGTGGAGCCGATTCCTGGAGCACGGATGCCATGGAAGGCGTGCGCATCTGCCAAGACCTGGTATCTAACGCCCGAGGCTGACCCCTTGGGAACTCCAACTCCCTTACCGAGCGTCAGAGCAGGCATTCACACGGACAAACTGCAAAGACGCGGGGGCGAAGCAGGCTCGCTCTATCAAGGAAGGGGGAACTGTGGCGATCAATGATGCATTCAGACACGGGCGGATAGCATCCGCATCTCTGCTGGCGGGCGTTCTAATACTGGTGGGAGCCGTTCTGGGAGGTTGCGGCGCCGACGGGTCTGGGGAGCCCGCTGCAGGCTCGACGGGCACCGGCTCTCTGGTGGACACGATCATAGTGTCGGGAACGGGCAAGGTGACCACCCTCCCGGATGAGGCCACCATCCAGGTCAGCGTGGAGAATGACGGAGCCACGGCGGCTGAAGCTCTGGACGCCAACTCCACGGACACCCAGGAAGTGCTTGACAGGTTGAGGGCCGAGGGCGTGGCAGACGAGGATATCGAAACAGCGGGCATTGTCGTCTACCCAAACCGCTGGTACGACTCGCAGTCCGGTCAGGAGAAGACAACGGGTTATCGAGCTCAGAACACTGTCACCGTGACCTTCCACGATCTGGCCCTCATCGGTAACGTCTTCGCAGCCGTCACAGAGGCCGGCGCGGACAGTGTACACGGACCGGCCTGGCAACTCAGTGATGATAACCCCGCGATAGCAACAGCCTTGACCAAAGCGGTCGCCAATGCCCGAATGAAGGCTGATGCCCTAGCAGCCGACCAGGGTGTCCAGCTGGGAGAGGCGATAAGCATAAGCGAGAGTTCGGCCTCAAACTGGTACGCAGTCTACGATTCGAGGGCAGCAGGCGAAGCCGAGAGCCAATCAACGGTCACGCCACCCCCGATCAATCCTCAGAACATGGAGGTCACCGCCAGTGTGACCGTGACCTACCGCATGCTTCGTTAGAACTGGGCATCGGGAGAGCCGCCGGCCGCCGTCTCATCGGACTCAGCCGGCGGCTCGGTAGTCGTGGTCGTGGTAGTCGTCGCGGTCGTCGTGGTCTTGGCGGTCGTCGTGGTGGTAGTCGTCGGCAGTGCCGTAGTGGTCGTTGTAGCGGTCCCCACCTCTATCTGGCGGGGCATCATGCGCCAGATACTAACAAAGGTGTCCTTGTGTATCACCTTGCCGCTCCCGGAGTTGACCGTCCGCACCACTTTGACTGATCTCCCTGATTGTCCCTGGCTTTTGACCAGTGTTGTCCCCGGCCCCATGGACTTGTTCGGGATGGTGACATCCGTGCGCTCGATCACGTCGTAGAATTCACTGGTGGTATAGCTGACTTCCCGGCCGTCATCGGTTCCGTAGATGACGAACTTGGTGTTGATCCCATCGGAAACGCCGCGCACGAGAATGTAGTGATCGGTATCGTTGCGAAAACGCATGTTGGGCCCTCCGGCGCTGACGGTCGCATCCCGTCCCTTCGGGTAGTGGTCGATGTAGATGGAGTGGTTCTTGCGCTCGACAATCTCAAGACCGGCAAAGAACGCCGCGTTGAACAGCGTAGTCGAAACCTGGCAGATACCACCCCCCAACTGATCCTCCAATTCCCCGGCCGTGATGCCCGGCGCCTCCTTGTAGCCCCTCTTCTCGGTCCGCGGGCCGATCTGCTTGTCGAAATCGTAGACCTCTCCTGGTGCGAGCAGGACACCGCTGGCGTACTTGGTGGTGATCCGCACGTTCGTCTGCCGGTCGGCCGTCCCCACCCAGTTGGTCGTGTACTCACCCAGCACATCGGTGATGCCCATCTGCTCAGCCTCTTCCGTGGTACGGTCGGGCTGGCTTACATCCACCACGACGGTGGCTGTCCGCCCCGTAGTGTCGAGAGCCGCCAGCGTCAGAGCTTCGGCGGTTTTCTCCCTGTTCAACGATCTACCTTCGACCCCGGCGACCACCCACGCCTTGGTACCATCACCTTTGAACGATGCATTAACCGGCTTCCTAGCGACGGCCTCAGCGACCTCGTCGAGGAAGGAGGTCATCTTCTCGGCGGATAGGTAAGGAGCCAACGTCGCGACTCCATCTCGGTCTCTCGACGTGAAATCGATGTACGCAGCGATCTGCTCCGGCGTCACGGTCCAGGACTTCTCTCCGAATCCGAGACTCACAGTCCCGCTGAGCATTGTCCTCGCGTCGTCCACCGCGTGCCGAGTATCCTCCACCTTCATCGACGGTTCCTGGACTATCATCGGGATCGCCAGTTCGGTGCTGTGGAGGCTGAATAGGAGGGACTTGAGTTCGGTTCGAAGTAGCCCCTGATCGACCACACGCCCCATCTTGCCCTCGACCACACGGATATTGCTGTCTTCTATGACCAGACCGGGATCCACGGGAGGTACGTCGAGTTCCTCAGCGATCTCGGCCAGAAGGTCGTCCATCAGGACGCTCTCGATGGTACCTGTCAGAGCGACGTCCCTCTCCGTGAAGTAAAGGATGAACCGCCGGAAGCCGTTCACTAGGAAATTGCTGTCTCGTGTGATGCCCATCGCCTGAGAGACGGCGGCCGGGACATCGATGTTCGTTCCCACGTCGGCGGGCTTGACAGTCCAGGTGTCGTCACCGCTTCTTAGAACGATCGGACTGTACCCCGCGTCGGACACCAACCTGGTCAGTGAGGCTGTAGCTTCATCCTTCGTCAGACCACTCATACTGCGGTCGGATATGCTCACGCCTGCATGGATCTTGCCGTAGTAAAGAGCCGAGTCGATCAAGAAACCGAGAAGCAGGACGAAGAGCACGGCGAAGCATGCTATGAGAACACCGAGCCTTCGACGAGCTCGTTTGCGTTTGTTCGATACGCCCTGATTCACTACGAGAGGTCTCACTCCCAGAATATACAAGGCCCGAGAAGAACAGCACCATCCGGCCGCAACCACTGCGGCTGGTGGTCAAGCATCACACGGGTCTCGCAGACGAAAGGGGGAGACTCCGCAGAGCCTCCCCCGGTCCTGCCCTTACTACTCACTCCTTGACTTCACCGGCTCCTCATCATCCCGTCAACAGCCTCACTTCCGGCGGATCCGGTCCCAAAGAAGGGTGATGATCCAGATTACGAAGAGAGCCAATGCGACCCAGAACAGCCATTTGACGACCCACCCGAGGCCAAATACGACCACCACAACGACGATGAGAAGTATGAGCCACCAGTTCACGCAAGCCTCCTCTATCGGCCTATCAACCTGCCAGGCCTTGAGATGTAGTCCCACTCAAGAGCCATTATGACATTGCTGAGCAGATATGTAGTAACCTTGTGCACTGCGCTGCCGGTCGGCCGATGGGATCGATGAGGCACCTTATGAGACCGAAGGCGGTACTTTGCTTCTGGACGGACAAGAGAAAGCGACAAGAGCATAATGAGGATCGAGGAGAACGGGCCGGAGACCTGCAAGGTAGCGAGGAGTGGTGGATTCGTCCTCGTTCGCGTGCCGGTCCGAGTGCTGGACGACATAGACTATAGCCCGCTGACATTCCGTTATACCATCGGTGGCTTCGTCGGCAGAGAGAGCAAATGGCCCTCCAGCGGCAAGAACGAGATCGCGCTGCATTTTCGTATCCCTTTGGAGCTATTTCGCGACCGCGAGCGCTTCACAGTGGAGGTTCTGAGACCCGAAGAACAAAGTCGCCCCCAAGTTCTGTGGAGCGCGCGCCGTGAAGTACGCTGGCAAAGTGGTACCCCAGGATTGGAGCCCCTCGAAGAGCCGGCTCCCACCTTCTAGAAGGATGTGTCGGAGTCCGGCCTCGCAGGCCTAGTCATCTCCGGAGACTCATCAGAATCCGACTTCCACCAATTCCAGGGCCACCAGCCTGATCCTGAATCTTCCGTCGTCGGAGGAGTGGTCGTGGTGGTGGTCGTAGTGGTGGTGCTCGTACTGGTGGTCGTGGTAGTGGGAGGCGCCACCGCCACTGTGATCTCGACTACGCTGCCGATCTCCACTTCCTCTCCGGCTCGAGGATGCTGCGTGTAGACCTCTCCGGGGGTCTCGTCTGGTGTCTCCTGCTTGATGACGGTCACTTCCAACTCAGACGCGCGAATGGCGTCGATAGCCTCTTGCTGGGTCAACGTATTGACATTCGGCACCGATACCATCTCCGGACCTGCGGACAGCCAGATATAGACGGCCCTACCCTCGGCGCTGGCTGCCCCTTCCTGCGGCTGCTGTCTGATGATCCTTCCTTCCGCATACTCCGGCGAGTTCTCGGAGGGACCTCCAATCTCCAACTTGAGCCCGATGACTTCAGCCGCTGTCTCCGCCTCGGTCATAGTGCGCCCCACCAGACCGGGTACGACCACAGGCTCAGCCCGAAACAGACTGACCGCGCCGTAAACGCCACCGCCGGCCAACAACAGGCAGAGAACGGCCACCAATGACCAGATGAGAACGCGGCGCCTCGATCGACCCACCCCTGCGTCGCCTTCCGGCTTCTCCTCGGAGGAGACGGAAGAGCTTCGCCCCGGGCGCATCTGGGTCTTCTCGATGACAGACGGCGATGAGTTCGAGTGCACTGCCACTGCGCTCACCGGTTCCTGGCTCACAACCACACCGTTCGCGGAAGAAGGGGAGGCAAGGGCCACCGATTCGAGAGCTCCGGCGAATGCCTGCGCCGAAGCCCAGCGATCTTGGGGCGACTTAGCCAACGCTCGGAGTATGACCTCCTCGATACCGGCGGAAAGTTCCGGCCGCAATTCCTTCGGAGGCGCCGGCTCGTCGCTCACATGCTGCATGGCGATCGCCACCGGATTCTCGCCGGTGAACGGCGGTCGGCCCGTCGCCATCTCGTACATGACGGCACCGACCGAGTACAGATCAGACGCGGGAATGGCGGTCTTGCCTTGAGCCTGCTCCGGAGACAGATACTGAGCGGTGCCGAGTATGGTGCCCTTCACCGTGATTCCCCCGGTATCGGCCGCACGGGCGATACCGAGATCCGCCACTTTGGCCCGTCCTCGCTCGTCGATCAGGATGTTCTGAGGCTTGATATCGCGGTGGATGAAACCAGCTGCGTGCATGACCGCGACCGCATCAAGCACCTGGGTGCTTATCGCGATGATCCTCTCCGGCGCAAGTGGCCCTTCTTTCCGAATGACCTCCTTGAGAGAGCATCCAGAGACATACTCCATCGAGATGTAGTAGGTCCCGGCAGCTTCCCCCCAATCATATACCTGCACGATGTTGGGGTGATTCAGACGAGCGGCCGCTCCTGCCTCACGCCGGAACCGCTCGACGGACTCCGAATCGCACGCATACCGGTGGGGAAGAACTTTGAGGGCGACATCCCGATCCAACCTGCGGTCGCGGGCAAGGTATACCTCCGCCATACCCCCGCTGCCCAAGATCCGCAACAATTGGTAGCGGTCGGCGAACAAGCTGTCTACCAAGATAACTCCACTCCCACCCATTCGGAACACGCTTCCTACGCGCTCGGTTGAACAGCGCATCTCTCATATGCATCGCGCCGTTCAATTGCGTGCCGCGCAGGACCGCCCACCGGACGTCAAGCCGTGCGAGGGCGAGGATTCTACCTTCCCCAGGTTTGGAAGACAATGAGATCGGCCTCGAAGATCGAGACCCAGTTCCGGGGGTCAGGTTCTCTCGGCCGGTGTCTGTCGACGGTGTCCGCTGACGATCGTCTCCGACCGGCTCTACACAGCCGGTTCGAGCTCAGTCAGTATTCCCTTTAGGATGTCCACAGCTCGGTCGAGCTCTTCCCGGGTCATGGTCAACGGTGGCGACCATACTACCCGGTCGCCCATCCCTTCCTCGATGACCGCAGACCGCATGAAGAGACCGCGATTCAGAGCCTGCGCCTTGATGCGTCCGATGACGCCCAGCGACCGTTCGAAGGGCTGCCTGGTCTCCTTGTCCGCCACGATCTCTATGCCACCCATGAAACCGAGACCTGAGACATCACCTACATGGGGGAGAGGCAGGACCTCTTCGCGCAACCTATCGAGCAGATGCATCCCGAGCGCAATGACGTGCTCGCCGATCTTCTCCTGCCGGTAGATCTCCATGGCCTTCACGGCGATGGCCATTCCGACGGGGTGACCGCTGTAGGTATGTCCCTCTTCGACCTGTCCCTTCATTCCCTCATAGACCCGCTCGTTGAACGCCAGCACACCCACAGGGAAGTAGGCACTGGTGATCCCTTTGGCCATAGTCATGAGATCCGGCGTTACGTTCCAGTGCTCGCACGCGAACGCCTTCCCAGTGCGATAGAAGCCTGTCATGACTTCATCGGCGATCAGAAGCACGTCGTGGGCCGTGCAGACTGCTCTCAGCTTGGGCCAGTATTCCGGTGGCGGAGGAACCATGCCGGGAGCGCCGATCACCGGCTCAGCGATGAAGGCGGCGACGTTGTCCCGGCCCTCTCTCTCGATCATGTCGGCGATGAAATCCACGCATTTGACTCCACACTCCGGATACCGAAGACCGAGCATGCAGCGATAGCAGTGGAAGTGAGGCGCATGCAGAAAACCGGGCAGTGTCTGCATGAGACCCATGTCCAGGCTCCCCCGGCCCATATTGGTGCAACTACGGGCTGCGAACGTGGCGCCGTGATAGCACCCATACTGAGAGATGATCTTGTGTTTTGTGGGCCGGCCCACACTCTGCCAGTACCGGCGGGCCATCATGAAGGCCGCTTCGTTACTCTCGGAACCGCCGGCGCTGAAGAAGAAGTGGTCCAGCCCAGGCGGAGTCAGCTCGCAGAGAGCCTTGGCGCACTCGATCGAGGCTCGGTTGGATAGACCGAAGAAGGTCGTGAGAAACGAGGTTTCTCGCATCGCCTTCTCCGCGACCGCAACCAGTTCGCTGCGGCCATAACCGAGATTCACGCAGTCAAGCTGCGAGGAGAAGTCGAGATACTTCTTGCCCTGGTGATCTTCGAGAGTGACCCCTTCGGCCCGCTCGATCATCAACTCCCGGTTCCGACCGATGGGATACAGGGAGTGCACGATATGTTCCGCGTCCCATCTCAGCAACTCCTCGTTGGCAGACATTAGCCTTCACCTCTCTCGTCTTCACATCCGGCCGGAACCGATCGCACTACACCCAATCTGTCCAACCGGGAGCGTCCCCACAGTCCGAGGGTCAACCCTAACGCCTGCCGCGTGCCCGCGAAGCATCACCGCGAGTCCCTGCCGGACGCATGTGGCCATGGCTCTCAAACCACCACATGCCCACTATACCCACAACTACCATGCCGATGGCTATCCACTGTTGCTGAGTGAGTCCCCAGACAATCGGCTGATTAGCCCGGATGAACTCTACGAGGAAGCGTTCTACCCCCGCGAGGAACGCATAGGCGAAGATCAGGGGCCCCTCGCGCTTGAAGCGCGGACCTATGACCCACACTAGTAGGGCGAAGATGAGCAGAGACGCCAGGATGGAGTAGAGCTGGGTGGGATGAACATGGACACCCTCGGGAGTGGGCGGTACTCCTTGAGGGAACGACATGCCCCAGGGCAGATCCGTGGGCGTTCCATAGCAGCAGCCTCTCAGGAAGCACCCCACCCTGCCGAAGGCGTAGCCCATCGCCACCGCGGGGCCTCCGGAGTCCATGATGGGGCCCAACCTCTGTTTCGAAGCAAGAGTGACGACGATAACCGCGGCAATAGCGCCGAACAGCCCACCGAACCAGACTAGGCCTCGACCGCTCCACAGGTTTTCGGGGAACTGCTCGGGATGGATTATCAGGTAGTGGATCTTAGCCCCCAAGAGTCCACCGACTATGGTCGCGATCAGCAGAGGGTAGATGAAGTCAGGCTTGACGCCCCGTTTCTTGAACTGCCAGTAGGCGACGATGCCGGCAGATACGAACGCCAGGGCCATCATGACTCCGTAGGAGTTCATGGTGAAGCCCCCGATGTGGAACAGCTCCGGGTACATGTGGCTCCTTCTCTTGTTTCTCCGCCGACGTCTCACTACAACGCGCCGGCGGCGGCGCACCGGCCCATTGTCTCACGGAGTGACAAGACGTCCGGTAAGAGACGGCTGCTCGTGAACAACTCGCTTCGCCCGGGCGCTGTTGGTACTCACCCGGCGATCCCGCAGTTCAGGGTCACTTAGCAGCCGCGGCACTCTCCCTGTACACAAGGCCATGAAGCAGCACGCAGGCCTCGGCTCGAGTGGCTTTGGCCCAGAAGTCGTAGCTACCCTTGCGGCTTGGCTCGAACTCCTCGAGACCGTCCAGCAGTCCCGCGTAGTACGCCTTCTTAGCCCAAGAGTAGTGAGCCGCCGAGAAGTCCCTGAAGGGTGCCGTGTAATCAGGGGGAGGCTCTGGTAGATCCGCAGCTCGAGCGACCATGGTGATGAGTTGCGCCCTGGTCACGTGGTCTTGAGGAGCGAATTCCGTTTCGCTCTTGCCCGTTGTGATGCCTCGGTCGGCACACACGGCCACGTAATTGTCGGGATACAGAGACCCGGGACCGCTATCCTCCACATCGGTGAAGGCACAGACGTCTTGCTCAGATACCGGATAGCCGGCCGCCAACACGATCATCTTGGCGAACTGCTGCCGAGTGATCCAATCATCGGGTTGGAAGCTGCCATCCGTGAAGCCACCGACTATGCCGCGGTCGGCAAGATCGATTATTTCTGCGTAATACACATGATCTGTGGACAAATCGCGGAACTCCACATCCGCCACACTGGTTGGGGTCGAGACAGCCAATGTCGTAGAAGACGAAGTAACGGTGTCACCGGAGTCACATCCTGCGACGATAAGTGAAGAACCCGCCACGAGGATGGCCATAGCCAACCCCCATAACAGCCCACCGTGCCGGACGTTCCAGCAAGCGCTGCGCATGACCAGGCCCCCCATCGAGTTCCTCACGGGTATCGCTTCTACATCATACAGCCAGGCATACAGTAAGGCATCGCGTCGCTCAGTGGTTGGAAAGAAGACCCGCCAGTACCTCTCGAAATCGCCTTCGGTCCTCATCCTGGAACGGGGTGGGTCCCGTCGTGCGGCCGCCCGCACGTCGATAGCGTTGTTCGGCGTGACGGACGGCCAGTTGGGCATCTATGGTCGCAGGCAAGTACTGATGACCTCGGGGACTCAAGGCCCTGCATCCTCGGCCCAAGGCCATTGCCGCAAGTCCAATGTCGGCGGTCACCACGACGTCCCCCGGGGTCAGGCGAGGCACCATGGCGAAGTCGGCCGAGTCCGGTCCTGATCCAACCTGCATAACTTCCACTCCTTCACGCCCTGCGAAGCGGCCCAAGTTCTGCGATCGATTGGCAACCAGTACGACCGCGACGGCCCGTGATCGCGCCACCTGTATGGCATCGCGCGTGACGGGACAGGCATCCGCATCAATGAAGAGGGTGTTCATGCCCGGAGAAAGAAATCACCTGAGCGAAGAAAGAACCCCAAGAGAACCCGCCTTTTCATCTGCGCCCCCTTACTTCGGACCCGCTTCCGCGTACTCCGCGGCAATTTAGCTCCGCGTTTCCTCAACGGGTCCCTGTGTAAGTTCCTCAGATGCTGCGCTGAACTCTCAGGACTCCTCCCGAGATGATACTGGAATGCGGCCGGATTACAAGGCCGGCTCGCCCTTACGGCTCCTCACCCACCTTGTCCGCAGCACAAGCCCTGCGACCGTCAGAGCCAGGATCAGAACTCCCAGGAGCGCGTAGAGAGCATTGCCCTTCCCCACTCCGCGAGCGCGGTCAAGCGTATCTCCCATCTCCTCCTTCACCCCTGCTATCCGCCCTTTCACCCGCGCCGGTACGTTCACCTTCTGCTGGATTGCCGATACGGTCTCGCTCATCTGTTCGCGGGTCTCTTCTATCCTTTTGCGGATCTCGTCAGGCCTTTCGCCCATGAGACGTCCTCCTTAACGGTCTCTATGGTCTGTTCAGGGATCGGCGCTCCCGTCCGCTTGACCTTTCGAACGCCGGCCATCACCAGGATGCCGGCAAAGAGCAGGTAAGCAACACCAACGATCAGAGCAGCAAGCCAACCGGGGAGAGCGAGCGCAATGGCGAGGACAAAGCATGCGGATAGAACCCCGGCAGCGAGTACACCCAGAAGCGCCGCTGCAATGAGCATGGCTACCGCAAGTCCGGCCCCTCCCGCTTTCTCCACCATCTCCGCCCGGGCGAGGGCGATCTCCTCCCTGACCAGTGTGGACATCTGAGTCGACAATTGTTTGGCCAATCCACCGAGAGATTCATCCTTGTGTCCGAGAGTATCGTCGACGTGGGCCATTGTTCCTCCAGATCCCCGCATGACGAGCGGTACCTCGCGGCTCTTCGGTTTAGACGCGGTTACTCTTGCCTACCCGGCTGAATCGCATGGTAAACGGTGGAGACAGCCGGCTACATGCCACCGGGCATCACTTGGGCCGGGTCAGGCTGGGTCACAGTACAGCCCCAAAGAGGCTTCTGGAGGAGCATTCGGAGCACTTACCTGACGCCGCGGACCGAGGCCATGGGGCGGGAAGAAGTGTATGCCCCCGGGGTGACTCGAACACCCGACACGAGGTTTAGGAATATCTGAGAGTGGCGTCCGCTGCGTACCGTAGAGGCCCGTGTGCTGGGATTGTTCATCCGCCTCGTACCGCCACGTCCCGGGGCAGTTCGCGGGCTTGGCTGTCAGTTTGGCTGTCAGAAGCGTGGCCACAAGGGAAGACCGAACGGTCTCCGGCGACGACATCCCCCCATCGACGCTCGTCGCGCCAGGAGCCTTGGCTGCTACCGCGAGCCCCGGATGGTCTTTGACCGCTCGTCGCCTGAGCGCTTCCTCCCGTACACTTAAGCAGGAACAATCGTTGGTCTGGACCGTTGACCGGGAGAGAATCAGCATGGGCGCTCCAATAAGACCCCAGGACATCGAGCAGTTCTCCGGCATCGCCAAGGTGCCTGTACAGGCAATCACCGAGGCCGTTCTTGCCGGTGTGCGGCAGCTCGATGAACGCAAGGAGCTCGAACCGATGCTGCGTGAGATCCTGTTCGATCCGACCGAGACTCCACATGGTCCCACCGAGATCGCCGACATCCTCACCACCAAGCTGGACGTCAAGGGGAAGAGGTGCGAGGCTGCGTTTGTCTTGAAGGGCAGGAGCTATCCCCGAGTCCGTTCGAGAGACATCGGTCATCAGATTCTTCGCCTGCGCTCACTCGCGGTGCTCGATCTCATGGTCCTGGTGGCAGTTGGACATATCCAAGACGATGCCCACAGGGACTTCACCCGGGTAGCCACCGACGCTGAATGTGACTTCCTCATCATGGATGCGGTCGACTGCGCCCGCTTGCTCATCGCCTACGAGAGGATCTGCCCCGAGGACGGCACGCCCTTCGGCGAAGATGGTCTATGCAGGGAAGGGCACAGGCGTGCTGCCGGTATGGAACTCCACTTTCACCTGTCCGGCCTGCCTGAGTACGAGATAGCCGCACTCGAAGATGTGAGCCACGCCGGAGCGCGACGACTATCGGCACGAGTTGTCGTGAACGTCGCGTACAGCCGGGACATCCTGCGGGATGTCATTCGCCGGGCCACCGATGAAGTAGCGCATGACACCTACCACCGCAACGAACAGGTGGCCAAGCGCTGGAAAGGACACCCGGCTCAGGTGGTGTGGCTCTTTGTGGCGGCGGACTCCCGGGATCTTCGTACCCACAATTGGCTTGTTAGAACGGAGTGGATCGATCCGGCCCTTGACCCCAGGATGCGGCCGCTAAGGATGGAGGCCGTCGAGTACATTGGTGATATTGGTGTGGTGTGGGAAGAGGGGTATGTAGAGAAGCGCAAATACTATCGGGAGCACACAGCGAGCAAGGGTGAGTTCCTGGGGAAGCTCGATGCCCTGGTGGAGCGAGCTCTGGTAGCTGGCGAGGCCGTGCGGCAGGCATTCGCTCTCTATGAGGGAGGAACCATTGACGAGACGCAGCTCACGGCCGAAGTCCGTCGCCTCTCCCCCGAGATAGGCGACTTCCTGCTGGGTTCTGGCGATCTACCCTTGCCTCCCGAGGACGCCCATGAGTACGACGCCACCGCCCAGACTCTCATAGGCTGGCTGCATAACATAACCCTTTACTACTCCGAGCGTGGGCAAGAGATGCGGTCCCAGTCCGCCCGCGCCTATCTGGCCCGGGAGGCGATCAAGGACTTCTGCTCTGCGCGCCAAAGGCTTGAGCTGGAACGCGAGAAGCTCAGGTAGAAGAAGGACGGAGACGACGGTGTCCACACCCATCTGGCAGTGGGACGAGATGATCCAACGCGGCACCGACTACGAAGCTTCCAAGCACGTGGCGGGCTACGACCGCAAGATGGCCGAGCTTCGCGACGCGGCTACTGAAGCAGAGGAGATCCTCAATCTTCTGGGACTGACCCGTGACGATGTCCTGCTTGAGGTAGGCACCGGCACCGGAGCCTTCGCCCGGGTGGCGGCCCGGCGGTGTCGCAAGGTCATCGCTCTTGACGTATCGCCCGTCATGCTGGCCTACGCCACCGAGAAAGCCCAGGAACAGCAGGTCACCAATGTCGAGTTTGCAGAAGCGGGCTTTCTTACCTACGAGCATCGGGGCGAGCCTG
>Ga0209723_1002407_pt1 | contig 25140 bp, 24 predicted proteins | sample BiotimSIPDNA_2_FD_185750 | JGI IMG/M metagenome (GOLD analysis project Ga0209723, IMG submission 185750) | Anaerobic biogas reactor microbial communites from Washington, USA - Biogas_R2 time_0 SIP DNA (SPAdes) (version 2) | ecosystem: Engineered > Bioreactor > Anaerobic > Unclassified | place...
TGGCTGTTTAAGACAGATATTTTGATGATTCTACGATAAATTCATACATTTTTTTGCAAAATCCCCTTGATTATTCGGGGGGGTATGATATGCTAAAGGAAATTTGACGTTTTTAGAGGTGCCCTTCTATTAATAAAGCTTCACTGTTTCCAGAAATTGATCATGTTTCAGATTATATTAAGAGAAAGTATGGCGGCTAGTTAGTGTGAGCACGAGTTTATAACAAATGCATTCATTCTGAGAATTAGAACGTTACATTTGATTTGAACTATTCCTATTTGGAATTCATGCACCAATCCGCAATATATCTTTAATATATCAACGAAATCATACATTGTGAGTTTACATATTCGACATCACAAAACCAGGGTTTCTATATAAGAAGGAATATTGAAATCATCGCAATTGTTGTAATGATATATTCCTGCTATTTTCTTTAATCATTAATGTTCATTCCGGTGTCGCCCGGCTGCTAGCTTGATAATTTCCTAGAAGGACGAAGGGAATGTTGCTGTCCATGGTGCGGCGGTGGGCTGTGCTGTTTGGGGAAGCGTGGATGGTGACGGGGGTGTGGAAAAACGCGTATGCCCCGATGCTATCGACGCTCCGGGGGATGGTAATGTCAGACAGGCTGGTGCAACGGAAAAACGCCTGAAATCCAATGCTGACGACGCTGTCCGGGATGGTGACGGAAGTCAGGCCGGTCATAGAAAACGCCCGATCCCCAATGCCGGTGACCGCCGCGCCCTGCACCCTGTCCGGGATGACAATCTCCCTGTCTGTGCCCTTGTATCCGGGAGGATGTCATAATAATGCCAAAGGGTGAAAATGCAGTAAGCAAAAGGATTTCAGAGCTTCCACAAAGTATGAAATTTGAAAAAATCAGGCTATTATACAGAATTTGCATGGCGTAAACTTTTATAATAGGAATAAATTTACAATATTGTGCGTAAAACTTTTGCAAAATAAAAGTTTTACGCATATAATGTGTTAAGGAGGTCGTCATGTTTATTAAAAGAGAAAACCTGCTCAACACACTTATCCGTTATAGACACAAGGATTTGGTTAAAATCATTACCGGTGTCAGACGTTGCGGGAAATCAATCTTATTAAACGAACTGTTTTATCGCTATTTGATTGATGATGGAGTTCAAGCTGACCATATAATAAAAATTGCCTTTGATATGAAAAAATGGGAGAACTTGCGTAAGTCTGATGAGTTATATTCATATTTACTAAGTCAATTTTCAGACGATGAGAAGTATTATCTTCTGCTCGATGAAATTCAGATGGTTGAAGGCTTTGAGGAAGTTCTCAATGAAATTCGTAGCGAATTTAACACCGATATCTATGTAACGGGTTCGAATTCAAAGCTGCTTTCGAGTGATATCAACACAATATTCCGAGGCAGAGGTATAGAAATAAAATGCTTCCCTCTATCATTTCAAGAGTTTTATTCTTTTCGCAAGGGTGATAAGAGAGAAGCCTTAGATGAATATATTTTATTCGGTTCTTTGCCGTATACTGTTACAGAGCCTGATGCTCCCGCAAAAAGAGATTATTTGGAAATGGTGGCAAACACCGTTATAACGCGAGATATGATTGATCGTTACGATATACGAAACGAAGATGTCTTCCGCGGTGTGATTAATGTTCTTTGCTCATCTATCGGCTCTGCGGTATCGCCTAATAGAATAGCGAATACATTGCAAAGCAGCGGATACAAATCTGTTGATAATGAGACAGTAAGTCGTTATCTGCAACACATAGTGGATGCTTTTCTTTTTTACAAAATCGAACGCTATGATCTCAAGGGAAGAGCCTACCTCAAAACACAACATAAGTATTATGTTTGTGATATGGGTCTTCGCAATGCTCTTATTCAGTACCGGCAGCTTGAAGTTTCTCGTGCGATAGAAAACATCGTCTATGTGGAGCTTATAAGGCGTGGCTACATAGTCGATATAGGGAAAAACAGGAATGAAGAAATTGATTTTGTTGCAATAGATACGGAAGGGCGAAAAAATTATATTCAAGTCACTTACAGTTTGGAGAATCCGGGTGTAAAAGAGAGAGAACTGTCCTCTTTCCGCGGTTTGGATGATGGTTATAAAAAGATACTCATAACAATGGACAGGACGCCGTTTTCAAACCTCGAAAAAGGTTATCGTCTATTGACAATTTTAAATTTTTTAGAAAATGATGCCTCTATTGAGAATGTATAAGATAGTTATGCGTAAAACTTAAAAACACAGCAAGTTTTGCGTATAGGGTGATTTGGACACTTAAAATGTCGGGTTAAATAAGAAAGAAAACTAATATTTTTCTTTAATACAATTACACCATTTTTTGTTGTTTCGCCATGTGGGAATTGTAGGCAAATATAAAATTTACTTTACACCGGGGTCAAGATGGCGGATTGATTGTCATCCGCCGGGAAAATGGTTAGAATAGCTGTGGGAAGCCCGCGCGGCCGGCACGCAAGACCAGGCCCGGGCAGGAGTGTTTATGCAAGTCATCATGGAAAACCTGACCAAGCACTTTGGCCAGACCCGCGCCGTGCAGGACTTTACGGTCACCCTGCACGACGGCGAGCTGGTCTGCCTTCTGGGGCCTTCGGGCTGCGGCAAGAGCACGGTGCTGAACATGCTCTCCGGCATCGTGCCGGTGACCGCCGGCAAAATTTATTTTGACGGCGAGGACGTCACCCGCCTGCCGCCGGAGCAGCGCGGCATCGGGCTGGTGTTCCAGAACTACGCGCTCTACCCGCACATGACGGTCATGGGCAACATCACCTTTCCGCTGGAGATCCAGAAGGTGCCGCCCAGGGAACGCGAGCGGCGCGCCCGGGAGATGGCTGAGCTGGTGCACATGGGCGACCTGCTGGCGCGCAAGCCCCGGCAGCTCTCCGGCGGGCAGCAGCAGCGCGTGGCCATCGCCCGCGCGCTGGTCAAAAACCCTCGGTTGCTGCTGCTGGACGAGCCGCTGAGCAACCTGGACGCCCGGCTGCGGCTGGAGATGCGCGAGGAGATCCGCCGCATCCAGAAGGAGACCCGGGTCACCACCATCTTTGTCACCCACGACCAGGAGGAGGCCATGAGCATCTCCGACCACATCGTGCTGATGAAGGACGGCATTTTGCAGCAGCACGCCGCGCCGCAGGAACTGTACAATGAGCCGGCCAACCAGTTCGTGGCCGATTTCCTGGGCAACCCGCCCATCAACAACCTCCCCGGCGTCATTGAGGGGGACCGCTTTGTCATGTCCGACGGCGCGCGCTTCAGCCCGGGCTTTTCGGACAGCGTGCCCCGGGGCGTGCCGGTCAACCTGGCCGTGCGCGCGGAAAGCTTTGTCCTGGAACCGCAGCCGCGCGACAGCTTCCTACGCGCGCGCGTGGACAGCGTCTACCAGATGGGCAAGGAGGAGATGGCCATCCTCAGCTTTGGCGGCGTCCCGTTCCGCGCCTACCTGTCGGCCGATTACGGGCTCAAGGCCGGGGACCCGGTCAGCCTGAGCCTGAAAAACCGCGGCGTGTTTGTCTTTGACCGGCAAACCGGGGAGCGTTACCAGTGAAGCCCGCCGCACATGCAGCCGTCCGCCGCGCCGGGCCCCGGCGCGTGGTGGCGCACATCATCCTCTTTTTCCTGCTGGGCGCGCTGGCGCTTGCCGCCGGCGTCGCCGGCCGGCATGAGCTGGCGGGCAAGACCGCGCGCATGGAGAGCGCCCTGCGGGTGGACGCCCTGCTGGAGGGCGGCATCAGCGCGGTGCGCGCCGCGCTGGTCGGGGAGGAGACGCCCGCCGCCCTTGCCCGGCAGATCGATACCGGGCTGTCCTCCAAAAAGCGCGGCCTGAAGGAGACCATCACCGGCCAGGTGGCGCAGGGGCTGAGCGATGAGCAGATCGCCCTGACGACCATAGACACCCTGATCGGGGGCGCCCTGGGCCGCGTGAAGGACGAGGAGGCGCTGGCCGGCCTGCGCGGGCGCGCCGAAAACGCGCGGGATTCCCTGGCGAGCGGCCTGGCGGAGCGGACCCGGGAGCTGGAGGAAGGGCTGAGCCTGGGCCAGGTGCGCCTGAGCCTGCAGGTGACCGAGCCCTGGTACCCACTGATGTACTATTATTCCCCGCTGCTGGCCCTTGGCGGCTTCCTGCTGGCCTTCGCCCTGGCGCTGCTGGTGGTCTACCTGCGCGGGGACGAGGAAAAGCGCGCTCGCGTCGGCCAGCGGCTGGAGCCCATGGACTACCTGCTGCCCTTTTTTGTGGGCGTGGCGCTGTTTACCCTGTACCCGATGGTGCGCGTGGTCATCATGAGCTTCCAGGAGCGCTACCGGCTGGAGGGCAGCTTCACCGGCTGGGGCCTGGGCAACTATGAGCACGCCATCTTCGGCGTGCCGGGCACCACCAACTACTTCCTGCAGGGCCTGTCCAACACCATCCTGTATGTGCTGTATACCGTGCCGGCGGCCACCGCGCTGTCCATCGTGATCGCCTACCTGCTCAACCAGAAGCTGCGCTTCTCCGCGCTGTTTCAGACCGGGTACTTCCTGCCCATGGTGACCTCGATCACCGCGGTCGGCCTGGTCTGGCGGTGGATCTTCAACCGCAATTTCGGCGTGCTCAACGCCATTCTGGCCTTTTTTGGCGCGAGCCCCGTGGACTGGCTGCAGGCGGCCAACAATTCCATGACGGTCCTGGTGATCTTCGGCATCTGGTCCTCTCTGCCCTTCACCATCATCCTGCTGTTGAGCGGCCTGCAAAACATCGATGAGACCTATTACACGGTCGCGCGGGTGGACGGCGCGAAGGCTTTCAGGATCTTCAGGCGCATCACCGTGCCGCTGCTGGCGCCCACCATCTCCCTGGTGCTGATCATCAACAGCATCTCGGCCTTCAAGGTCTTCACCGAGGTCAAGGTGCTCTTTGGCGGCTACCCGGGGCCGGTGCTGAACATGTATACCATGGTGTATTACATCTACGACATGATGTACGAGCACCGCGAGCTGGGCCGCGCGGCGGCGGCCGCCATCATCCTGTTTGTCTTCATCTTCATTTTTACCATGCTCCAGCGCTGGATCCAGCGGCGCTGGCGCTACGAGTAAGGGGGGCGGGCTTATGAATGAGCATCATCAACAGGCAAGCCGCCCGCTGGGCCTTCCGGTCTATCTCCTGGGCTGGGCGCTCATCCTGGGCGCGCCGGCCAGCCTGGCCCTGGGCGGCGCGCGGGCCCTGGCGCTGGGCCTGCTGGTTGGCGGCGCCGCGCTTGTCATCCTGGGGCTGGGCTGGAGCCGCTCCTATCCGCTGAAAAAGTTCACCGCGCACACGGTGCGCTACCTGCTGCTGACGGCCGGCCTGGTCATCATGGTCTTTCCCTTTTACTGGATGATTTCCTCGGCCTTCAAGACCCCGGGGGAGATCAACCTCTTCCCGCCCACGATAGCGCCCAAAAACTGGCTTAATTTCGACAATTTTTATATCGCCTTTGAGAAGGCGCCCTTCGCGCGCTATTTTCTTAACTCCATCATCGTCATGGCGGGCTCGGTCAGCGTGACGGCGCTGACCACCATCCTGGTCGCCTTCGCCTTTTCCAGGCTGGAGTTCCCCGGGCGCGAGGTCATTTTCTCGCTGCTGCTGTCCATGATGATGGTGCCCTTTGAGATGCTGGTCATCACCAACTACCAGACCATTGTCAAGGTGGGCCTGAACGACTCCCTCTGGGCGCTGGTGCTGCCCTTTATCAGCAGCATTTTCTACACCTATATCCTGCGCAACTTCTTCCAGTCCATCCCGAACGGCCTGTACTGGTCGGCGCGGGTGGACGGCTGCTCCAACTGGAAATACCTGTGGAAGGTCATGGTGCCCATCGCCCGGCCCTCCCTGGTGACCATCATCCTGCTCAACGCCCTGGCCTCCTGGAACAGCTTCATGTGGCCGCTGCTGGTCATCAAGAGCGACCTCAACCGCACGCTGCCCTTCGGCCTGTACACCTTCACCACCGAGGTCGGCGCGAACAACGAACTGCTGATGGCCGCCTCCTCCGTCGTGGTGCTGCCGATGATCCTGCTGTTCCTGTTCGCCAGGAAGCAGATCGTGCGCGGGGTGGCGCGCGGGGGGATCAAGGGGTAGGCTGAATAATATCCTGCAAAACGCACCTGGCAGGGGTGCTATGTTTAAGTTTTCTGTCTGTGGGTGCAAGGCCTCCGCGGGAACAAAGCCCGGCAGGAAGAAGCCGTATTCAACAAGAACACGATCTGCAAGAACATGTTCTTGTTAGAATTAAGAGGGGGAGAGCCTTTCGCGGGCATGTGGCAATCTGCCGAAGCTTCAAAGGGCTCCGGGAAAGCGCATATGGCGAGGCGGACATGACGCAGGCGCCTGTGAAAAGGATCAAGGAATAAAACGACAGCAGACAGAAAGGAAACACCGCCATGTTCAAAGCAGCTTTGATGTCCGGCTGGCATGTCCACGCGGAGGGCTACGCGGAGGAGTTCAACCGCATCCCGGGCTGCCGCGTCGCCGCGGTCTGGGACGAGGACCCCGCCCGCGGCCTGCGGCTGGCGGACAGGCTGGGCTGTCCCTTTTACGACACGGCGGAGGCGGCGCTCAGCGCGCCCGGCGTGACCGCCGGCATCCTCAACAGCCCGACCACGGCGCACCTGCCGCTGATCGAGCTGATGGCCGGGCTGGGCAAGCACATCTTTACCGAGAAGGTGCTGGCCGCCACCCATCAGGAAGCGCTCAGGGCGCGGGAAGCGGTGGAACGCGCCGGGGTCATTTTCGCGATCTCCTTCCCGCACCTGGGCAACCCCGGGGTCAAGGCCGCCAAGGCCATCCTGGACGCCGGGCGCCTGGGGCAGGCCGCCTACGCGCGCGTCCGCAACGTGCACAACGGCGCGGTGGCCGGCTGGCTGCCCGCGCATTTCTATGACGCGGCGCAATGCGGCGGCGGCGCCATGATCGACCTGGGCGCCCACCCCATGTATACCCTGGCGCATCTGCTGGGCAGGCCGGAAACGGTGCAGTCGCTGTTTACCGGGGTCACCGGCAGGCCCGTGGAGGACAACGCTGTCTGCCTGCTGCGCTTCCCCGGCGGCGCGATCGGCGTGAGCGAGACCGGCTTTGTGTCCAGCGGCAACCCCTACACCCTGGAGATCTCGGGCGCCCGGGGCAGCCTGATGCTGCACGAGAGCCTGCGCGTGTGCGATGAGACCACCGGCATGAAGTGGCAGGCTGTCGCAGACCTGCCCCCGCCCTCGCCCTCCCCGCTGAAGCGGTGGGCGCAGGCCTGCCTGGGGGAGGGCAGCGTGCCGGAGGAGCTGGGCATGGCGGCCGCGGTGCGCCTGTCCGCCATCATGGACGCGGCCTACCGCGCGCACCGCAGCGGGTGCGCGGCCGGGGTGCCGGGCTGAGGGAAGCGCTGAAGGCGTTTGATGACAAAAATGATGATTGATGGAGGTGCCCCGATGGCAAGGGCCGGATACCAGGCGCTGGTGATTCCGGAATACGCCTTCGCCGTGATGCCGGAGGACGGCGCCGTCAGGCTGATGCGTGAGCATTCGGAATTTGAATGGCTGGATTACGAGGGCGCGATGAAACGGCTGAAATATGACAGCAACAGGACGGCCCTGTGGGAACTGGATAATAAGATCAGGCTGGGAATACGGAAGCAGATCGTTTGAAAAGACCTTATGTTTCATCGACTCTACGGTACGCAGGCTTCCTGTACGGCGCAACTCTACGGTGCGTAAGTGTTAATTCAGACAGATGATCCGTATTCTTATCCTCGAAAGGAGGAATTGGCCATGGATCAAATAAAAACCGGAAAATTCATTTCAACGTTAAGAAAAGAGAAGAATCTTACACAGCTTCAGCTTGCGGACATTCTCGGAATCAGTGATAAAACCATCAGCAAGTGGGAACGCGGAGCGGGATTGCCGGACGTATCTCTGATGATTCCGCTTTGTGAAGCTTTGGAAATCAGTGTGAATGAACTTCTATCCGGTGAAAAAGTGGCTGACTCCGACTACAAACAGAAAGCGGAGGATACGATCATGGATTTGGTAAAGGAAAACAAAGAGAACAAAAAAAGAATGTTTCAATCGGTTGTATGCGGAGTTATCACAATCATTGCGGTATGCTCACTCGTGGTGATCGCAGCATATATCGAAATGCCTGTGGCAGTAAGGATCCTGCTTATTATATTCGCCGCCCTTACGGCAGTGGCAGGCGTTGGCACGGCCGTCACGTTGGATGTGAATGCGGGATATTTCAAATGTCCGAATTGCGGACATCTCTTTATTCCTGAGATGAAGGACTATGTGAAAGGCTATCATACGTTCACAAAACGCAGACTGACCTGTCCGGAATGCGGGAAAACCGGTATGTGCAAACACATGATTGTCCGATGAGTCTGTACGCATACATTCAGTTTGCCGTTCCGGAAGCCGAACAACTTGATGTCGGGCAAATGCTGCACGGGCAAAGCGTTGAAGGAATTTATGAGGAAATGGCATGATGCAAAATAATGACGAGTTTTGGGACGCGCTGGATCAGCTGGTGGCCGGGACGGAGATTGTGATCGACAGACCGAAGGGATCAGCGCATCCTAGGCATCCCGGGTTCATTTACCGGGTCGATTATGGATATTTGAAGGATACCTCGTCGATGGACGGCGGCGGGATCGACCTATGGCTGGGAAGCGGCGAACAGGGGATCGACGCCATTATGTGCATTGTGGATCTGATGAAAAAAGATACGGAAATCAAACTGCTGATCGGATGCACGGAGGAAGAAAAGGCCATCGTGTACGAGACACACAATGAGACAGAGTTCATGAAGGGCATTTTGATACGGCGATAAAGCTCAGCTTGAGGAGGAAAAACTCATGGAATTGGTCAAGCCTGATGAAAAATACCTCAGCAGCTATGCTGAGGCGGTTGAGGAAGATCTCATACACAAGTCTGACGCGGTACAGGCCTTTGGCGATCCGGATACGATCATTGAAAAATCATATCGGTATGAGCACGGCATTGATCTGAAGCCGGGCTATGTGAAGGCCACCATGCTTTGGCTGATCGATCAAGGCAAGTTTATCGGAGAGATCGGCATACGGCATGAGCTGACGCCCGCCCTACTCCGGTTTGGGGGAAACATCGGATATAAAGTCCGCTGGTCCGAACGCGGAAAAGGATACGGCACGAAGATGCTCCGGATGGCTTTGCAGTATTGCAAAAGCGTGCTGGGTCTGCGCAGGGTGCTCATCACCTGTGATGATGACAATATCGCCTCGATCAAGGTCATCGAACACAACGGCGGTGTGCTCGAGGACAGGGTGACCAACCGTTTGGAAAGGGGTATTGTGACCACAAGAAGATATTGGATAGAGATTGAACGCTGATTTCTGTTTCTGTTGCATCATCGCGCCGGGCCTTTGACCGCCCTGCCGCCTCGAATCGCAAAGGCCGGCGGGGGCGAAAGGGTGGTATCGCCCCGCCCGGAGCGGCATTGCGGATACTCAAAAAGCGGGCGTCAAACTATTCCGGGACACCCGGCTGCTGTGTCAGGGATTCGGCTTTGGGGGCAGCTGCACGGGAGCGAGTGTCAAAACGGGTTGCAGCGGCATGAGTTGAACAGGGGCTTGCGTCTGCAGCTCCTTAAGTGGCGAGGGCGTCGGCGTGGGCGGCGTGAACACCTGACCGGACAGGATGAACCGGAGGCGCGGCGGGGAGGAGCCGGTATCCGTCCCGGTCTCCAGCTTCAAAGCGACCAGCGCGCCGGCCTCGGACAGTTCTTTCCGGTACGCTTCCAGGGCTCTGCCCGTCAGGCTGTCGGGAAGGCCGCCGCCCATCAGGCCGGCCAGGCTGCCCAGCCTGGAAGCCAGGGTCCGGGCTTCTTCCTCATCCGGCGGGGCGAGGTAGGCCCCTGTCAGCAGCGCGAGCCCGTGAGGGTGGATGGCCCCGGCGACTGCCTGCTCGGCCTCCGTCAGCGCTTCTCCCCTGGCAAGCTTTCCTGCCAGGCCGGCGAGCGTCCCGGGTTCCGGCGCGACCTCACCGGGCCACAGCCCGGGGTCTGCGTAGATTTCCAGGATTCGTTTGAGGTACTCCGCGTGGCAGGGGTCCTCCCAGGGCCACACGTGGACGCGCCAGAGCAGGTCAAAAATGGGCTTCCAGGCCGACAGCTCATACCAGGTAGCGGACGCCTCCGGGCTGAACGGACCGTTGCGGCTCATATAATAGTCATATTCCTGGACATAGAACCCCTCATAGAGGATCCGCACCTTGAACCAGTAGGTCCTCGTCTCGTCCGGCATGGGAAAGGAAACCGTAGCGGCATTGCTGTCCTCGTACTGCATGAAGTTGTATACATTGTTGACCCCGGCGCGGGCATAGACCTCATATTTGGTGTACAGGCTGACCGGCGTCCAGGTCAGATCGATTTCCAGGCGGGTATGGTTGCCGCCGGACACCTTGCGCATGGCGAGTATCGTGACCTCCCCCGGCGCGTCCAGCGGCATCGCCCCGAAGTCCGGGGTGTTCATCCAGTACTCCTTCCCGCCTACCAGAGAGATGACCCCGTAATAATAGGGGACTCCGGGGGTCAGCCCGGTATCCAGGTATTCGTTGACGTCTTCCGCCACCTCCGCGATGACGCCGGCGTCGGTGCGGTGGACGCGGTAGCCTTCCGCCAGGGGGTCATCCTCCCAGAAGACGCGGACGGACGTGGCGCTTACGGGTTCGGCGTCCGCGTCGATGACGCCCGGGTTGTTCTGCGCGCCGGCGGGAAAGCACAGCGCAAGCGTGATGGTCAGCGCAGACAGAAGAGCGATCGGTCTGATGATTTTCCGGAACATGGCAGTAGCCTCCTTTTTTTGGTACTCATTCAGGGAGCGGGCCTGGTAGGGAGGGGCTGTAAGGTCGGAACGGGCTGCAGGGGGATTCTGACGGGAGCTGGGGTGATCACAGGAATCGGAATGATATGTTTTGTCTGAACGGGCAGGATGGGCTTTTGTGTCGATCTGGCAAGGTGAAGCGGGTCAAGCGCATGGTCGAGCACCCACGGAGCCAGCGTCGCCATCCAGGACGGCAAGCCGTCTGCCGGCAGGATCCAGGACCGTTCGCCGTCTGCCGGCACATCGATGCAGGCAGCCGGGCTGAAGGGGCCGTCAAACCAGATGGTTTCACCAGCCTCAGGGGAATAGTAGGAGTCGGTGGCGCATACCTTGAACCAGTAGCGCGTGTCCTGATCGGGCACCTGAAAGAGGATAGAGGCTTCATTGACCAGCTCAACCGGGGTGGACTGATACTCCCCGCTGCCTCCGATCTTGAAACACACATTGTACCTGGAGATGTTTTCCACGCCGGTCCAGACCAGGCGGATCGCCAGCAGCTGGCGGTGCGAGGGGAAATGCATCACGCTCCAGGAAACGACGGTCAGGTCCTCTACCGGGTCGATCGGCATCACAAAGGTGTCGCCATGCACATCCCAGTAATGCTGCCCGTCCACCAGGGAACCGACGAGGTAGAAGTATGGCGTCTTGGGCGTGAGCCCGGTGTCCAGGTACTGGATCTCATCCGGGGAGAGCTCCGCGATGATGCCCGCGTTGTTGCGGTGAATCGCGTAGCCCTCCGCATGGGAATTGGGTTTCCAGCTGATCAGGACGGTGGTGGCGTCCACAGGCACGGCTTTGGAGTCGCTGGGATAAGGGTCGGCCAGGACCGGGACGGGCAGGAGAACGGCGAGCAGGAGGGCCAGCGCGCACAGCGCGGCCCCTTGTTTTTTCAGGATATGGGCCATAAAGATCACCTCCTTATGATCTTGCCTGGAAAAATGGTGCGGGGCGTGATCCCGGGGTGCAAGGGAAGGGAGTTAGAGGACGGAAGAAGGTCCCGGGTTATTCTGTTCTCAGTCTTGGTGTCGGTTGGCAGGTTGATTCAATGGGAAAATGATGTCCGCATCGTTGAAAGCCGGGGAAGAAAATTCAGGAACACGCGCCTGGGGCAACAGCATAAACAGAGAGGTTCGCGGCATGTTTTCATACATTCGAAGGCAGGTTTCTTACAAGGCAAATATATCACGAATGAAAGCCCGTGTCATCAATGATTTGTATTTTCATTTTGAACTGTATAGTTTTCAGTCGAAAATAAGGATGCTTGCCATCAATCCCCTCGCGCGCCCGGAGCCTGTCAGATCTTTCGCAGGATATCCAGGGTATGGTGGGAGGCTCCGATTAAATCCTGCCGCTCACAGATCGTCAAATGATACTCAATCCACTTGGCAAAAGTATTGTCATCCATGGCGTCAATATATTCCCGCATGTAATGGGTCGCGCCATCGGTCGCGACCAGCTTGAGCCGTTCTACGGGGAACTCCGCGTCCAATGAAGCGATCTCCTCCGTCCTCACCATCTCGAACAGGTCCTTGGGCTGGCTGATGCAGTGCCAGTCCGGCGTGAGCATGTTGAGGTCCATCACCTCGCGCAGATGGTTCATGCCAAAGACATACTGAATGACGGTCGGCTCATTCATGCAGTAGGCGACCAGGATGTGGCCGCCCTGCTTTGTCACCCGCACCGCCTCAGCCAGGGCCTGCAGCTTGTCCTCCCGCGTGTACAGGTGGTACATCGGCCCCAGCAGCATGGTCAGGTCATAGGCGGCATCCGGCAGAAAGGACAGGTTCAGGGCATTGCCCTGCAGGGCCAAAAGCGGCTCCGACCCGTCCAGCTTGGATTTGAGGATGTCCAGGTTGTGGGCGATCAGCTCCACAGCCGTTACCCGGCAGCCTTCTTTGGCCAGCGTCACGCTGTAGCGCCCTGTCCCTGCGCCGATCTCTACAATCGTTGGTTCAGGGATCCCGGCAAGGCATTCGCGGATATATTTGACCGTGGTCAGGTACTCCACTTGACCGTGCCGGGAGAGGAGCCGTCCGTCCTCATCGTATGCCTTGTAAAAATCTTCCAGATAATTCATGGCGCTTCCCCCAGATGCTTCAGCGCTGCCCCTTCCCGCCCGGGCCGGTCCCCTCCAGCGCGCGCATCAGGGCGCGCAGCTCCTTTTCGCCCAGCATACGCATCTCGCCAGGGCGCATGCGGCCCAGCCGGATGTGCATGATGCGCACGCGCTTGAGCCGCGTCACCTCAAAGCCCAGGTGTTCGCACATGCGGCGGATCTGGCGGTTGAGGCCCTGCACCAGGATGATGTTGAAGGAATGCGTGCCGGTCTTGCGCAGGGTGGCGGGCAGGGTGACCTGCCCCAACACGGGCACGCCGGCGGACATGCGCTCCAGGAACTCGGGCGTGACCTGCTTGTTGACCGTGACCTCGTATTCCTTCTCATGCCTGCCCTGGGCGCGCAGGATGCGGTTGACGATGTCCCCGTCGGAGGTCATGAGGATCAGGCCTTCGGAGTCCTTGTCCAGCCGGCCTACCGGGTAGATGCGGGAGGGGTAGCCGAAGAAGTCGACGATGTTGTTTTTCTCGCGCGGGTCGGCGGTGGAGACGATGCCCACCGGCTTGTAGGCGGCCAGGTAGACCTTGTCGCCCTCGGCCTCAATGAGCTGACCGCCCACCATGACCCGCGCGTCCGGGGGCACGCGCTCGCCCAGGGCGGCCACGCGCCCGTTGATGGTGACCTCCCCGGCTGCGATCAGCCGGTCAGCCTGCCGCCTTGAGCAGTAGCCGCTGTCAGCCAGGTATTTGTTCAGCCGTCTGTCGTCCATTTCTTTCACCGCCGTCTCTTGATCGCGCCTTATCATACCAGAGGCGCGCCCGGATGGCGAGGGGGCGGCGCCGCGGGGGCGGGAAACAGGCGATCAAAAACTGATCGCGCTGCGCGCTCAGGCCGGGCCGCCAGGCCCGGTGTCCGGGCTGTTGTCCGGCGCCTGGGCACCATAATGTTCGGCCTGCAGGTAAAGCTGAAGATTGGTATTAAGCCGGTCCGCGAAATCGTCCATCTTTTTTCTGCTCTGCTGGAAAACTTCGTGCAGTTCGGCAAGTTTGTCATAATAAGCCTGGAAAAACGGCAATTGAAAGCCGGACTTGAGAGAATACACTGCGTTGAGCAGATCGGCGCAGGCCGTGTCCAGCTTGCTCATTTCCACATGAAAGCTGTATATTGTGTTCTGCATTTGTGACATCGATTCCCTCATGTATTTTGACATGACAGATCTCCTCCTGATCGGGTTTCTGCGGTGTCTTGCAGGATGCTCATTCCTTTTTGGGTTCCCGGGTGACCGGGCCGTCGGCAGAATCGAAGATGTCCGCAGCCCTCTCGAGTTGGTCCGCGAAATCCCGGGCCGCCTCAGCCATGCGGGCGCTCAGGGTGTCGATTTTGTTTTTCTCGTCCATAAAGGCCTGCCCGGCCTGCCCCTCCGGCCGGGATACCAGGGCATTGGCTGCGGCATTGGCGCTTTTTGCCGCCTCATCCAGGGCCTGCGCTGCCCGGCGGATCACGGGGGCCGCCGCGCGCAGCTCCGCCGGCTTCAGTATGTTTGCCAAAATGTCTCCTCCCTGTGCAGATATTGATATTTCGCCGCGCGAACACGCGCGAAGATTCAAAACCTGACGGCATTATACCCGTTTGTCCCGCCGTGCCCACAGATGTCCTTGAAACTTTACATCAGCATGATTTGTTATTCTGCCCGGAAATGGTATAATTCCCTTAAAAGGTATGATCCCCGATAATGTCAACAGGAGGTGCCCGATGAAGCACAAACGGATTTTGTCCGCCGTGATGGCGCTGCTCTTGCTGCTCTTGCTGTCCCTGCCCGTACCGGCGCAGGAGGCGCCCGCGCCGCTGCTGCGCGTGCATTACCAGAACGACGACAACGCCTATGAAGGCCTGGGCATCTGGTTCTGGGGCGATGTGGTGACGCCCTCGGAGAAGACCGGGCCCTGGCCGGGCGGGCGCACCGTCTTCCCGCCCGAGAACATCAGCCCGGACGGCGCCTTTATCGACATCGCGCTGCTGGAGGGCGCGGCCCAGGTGGGCACCCTGGTGATCGACGGCCAGGGCACCAAGCTGACCCCGGAGGACCTGCTGATCGACCTGCCCGGCCCGCAGGTGCGGGAGGTCTGGATCAACAACCAACTGGAGGTTTTCTATGAGGACCAGCGTCAGATTCCCGACAATCATCTGCGCGTGCGCTTCCTGCGCGCGAGCGGCGACTATACCGACATGGGCGTGTGGTTTTGGGGCGATGTGGTCACCGCTTCGGAGAAAACAGGCGCCTGGCCTGTCGGGGCGACAGAGATGAGGCCGCAGGACGGCCCGCTGGGCGCTTATGTGGACATTGAGCTGAAGGACCAGGCCAAGGAGGTGGGCTTCCTCTTTGTCAACCGCGCCAGCGGCGAGCAGACCCAGGACTATGTCTTCACGCTGGACGGCAAGACCCGCGTGGTCTACATGAACGAGGATGACGACACCATCCATACCGTGCCCGGCCGGCAGCAGGCGGCCGGGGATCAGCCGGCGGTGACCGGCTGGCAGGAGATCGACGCGCTGTACGCGACGCAGGCGCCCCTGGGCGCCACGCTCAAGGCGGACGGCACCGCGGTCCTGCGGCTGTGGGCGCCCACCGCGCAGCGGGTGGAGGCCGTGCTCTACGCGGCGGAGGACCAGACCAGGGTCATCGCGCAGGGCATCCCGCTTGAAATGAACGCCGGCCATGTCTGGGAATTGACCCTTGACAAGGTCAACACCGGCCTGGAGGACCTCAGGGGCGTGTTCTACCATTTCCGCGTCACCCGCGGGGAGGACAGCCGCCTGGCGCTGGACCCCTATGCCCGCTCCATGGCCGCCTGGGACAGCGCGGGGGGCGGCGTGGGCAAGGCCGCGCTGATCGATCCGGACGCCATCGGCCCCGCGCTTGAATTTGCCGACATCCCCGGCTACGCCAAGCGGGAGGACGCAATCATCTACGAGGCGCATGTGCGCGACTTTACCGCGAGCCCCGCGCTGGAAGGGACGCTTCAGGCGCCCTACGGCACCTTCCTTGCCTTTATCGAGAAGCTGGATTACTTGAAGGACCTGGGCGTGACCCACGTCCAGCTGCTGCCGGTGCTCAACTACTACCATGTCAACGAGCTGGACCGCGCGCGCTCCCCGGAATACGCCTCGGAAAACCAGAACTACAACTGGGGCTATGACCCGCAGTCCTACTTCGCCCTGACGGGCATGTACGCCACCGACCCGGTCAACCCGGAAACCCGCGTGGCCGAATTCAAGCGGCTGGTGGACGCTATCCACGCGCGCGGCATGGGCGTCATCCTGGACGTGGTGTACAACCATACCGCCAGGATCGAGCTGCTGGAGGACATCCAGCCCAATTACTATTATTTCATGGACAAGGCCGGCCGCCCCAAGGGCAGCTTCGGCGGGGGCCAGGTGGGCTCCACCCACCTGATGACCCGGCGGCTGATCATCGATTCCCTGGTGTACCTGACCGACACCTACAAGGTGGACGGCTTCCGCTTTGACATGATGGGCAACCTGGACCTGGACACCATCCGGCAGGCCTATGAGCAGGTGTCCGCCCTCAACCCGGACACGCTCTGGATCGGCGAGGGCTGGCGCACCTTCAACGGGGATTACGGCGTGTCCGGCGTCACCCCGGCCGACCAGGACGCCCTGCGCCAGACCGACGCCGTGGCCGTCTTTTCGGACGAGGTGCGCAATGAGCTCAAGTCCGGCTTCGGCTCCGAGGGCCAGGCGCGCTTCCTGACCGGCGGCAAGCGCCCCCTGAGCGTCCTGTTTGACAACGTCAGGGCGCAGCCGGGCAACGTGAAGGCGGATGACCCGGGCGACATCGTCCAGTACATCGCGGCCCATGACAACCTGACGCTGTTTGACGTGATCGCGATGTCCATTAAGAAGGACCCCAGGGACCACGCGGAGGAGATCCTGCGCCGGGTGCGGCTGGGCAACGGGCTGCTGCTGACCCACCAGGGCGTCATCTTCCTGCATTCCGGCCAGGAGTATGGCCGCACCAAGCAGTTCCGCCATCCGGACTACATCGGCAGGGTGGACGCTCCCCCGGCCAAGTCCACCTACATGGCGGACGCCCAGGGCAAGCCCTTTGAGTATTCCTATTTTATCCACGATTCCTATGATTCCTCAGACGCCGTCAACGCCTTTGACTGGGACAAGGCCCAGAACAGCCCCGCGCACCGCCACACGCTGGAGTACACCCGCGGGCTCATCGCGCTGCGCAGATCCACCGATGCTTTCCGCCATGCCGACATGGCGGACATTGAGGAGCTGGTGCAGCGCGTCGTCCTCCCGGACCAGGGCGCGGTGGACCTGGCGCTGGCGTTTTATACGGCGTCCAGGGACAGCGGGGACACCTACCTGGTGGCGGTCAACGCGGACAGCCAGCCGCGCGTGATCGACCTGTCGGGCCATGCCTTTGACCTGTCCCGCACCCAGGTGCTGGTGGACGGGCAGACGGCGGGCGCAGAGGCGATCCCGGAGCCGGTGGATGTGGCGCTGTACCCTGATGAAAGCAACGACCGGCTGCTGGGCCGGCTGGAGCTGGCGCCGCTGACCCTGACCGTTCTGAAAACCGGCGAGTAAACCCGTTGCGGGGAAGCCTGCCAATGGATGGCCGGAGCGAAACAACCTTGAAGGAGGCTTGACATGACCCCGAAGCAGAAATACTTTGAACTGGCAGCGAACACTGTCATCAAGAACCTGAACAAGCGCCAGATGGAGGGCTATTACTGCAAGGACCGCGCGGCCGCTGTCAAAAAGGCGCTGGAATTGATCCCGGAGGGTTCCACCGTGGGCTGGGGCGGCTCCCAGACCCTGGCGCAGCTGGGCATGTTTGAGGAGCTCGGCGCGCGGCCCTATACGCTGCTGGACCGCGCCACGGCCAAGACGCCCGAGGAGACGCGCAAGATGAAGCAGGCGCTGTTCACCTGCGGCACCTTCCTGATGAGCGCCAACGCCATCACGCTGGACGGGCTGCTGATCAACATCGACGGCCAGGGCAGCCGCGTGGCCTACCTGTGCCACGGGCCGGAGCAGGTGCTGGTCTTTGCCGGGATGAACAAGCTGGCCCCCGACCTGGACAGCGGCCTGGCCCGCGCGCGCAACCACGCGGCGCCGCCCAACGCGCTGCGCCTGGGCCTGAACACGCCCTGCACTGTCAGCGGCAAGTGCAGCGACTGCCTGTCGGGGAAGACCATCTGCTGCCAGTTTGTGGTCACCCGCTTCAGCGTCGTGCCCGGGCGCGTCAAGGTGCTGCTGATCGGCGAGGAGCTGGGGTTTTAATGGGCATTTCAATCAAAGGAGACGATGTGGTTCATGAGTGAAAACTGCGACAACAACTGCGCCGGCTGCAGCCAGGACTGCGCTGAGCGCCAACAGCCCCGGGACCTCAGGGCGCACCTGCATCCGGACAGCAGCGTCAAGCGCGTGATCGGCGTGGTCAGCGGCAAGGGCGGCGTGGGCAAGTCCCTGGTGACCAGCCTGCTGGCGGTCAGCGCCGCCAGGGCCGGGCTGCGCTGCGCGGTCCTGGACGCCGACATCACCGGTCCCTCCATTGCGCACGCCTTCGGCATCACCGGCAAGGCGCTGGGGGACGGGCAGCATATCCTGCCGCGGCTGAGCGCCCTGGGCATCCAGATCATGTCCATCAACATGCTGCTGGAAAATGATACGGACCCTGTCCTGTGGCGCGGGCCCATCCTGGCCGGCGCGGTCAAGCAGTTTTACAGCGAGGTGCTCTGGCAGGATGTGGATGTGATGTTCATCGACCTGCCCCCGGGCACCGGCGATGTCCCGCTGACCGTGTTCCAGTCCCTGCCCCTGGACGGCATCATCGTGGTGACTTCGCCCCAGGAGCTGGTGGGCATGGTCGTGGGCAAGGCGGTCAAGATGGCGCAGATGATGGATGTGCCCATCCTGGGGATCGTGGAGAACTACGCCTATTTCCTCTGCCCGGACAACGGCAAGCGATATAATATCTTTGGCGAGAGCAGGGTTGAGGCCGCCGCGCAGGCGCAGGGCCTGCCCCTGCTGGGCCGCATCCCGGTGGACCCCGCCATCGCGCGGGCCTGCGACCGGGGCAGGGTGGAGGACCTGCAGGGCGACTGGCTGGAACCCGCGGCGCGCCTGGTGACCGCGATGACGGGCTGATATGGTTTAATAAGGGTATCATCAGCAAGGGGCTGTAGCAAAACGCAAAGTTTGCTGCAACCCCTTTTTCATTTCCTTTTTCTTGTTTGCCCAACTTTAATACTACCTCAAAACTTTAAGGCTTCCTTCATGTGATGATATTTGTTATAATGTGCACAGCCATTCTGAAGAAATCAGGTGAAGGATATGAACATAAAACGAGTAAAGTTCACTGGAAGAAGAAAAGGTTGAAATTCTGAAAGCTCAAAGAGGCACATACCCCGCTCATGTCCATAGGCGCTTGTTGACCTTGAAGCTTAAAGCAATCGAAGGGCTACGCAGTGACGAGATAGCAACAATTGTAGGAATACATAAGACGAGCGTGAACCGTATCCTTGCCAGATATAAAGAGGAAGGCATGGAAGCGATGGTTGTATGGCGCTGTGTCACCGCAGGATGGCGAGTTGTTCAGCCTTGTAATGCCATATACAAACACGGACTGTATGAATGACTTTCTGAATGGGGTTACAATTTTGCTACAACTTCTTGCCTGTTCCAATGGTTCCGTACATGACAGCGTGTGCCGCCGTCATTTGTTCAGGCACTTCTTCAGCTCACTGCGTTTGGTAATGCACAATTTTTGATAGATTGCTGACAGATGGGCTTTGACCGTGTTGATCGAAATATGCAAATAGTCAGCGATCTCCTGATTGGTCTTGCCCTTGGCGGCCATCATGGCCAACGCAAATTCATAGGGCGTCAACAGGCTGGTCACCTTGTTGGAGGATTGCGAATTATGGATCTCGGTCCATCCGCGTCTGAAGCGAATCACTTTTTCGGCGATCATCTTATACAGCTCAGGCTCACGGTCACGGATATGTTTTTCCACCAGTCCCTGCAAAGGGCCATGATGTCCAATAAAAGGCTGAATGTAGTGATTAGGCTTGGCAATCTCCAGTGCGTTCAGGAAGAAGCGGTCCGCCTGTTCAAAACGGGACAGGTTGATCGCCGCCATGGAAGCTGCTAAATTCAGATAGATGCATATCAAGTCATGACGACCGTCAGCCAGCATCAACGCAGCCTCAGCCACGCCCAGCGCCTGCGCATATTCCTGCTGAAGATATAGCGCGTAAGACCGGGCGTACAGCATAAAGAGCCGAACTCCTTCGGGGCGATAGCTGCGATTATCCGGCGGAACCGGAGTCGTTTCCCCTCCCAAATGGAAAAAGACAGATAAAACGAAATGATAAACATCATTGAAGGCAGAAACGCGTTGATTCTCCGTGGACTTCGCTTTTTTTTGCAGAGCCTGATAATCTTGCTGGACAACGTTTGTTTTATTCAGCGCTACGTTTGCAACGGAATGAGCCAACAATGCAAAAGCACTGATCTCGGGATGATTACTATCTACACAGCGATCAGCTTCGGCAGCGGCTTCCTCATAACGCGCCTGTAAATAGAGGTGCACCATATTTGCAATTGCGTATTTTTCCTCATTGGACGGCATTTCAGTCTTCTCGTCAGATGAACTGCTATCAGAAGGCGCAAACAGATATTCTATAATAGCATCTGTTCCTTTGCCACACTGCTGTGAAGTCCGAGATACGTCCCCTTGGGTGATCTCTTTGCTGTTTATTGAGTCCTTCTCCTCCATGCATTCCTCCGTCAACTACATAACCAGACCTATTGGTGTATCAAACTGCTCTTCTCCTGCAATATACGCAAACAACCATTCTTATGTACTCATGTATTCTATCATACAATGAAAATACAATGAAAGTTTTCAAAATACTCCCCTCTCTGTTTATTAAAATGTCAAGCATCCGATATTGAAGCCGCTTCCTGGTGCCCGCTTTGTTCACTTGCCGTTTGGGACGATGAACGGCGTCGGAGCAGGATGATGTGCCGGAAGAGCGGTATCTCTGCAGCCTCATCGTGCACATCACCCAACGTAATTATAGACCTTTTTGTCTAAAAATGGGTGTTTTAAAAACTGCCATCTCAACTATTCTATGATTGTACAATCCAATGCGAATAGTGCCGATGCCGGTGTTGCACGCCTGGAACCGAAGCCTGTGATGAAGGAAACCCAGCAAACCCCAACGATACGCACTCACTGCTTTGAAGGAGATGGCTTCATCAACCGCATCGGACTGAACAAAGGAGGAATCCCCATGAAACGGATGCTTGCCTGTGTAACCATTTTGATTCTGGTTGTCATGCTCTCCCTGCCAACCGGCCTGGCCCAGCAGGCCACCGTCATTGGCCTTCCCAACCCCATCATTGAGTCAACCGCCGAGGAAGCCGCCGAGGCCTCGGGCACCCCTGGCGCCAGCCTATTCTATGACGATTCAGCGAACATCCGTTACTCTTACATCGATGATCCGAAGGGGCCGCCTGTATTCCAGGTGCAGTTTACCTGGGAGGGGGCTGAGTGCACCATCCGCGTGTTCAAGAGCATGCAGATGAAGGATCTGTCCGGCATGCACTTCGCCTGGGAGCAGGATGCTCCAGTGATGGTCAGCGTCTACCCGGGCCGTGCAATGTACAACGAGGGCAAGGCCGGCGTACTCATGTGGTATGACGTGCGTAACCAACTGGCGTACAATATCTCCATGACCGGCGATGTAACGCTGTTTAAACTGATGAAATTAGCCTTGATCAACGCAGAAGCAGAGCAGGATCTGATTGACCTACCCAACCCCATCGTTGAATCGAGCGCCGAGGAGGCCGTCCGGGTATCGGATACCCCGGGCGCCAGCGCGCCCGAGGGGGCAGAGGATATCCGCTACTTCTACATCAAAGGCAAAGAAGGACCGGTCATCTTCCAGTTAAAGTTTATCTGGGAGGGGGCTGAGTGCACCATCCGCGTGTTCAAGGGCACGCAGGTGGAGGATCTGTCCGGCATGTACTACCCCTGGGAACAGGATCAGGAGGTGCTGGTTGGCGCCCACCCGGGACGCGTGATGTATAACGAGGATATGCAAGGTGTTGCGATGTGGTATGACGCACAAAACGGGCTTGTGTACAACATATCCATGGGCGGTAACGCAACGCTGGAAAACCTGATGAAGCTGTCCCTGGTCAGCATTGAGTAAGCGCAGGAGCCAAGGCCTGCCTGCATCATCAACCTGTTGTAAAGATAGGCACTACCCGAGAAACACTATCAACTTTAACCGAAACACTAATCAAACAAGAAGCGCATGGGATGTACTCATGCATCATGTAAGGAGGCGCAGAAACTGGGCATCGTGCCCCAGGGCATGAAGACCGATGGCATCGCCACCCGGGACGACCTGCACAGCCTGTTGACCAATGGGGTGCGTATAAAGACCATGAACCCTGCCGCCCAGCGCACGCACGTGTACCTGACCAAAAAGGAGTATGAAGCTGTCAGTACGGGCATTCAATACAGTACGGTGCTGCGCGGCATAGCCGCAGCCGGGATGTGCGGCGTGCTGCTGGATATTGACGATACCAAGCACGCCCTGGGACACACCAGTGATCCTTTCATCGCCGACTATGCGGACATCCGATTGGCTCAGCAGTATGCCGGACGTATTGTCCCGTGTAGCCCAAACGACTGCCACACCATGGATCCGGGAGAAATGATACTTGCTCTCTTGCGATGACAAGCATGTTTCCGTGGCCCGATGCAGCGGCGAGCCCTCTGCTGTTACCCCACACAGCGTATACCCCGGAGCAATTGTTCGCCTTCTTGAGCGAACGGTGGACAGCCACTCTATGAAGACTTGCATCCGAGGTAATGGATATTCCACCCATTAGAAAGGAGGAGCTATCGAATGCTTTCGAACCCGATCAAACTCGCCCGAATCAGGGGTGAGGTTGAGAAGGGAGACCATGGAGAAGAATAGAAACGGCTATGAGGAAACAAAGTATGGCGAAACGTTCGCCATACATCGATTGATGTTCAAATGATAAGGAGAAAGGCAATGAAAACGAAATTTCAACTTTTAGTCCTCGTGACCATCCTGGCTCTGGCTGGAACAGCTGTTTGCGTAGCGGCACAAGAATCTGCAGCAGTGCCTGCCCCCTATGAGCCGGAGGCAGTCCCCGTCCATCCGACGCTCCTTGCCAAGTATGAGGAGTTCTTGCCAGCCGCAGTGTTAAACGTAACGGAGGGCGTCTGGGTTGCCAGAGGGTATAACCGGAACAATCCCGTGCTTATTGAGGGCAACGACGGCTTGATTGTCGTAGATCCCGGGGAGAGCATTCCCGCGGCACAGAAGGTCAAGGATGCATTCAATGCCAGCCTGGACAATATCTTTGACAAGAAACCCGTCAAAGCTATCATCTACAGCCACCACCATGACTGTCATGTTAACGGCGCCTCTGTCTTTGCCGACGAGCAAACGGAGATCATAGGCCATGACAGCTTGCTGAGCAACATGTTCAGTGAGTGGTTAGGCCCAGTCTATCCGTCGCGTGTTGAGGGCGGCAGCAAAATGGTGGGAGCGTTGTTCCAGGACGCACCCGTCCAGGACGGAAAAGGCTGGTGTGCCGGCTATGTACTTGCCGGACCGCAGATTTTCGGCCCCTCAGGCTTCCTGGCGCCGACAAAGACCATCAAGGAAGAGACAAGGCTGACAATTGGCGGCGTTGACATTGATCTCATTCCCGTGGCCGGTGAAACGACAGATGTCCTCTTGGTGTGGTTGCCGCAAAAAGAAGTCCTGATTCAGATCGCCGTCGTCTACGAGGCATTTCCGGCCATCTCGACCATGCGGGGCAGCCGCCTGAGGGATCCGCTGGACTACGTCAATACCCTGAAAATTGCCAGGGGGCTCAATCCCGAATACCTGGTGACGATCCATGGCCCCAATCCCATCACCAGCGGAAAAGAAAACATCAGCCAATACCTCACCAACTTCAGCGACGCGATCCAGTTCGTGAATGACCAAACACTCTACTATATGAACAAAGGCTATACGGCAGGGAAGATGATGGATCTGATCGTGTTGCCGCCCCATCTTGCCTCCAGCCCCTATTTGCAGGAGACTTATGGATCGAAGGAATGGAACATCGTCCACATCTTCCGCTATTACCGCGGTTACTACACTGGCGAAGTAAGGGATTTGTTTCCGCAGACGACCCAAAGTGAGGCAGAGATGTCAGCCTTCCTCGCTGAAGGCGAGGGGGATCTGGCAACCAAAGCCAAGGCGGCTTTGGATATCAACCTGGAATGGGCATTGAGATTAGCCGATGATGCGCTTGTGCTGGATCCGGATAACCCTGTAGCATTTGAAACCAAAAAGGCGGCTATGCTGGCTCTGGCGGAAAGCACAATGAATTCGCAGGCGCGCAACATGCTTCTGTCCGACTACTTGTTAATGACTGACCAGAACCGTACGGCCTTGGCGATCGGTAATCCAAAGCTCATGTCTTCGAGGATCGGCGATCATTTTGTTGAGTTGATGCCCATGACCACCCTGCACCGCATGCTGGCCGTCAGCCTCAATGCATCCAAATCGATGGAGAAGGACATCGTTGTTAGCCTTCAACTGACTGACATCAAGGCAAATGACCTCGAGGTGCCCGATCACTACACGTTGAATGTTCGTAAGGGCATCCTCGAGGTGGATCCCCCATCCGTGAGCAAGGGCCAGTGCGAGGTCGTGACTGATTCGCTAACCTGGAAACAACTGGTTCTGGCGAAGCTCAGTCCTGAAGATGCTGTGGCAAATGGAAAGGTGGTTATTTCCGAAGGAACGCCGGAAAGCTTCTATTCTTTTATGGATCTTTTTAATTAAGGAAAGACAAGGACGCGGCTCAGTTACCGATCCCAATTGAAGAAGAAGGAAAATTCAAGAAGCTGTAGCAAAACTACGGTCCCTAACTAATGAAAAAACAGAGCCTGGAAGCAGCGAAAGCGGCGACACAGGCTCTGTTTTTTGGTAGAATCAATGTATGAAAACAACTACTACCAGACACATTATCGTACAGGCGCGCGAAATATGCAACTAAAAATTGACGAGGCATTTGCGGAAAGGATCATCCCGGAGAACGACAG
>Ga0209723_1002413_pt1 | contig 25082 bp, 19 predicted proteins | sample BiotimSIPDNA_2_FD_185750 | JGI IMG/M metagenome (GOLD analysis project Ga0209723, IMG submission 185750) | Anaerobic biogas reactor microbial communites from Washington, USA - Biogas_R2 time_0 SIP DNA (SPAdes) (version 2) | ecosystem: Engineered > Bioreactor > Anaerobic > Unclassified | place...
ATAACCAGAACCGTAAAATCCCCATCGCCCCGGATGACTTTACCAGAGACTACGTGGCTACGCTGATGAAACAGCTTGTCAAGAGGGATTCCTCACAGCTTGATGATCTTACCTTTGGAGAGATGCTTGAAGAGATTGCCAGAGGCGAAATGAAAGTCAGGGAAGGATCGTTTGTTTGAAAAGAGGCTTTGACTGGTCCCCAAATCCCCCGATGGGAGACTTTAAGATCTCTTAATGCTACTAAGTCCCATTCCGATCTTAGTTCCCCCTTTGGGGGAAGAAAGAGGGTTTTCCTAAAAATACACACACAGCCCAATTCCAAACATGTTAGGTGCCCTTTCGGTTATTCCTATATCGATCTCCATCAATATACCCAGATGCCTTCTGGCCATTACCTCAAAACCGATGACTCCCCACAGAGGAAAATAGACATCATGATCATTGAATTCAACATCCAGGTCCAGGCAACCATACAGGGAAGCGATTCTACGGATAGGGAAAGTGAGATTAAAGTTCATATCGATGCCCATTTTGTCATACGCATGCATCCCTGCAGCCAGCGATATTGTGGGTATTCCCTTTAGAAGAGCGAATTCCAGATCACCGCCAAAATAGGTATCGTTATTATTTAAACGGAATTTCAGTGAGAGATCCATATTTCTGGTAATCCCTACCCCACCATGAAGGAACAGCCCTATATCATCACCTCTATCGACAAAAAAAATGGGAGCGACCCCAAGAGAAAATCTTCCCGGCCGAAGTGTTCCAGCACTGTTATAAACCTGAGCGCTGGCTATCTGGTAACTTATCAATACACAAACAAACAGAATGATCTTTCTCAATTGTGCCACCCTTCTATTTATTATAGAAATAAATACAGTGTAATAACGGGTACAAGAGTAATGTCTTGAATTGCCTATTATACTGAATAACTGCTGAGATTTCTCATAAATTCGCAACTATTCAACTACCTGATAAACATAAAATTCCAAATCACAATTCTTAAACACCAAAAAAATTCCAAATCACAAAATTCCCAATTTCTAAACAGGATCGGGAAGCAGGGAAATTCGAAATTCGAAACAGGAATAGGAACAGGAGTTGGCCGTATCAATAAAGGGAAAGTACAAAGATTATCATTGAACCTGAAGATCTTCACCTGCAGATGAGATAGAGAGGCTTACATGCTTGACACCGACCAGGGATTTTAGACTGTTGGTCAATAGTTCCACATCACGGGCTTTTCCTTTCACTGCGATCACTTCCAGACAGTTATGATGATCGAGATGAACATGCTGGGTGGAGAGTATTATGTCATTATGGTCGTGCTGGATATCTAACAATCGGTTTACCAGCTCCCGTTTATGATGATCATAGGTCATAACAATTGCTCCCGCAACCATGCCTCCCAGAGTCCATTTTTTTTGCACCAGTTTCTCACGGATAAGATCCCTGATTGCTTCAGAACGGTTCTGATAATTTTCTGCCTTAATGATTCTATCGAAAGATTCGATAAGAGATTTATCCAGTGATACCCCGAAACGGTACAAATCACTCATCAGTAATACCCCTTTTAATATGAGAACTGGAATGCAAAAATAGTATAATTTAGGTAAAGATGAAAAGTAACACTGAAGCTATTGGATCAGAGGGAAATTCCAAATCACAAATCTTAAATTCCAAGCAAATTCCAAGTCACAATACCCAAATTCTAAACAGGAGGGAAAAGCAGGAAAATTCGAAATCCGAAACAGGTACGGGATTTTTTGGAATTTGATACTGAAAACATCGGAACTAATATAATGAGTATGAGTTTGGAGAAAGGATTGGAGGCGGCACCCAGATTTGAACTGGGGATGAAGGTTTTGCAGACCTCTGCCTTACCACTTGGCTATGCCGCCCTGAAAAATTTCGGGCTTTATAAAAAATAGGGTTTCCGTTATTAAGGGAAACCCCATAAATTTCAAGCGAGAGACGAGATTTGAACTCGCGACAGCCACCTTGGCAAGGTGGAGCTCTACCACTGAGCTACTCTCGCAAAAAAGGGACTTCTAAAATAGTATTAGCAAAAATTGATGTCAATATCTGATTATAAACTTTTTTAAAAATAGTTTCATTGCAGCGCAATGTGATATCTGCTTCTTTTAAGAAAAATCATTGCCAGACTCTGCCTTTTTCAAAACACATTGTTATCTGCATAGGATCTTTTCTCATTATTACTACTTTTACCGCTATATAGAAGATAATTTCCGATGGCTGATAAAGCACATAATAATGTAAAATGATAGTCGGTTCAATTCACATTAAATGGAGATAATTTATGTTCGAACTTAAGGAAATGATATCCGATTTACAATTTAATAATGAAGAGTATGCATATCTGGCTATGACTTCAAAATTCGAAATGCAATTCAGAGATAAACTGGCATTCTCCCTGTTTGAAAAACTCCAGAAGGATGAACTATATGTATGCCGGGAATGGAACTTAAAATCAAAAAAAAGACGAATAGATATTGGAATCGTCGATTCAGAGAACAATCCAAAATATCTTATCGAAATTAAAGCAACCAATGCTCAGCACGGTTACACCGGTTTAGAAAGGGGCTTCCTGAATCATATCAGGCAACATATAAACTCTCTGGTATCACAAATTGAAGAACTGCGTAAGGAATATCCAAATTCCGAAATTTTTGGAATAATGACAGGAACACATCCTGAAGGCATAATTAGGACACATGATTTTATGGTTGGCAGTTGTTATTCCCCTCCACAGGATTCCAGCCTTCTGGAAATCAGAAAAGCATACAGCAATACAGTAATAGATACAATTAAAAAATCCGCTGGTGACAGGATAGAAATTTCTGAACTTATCGAAATACGATTAGGGGAGTTTTATCGGGTACCAATTTCTCTTTTGATCTATCTTCTGAAGATGTAATTGTCATTCATCATACAAACGAGATCCGGATTCTGGTTTCATTTTTGCAACTATACCTGGCAAGAACCACTTACAATATTAAGTAATACCTTTTCTGCGAACTAATTTCGGAGCTAAAAATGTGCGGATTTGACCATGTATTGTGGGGAGGCGGATTTCTCATGATGATTATCTGGACTGTTCTTCTTATTGTCTTATTGATATGGATTTTCAAAGCTATCCAGAATCGAAGCAACAAACCTGTCTCAACCAGTCTGAAAAATGAAACACCCCTGGACATACTTAAAAAAAGATATGCACGCGGAGAAATAAGCAAAGAAGAATATGACAGAATAAAAAAGGATCTCCAGGGATAAGAGTTAGTAAATGAGATAAATGTTTTTTCTATCCAGCCCTGTATTCACCACTTCGATTCCTTTTTCCGATTCATTTTTACAATCACTTGATAGCACACCGGTAAATAGCCTGCAACCATCAAAAGAAAGGGGTTCATCATCCTTCAATTGTCGAACTTCAGTATGTGAGAAATTATTAGGAAGTGGATCATGACAAGGCGTTGCCATTTTTTCAAACTGAGCAACCTCAACACTAAAAGAAAAACACCCGTCTGTGGGAAGCCCCTTTTCTCGGTTAAGAATATCTTGTGCTTTTGAAAATCTGCCCCAATTACAGGAATAATCGGGAAACGAAATCGCGTTTGCCTCAAGCTCAGCCATCCCCTCATTAAGATCACAAAGACGGTAGGCCCGATATAACCTGTCGTTTATCGCATAATCGGAGGGAGTATATTTCTGAGGAGCTTTACTGTCATTCATTTATAAGTTGAAAAATATCATCGAATTTAAAATCTGTTATATCATCTGATGCGATTATATTCTTATTTTCATTGTCGTTGATAAGATAACCAGCCTCAAGGTCATTATAAACCTCAATAAAAAGTGTTTTATTACCGCTTGGAGAATCAAAAGCAATGAATACACCTCCCTCTTTAGTCGGTGCAATTCTATCAGGCATTTTTTCATAGACTTCGAAAATCTGCTTACATATTTCACTTGCTTTTAATTTGCATGCCATATTCGGCTCCGGAACACCTTCTTCAACCCAATGGGTTGGAAGCCGAATGGAATTAAGAATTTTTGATTCTATTTGATCAAGAACACTTTTACCTTTTGTATAGATATGTGAAGGGTTACAACCAGAATTTCCTGTATTTCTTAATTTAATCAAAATTATGTTATCAAACAAAAAATTAATATCATCCCTAGTTGACAATTCTTTTAATAACCAGTTGTTGTAACTGGAACTGCCTGTATTAATTGTCCACTCAATTTGAGAACTGATAGGTGTTTGAGTCGCATCAGTTTGTCCATTTATGCAACAGGTTGAAAACATTATTATTTCTTCCTTATCAGTTTATTCAGCAGTTCAATAGAATACTTGAAATTGCTTACGAAAGATTTTGAAGCATTCTCCATAGAATTTGCTTTTTGATAATCAAAATTCAAACGAAGGATTCTCTCTGTTCCTATATAATCATAAATTACATTAACCGAACAATCTGCAAGTCCAAAAGTATGCCTGATTAACTTACTTACCAGCGTTCCATTGCAGAGCCCATTATACAAGCTTGTTATTTTATCGTCATTTTCAATCTCGTCTACAGTAAAAATCTCTTCAGGGTCAAGCTTGAAAACGAAATTGCAACCAGCAGCACCTACAGGGGTATGTTCTAAAAGTTTGTACATTCCCAAAGCAAGTTCAGCAATATATGCCATAGTTTCTTCATTGAACTCTTTCGGAATGAGTATAAGTCTGCCATTATTGGGATCAATGATGATCTTCTCGTAATTCATACGAATTGAAGAAGTGGCACCTGCAGATGCGATTTCAATATTACAATTATCCGGTATTTTTTCCGGAAAATGTTTCCTAAGCCAATAAGGCTGTATAATGGCTGGGTTCCATGCGCCTATGGCTATAAAATTTGACTGTTCTGGTAATGGTTTGCTCATATATTGATAATACGACTATTTCATTTAAAAATTAAGTAGGTTGTAGTGTAAAAAAAATAAGTCTTTGTCCCTTTTATCCGGAAGCAGTTATTTCATAATTCTAATTCATATCAGCGCCTCCCCTATGGCATTTTTTATATAACCGGGGTGACGATCCTGCCCGATTTGCGTAAAATGTAACTATTATCCTATCATAGTAAAACTTGCTGTTCCGATGATAAATCATGATGGTTTAAAGAAATACCTAATCTTTTGCACACATCATGTAATTTGTGGGAAAAATTTCCAAGCCTTTTTGCAAGATGAACTGTTCAAATAAATTTTAATAGCGGCACAACTGACCTACAGTCCACACAACTATTATAGTCACAAATTTTTCAAAAGATGATTGTGAGGCTGAATAATTTCAAATATAACAATCACCTCAAATCAAAAACTTACACTCGCCAAAATCCTCAACCCCAACAACTGATCAAACATCGTGTACTCCGTATTTTTCTCCCCAATGTAACCAGTCAGTGTTGTACTTATTGTCACATTGTTAAGCATGGTGTAGGCAAATGTACCGGTAACCATCGATGAAGCCTGTTCGATGTTGACAATTCCAGCCAGATTGCAGGTAAGTCCGCTCAAGAATAGACGGCTGATATTAACAAACAAAGCCGCATAATAACGGGAATGGTAGTTGGGTTCATACAGATTGCCCTCAAGAAGTACCTCTGTTTTTGTGGCCCGTGGTTTCTCTTCATAAGATAACGATTTGAACCGGTCGGCATGTATCACATATCTGGAAGTATCTCTGAACATGTTTCCTTTGTAACCGCCCCCATTGTAATATCCCTCCAGGTTGATCATCAAGGCATTGGGAAATCCCATAAAACCAAATGATCTGCCCACCGAAAGGCTCAAACGTGGTGTGGCACCACTACTTATCTCTTCCACGAATAAGGAACTGTCCCGCTGTTTTATACTCGCCTGAAAATCTCCACCGGTAGTTAGACTGATTTCCCCCTTGACATCCAGATCCCATACCCGCGATGAAATATCATAACCCAGTACCACCGGCTTTCCTCTTTTTCCCCAGACCGAAAGTGCCATCTCGCTTCTTCCAAGAAGATATTCGAATTTGACTGTTCCGGCGATGCTGTCGATACGGTTTACCGTTTGTATGTTGATAAAAGAGTAGATATTTGCTATTGTACCAAATGGCACATGAAGCCTGGCGCCATAGACTCCTTCACGGGAACCTATCTTTTCCACAAAACTGTTTCTTTCCACATTAATAAGATCGGTTGGATTCCAAAAGTAACATCTGCCCCATTGCAATACCTGTTTTCCGATTCTGAAATAGACACTTCGGTTAAAGTTGAAATCCATGAAAAACTCCCGCAGATAAAGCGAGTAGTTGTCCTCTATTCCGGAAGCACGATACATGACATTTGAACTGTCGAAACCCGGGAAATAATTGACCTCAAGATTTCCGAATACTTTGGTGTCATTCTGGAGACGGGAATCCAGTGTTACCGAACCCACAAGACGGTTCAGCATAAACGTGTTGTTAAGTCCTGGCTCATCGGTAAATTCTCTTGTTGACACTATTTCTGAAGCACCTATGATCTCTCCACCAATACTGGTGCGAAGCTTTTCGACAATACTTGCCTTTTCCACAGGTACGGAGTTAGTATCATGCACCTCAATCATCGCAGTATCGCTGAACAGGGCATTCTCATCGAACTCATCCAACTGTGCAGCAACCGATGCACAAAGCAGCAGTAAGAATAAAAGCAGGTTATTTTTTTTCATAGTCTATTTACTCAGATTTTCAAGATATGCTTTGGTAAACAACTTGTCATCAAGCGCCTTGGTGGAGATACCGGAAATCTCCACTATGGTTTTGTTACCCTTCTCGAACTCATCCACAAACATCATTTTGACAGGGACATAGCTCTTATCTACCAGGCTATACTTTAAATAATAAGCGGTCTGCATAAGTGAACCCGACAGTGCAAAAGACTGCTCTTTTAAAACAAGACTGTTATCTTTTCGGATCCAGTAGATCTTTTTGGGATAATCGACATCATTTACTTTTGCTTTGACCTCAAACCGGTAGACCGGGATATTTCCCAGCATCTCTTCAGAAAGAACCTGCTTTCCGTCTTTGTCAGACACAGGCTCGTAAAGTTCGGTCAGTTTACGTTTTTCAAAATCATCAGCCTGGGCATCAGAGCCACCAATATTTTCATCACGATTGATATGCTGGAAAGTCCTGGTGTTCTTACGGTACATCCAGAAGTTCTCTCCCATACGAAGATAACCGTTTCCTTTCTCCGATTCCGGAGCAATCATAACGATCATAAATGCATCATCGGAGTCCCGTCTATACCAGACCATCTCTATGGTTTTTGTACCCTGGTTGGTCTTCTGCTGTGTTAAAGTCACATTTGCCTGGGCATCGGTATGGACTTCAGTAGTTTTTTCTACTTCGACAAGAAGTGAATCTACCGTAACTGCCCCTGCGTTAATCGCTGCAAGAACCAGACATCCAAAAAAGAATCTTTTCATCCTGTTTTCCTTTTCTCTGTTATTCGACGTGCCGTAAAGCATCCGATACAATCATGGTGGCAGCACGCCTTGCCGGAAAAAATGCAGTAAAAATCGTGATCCCTATGATAAACACTATATAGGAGACTGCTGCTGCCAGTGTAGGAGCAAAGTAAAGATGCCCTTCGACCAGTAGCATTCCCATGGGATTGTCACTCGCATCGATGGTAATGGAAGAAAGGCCATACATAACCAGAAATGCCAGTATTGTTCCAACGATGGAGGCGAAAAGCGTCAGAAATCCGGTTTCCAGAAGAAACATCGAAAGTACATCTTTCTTCTGCATCCCGATAGCCCGCATAGTACCAATCTCGCGGGTCCGCTCTCTTATGGTCATTCGAAGCGTGTTGACTACACCAATAAGTATAATACAAAAGAGTATCAGCCCTGCAGCAAGTGTAATAAGATTCAATGCAAATTCAACGTTCAAAACCGCTGAAGCAGTCTCGTACATCGATTGTACACTTACCATAATTCCTTTAAACTTTGAACGGCCCATATCCTTGAAAATTTTCGTGTATTCATCCGTTGTATTACACCGTTTCATCAGCATATATTCCGGTGCCAGAGCTGCATAAAGAGGATGAACCGAATCAGGGAGGTTCTCCTGCCATGTCGGGTCGGGCACCGATGGCAACGGGTTGTAATAGGCGCGGTAAAATTCCCGCTCATTGACAAGAAGGCTTTTCTGGGGAAGTGGCGAGTTGCTGTCTGCAATTGCTGTAACAACAAATCTGGTAAAATTGCCCGCAGTATCGTATTTGCCCGTCCAGCTAAAACGTATTGTATCACCCTTTTTCCAGTTGCTCTGCTTTGCAAGAGAGTGAGACAGGATTACCCCGTTATATACAAACGCAGATGCACTGTCTCCCTGTTTGAGCGTAATATTTTTTTGCATCACCGCTAAGGATGCAGAATCGGTACGGAAACCAAGAGTCAGCATATCGGCTGTACACCCATTGTTTTCTCCCCTTCCCGGCATCACGGCCAGACCAGGTTTTAATTTTTCATGGATATCATTAGCCACCTTCTTTGCATTGAGCTGGGGATTATCCATATTCACCTGAAAAGATGCGATGTCGTGTGGTCCATATCCGGCAAGAAAACGTGCATGCTCGAGGTTGAGAAAGATCGGCATAGACATAAACACATTGGATGGTTTGAAAATTCCGACAATCGTGAGCTGCGCACTGCTGGCCTGATTTCTCACAGTGTTAAAACGCATCCTCAACACATCGCCCATTTTGAGCTTCAGATAATCTGCTTTTTGCTTTGACAGACAAACAGGATAGCCAACCACAGTGGTATCTTTAAGCCTGTCAAAAGATCCCTCTATCATTTTGAAATTGGACTCAAACTCCTTTACTTCTTTTTCTGTTATCTCTGTAAACAGGTCTACCCCGACAAGATACACATTATCTGCAACACCATTGCCAATAGCCCTGCCGAAAACTCCTACTGCCTCTTCAACGCGGGCATCTGATGGTGCAACGGCCTTGATCGCATCACGAATTTTCACATCATCGTGGAAAACCTGGGACATCACGTTTCCGTTGCGTACATAGGAGATGGCGACATGCCCGTTGGTATATCTTACAATTCTTTCCAATAACACTTTTGAAATACCATGAGAAAATGCATTGGCCAGAACAAGCACCAATGTACCAAAAGCAATGGCTACACCCAACAGGATATTTCTGCGTTTCTGGCGAACAAGGTTTCTTAAACTTATACTTATTATCTGTAGCATATCTGCTCCTAGTCCCTTGAGATGGCATCCAGCGGCTTTATATTGCTTGCTACGCGGATCGGATATATAACTGCGATAAGCGTTACAATTACAAGCTGGATCAGTGCAAGCCCAATATCTAATAGAGAGAGAAACGGCCTGAATGTGTCACCGCCAAACAGTAGTTGCACCATATCATTATTAGTAGAGATGTTAAATGCTGCGACTATATTTACTATTATGATTCCCAGAACAATTCCTGCCCCACCAAATACTGCTGAGAGAACAGCAGTCTCACCCAGAAACATCAGCCGTATGAAACTCTTTCTGGCTCCCACCGCACGCATCATACCAATCTCACTGGTTCGCTCCAGAGCAGCCATGGAAAGTGTATTGACAATAATAATGATGGCCACGAAAAACAGAAACATTACAAACACAAACAATGATGTCTTTATGAGCACGGCCATCGATCCTATTATCCCGGCTGCTTTTTTCCAGGTAATTACCCTTACCCCCAGATTAAGCTCTGAAAGATCCTTGTTTAATGCTTTTACTGTCTGCTCAAGGTTGGCTTTATCGGCAAACCGAAGCAGTATCATATTGAAAGTACCATCATTCAAATCGATTTCTTCTTCACGCACCTGTTTTACAGTTGCCAGGCTTCCTTCTGTAAGAGTAATAGCATCCCTGCCATTGTCCTCTGTTTCGAACATGTCAGCGCCACTGAACATGTCATCTATCGATTCGGAGGATGCAGAAAGGAGTAATTCATCCTCTTTCTTAATATCTGCAACCTTATCTTTTGCACTGAAATAGCCCAGACACTCCCTGTAGGATTCGATGTCAAGAATCGGAAACATTCCCCAGATGGTATTCAGGGAGCGGTATTTTACAATAGCATTGACAGGCACCCGTATGTCGGTTGTGGTGTTTTCGGTACTCATCCCCATATATACAATATCATGTTGAATCTGCATGTCATTAATCCGCTCCAGTATCTCTTTTCCTAAAGTGGATGTGTCCGGTTTACAACGCTCAGGGGTGAGAATGACACTGTAATATTCACCATACTGTTTACGCCATCCTGTAGGAATCAATGCAAATGGCTCGTTATTCTTTTCTGGAAAGTTACCCTCGATAAGTTTGAGATTATCTCCGAAGAAATCCCTGTACTGTCTGAAATCCACTCCAAGAACAAATACCCCATCCGCTATTGCTCCATCAGAATTAAGAGCCATCGCGAAATTTTTACCGACAGGAAGTCTCTTTTTAATGTATGGGAGCTTTGCAAGTGCAGAATCGATCTGCTTAAAATTTTCGATGGGTGCGACCGCTTTCCCCATCATCTCCATTAAAACATCATCCGATTCCTGTTTTTCTGAAATAATCAGTGCATCTCCTGTAAACCCTTCAACAATATTCTTCTGCATGCCTCTGTCCATGCCGGAAATGACTCCATTGCCTACGGTCATGAGAAGTGCACCGAGAAAAAGGATTACCCCGATTACTATACTTTTTCCTTTGTGACGCATGATATTGCGCCATGATATTTTTATAATAAGATTCATGATTACTCCTCCACAATAAGGCCATCTTTGATCTTTATGACCTTACGGGCATACTTGAGTACATTTGCATCGTGGGTAGAAAAGATAAAAGTGGTATGCTCGCGCTCGTTCATTGTCCGCATGGCATCAAGAATCGATGCACCAGTAACCGAATCGAGGTTAGCTGTGGGTTCATCTGCAAGAACAATATCGGGACCAGTGACCAGGGCCCTGGCAATAGCGACCCTCTGACGCTGTCCTCCGGAGAGTTCTGAAGGCCGGTGTTTGATATGCTCATTTAATCCAACTGCCTCCAGTAGTGAAAGTGCTTTTTTTCGTACCTCCCCTCTGGTCCGGTTTTTCATGAGCAATAAAGGAAATTCCACATTTTCCAGAGCGTTAAGCACAGGGATCAGATTAAAAGTCTGGAAAATAAACCCAATCTGGTGAAGGCGAATGTCGGTGATTTTTTTATCATTAAGCGATGTAATCTCCTTGCCGGCAATTTTTACGCTTCCGGAAGTCGCGTGATCGATACAGCCGATAATGTTTAAAAGAGTGGTTTTTCCACTGCCTGATGGCCCGATGATACTGAGAAAATCGCCTTTCTCTATTGAAAGATCGACTCCCCGGATCGCATTTACTGTAGTCTTACCCAAAGGATAATCTTTTTTGAGTCCCTTTATCTCGATTATATTCACAACCATCCCTCCTGTTGCAGGCATTTTATTGAAGTCAAAAGAAAATAACTGATTGCAATAATCCAGAGAAATTATTTCTTGGGTGATTTGCAGTTATAAAATGGTAAAGATGGACAGGCGGCGTTTGTGGGTATTATTTGGGGAAAGTGATATGGAGGATCAAAAATGTTGGATTAGATTACTTCCCTAAGTGATAAACTGATCTGTTTACCCTTTTAGGAAACTTTGTTTCTTTTTACAATTGTTTATTGTTATCACTTTTTTCCACTGTTTGTTTACTTTGCGGACTATGCGTTTTAACCTTCTTTTCGCTTTTAGTATTCCCATTAATTTGGGCAATGCCAAAGATTTATTCTTTTGGTAAGGCATGCGCCCTTTATTGGTTACAGCCGGCCCTGCAGTCAGAATGTCAGAATGCGGGCGATATTGCCTTCGAATTTAGGACATATTCCTTCTTTGCCAAACCTGAAAAAACCACCTGTTCTGAGTTTTACATCCAGAGAGAAGCTTTCTCTCAAAACGCGAAGCTTTTTTCTCTGCGTTTTCTGCGCACTCTGCGTTTTAAGAAAAAAAGTTTTTTTACAACATAGTCAACTTGTAAAGTTTGTCCGGGGACAATGCAGCCATCCCGACTCTTTGATTGCAGCATCTGCTGATAGAGTCTATAATATTCTTTTGAATGCAGCAGATCAGCCGTTCTATATACCCTATAAAGATACCAGTATTTTTGTAATTCAGCGGCCTGAACATTTTTAGAAATATCAAAATGCGCGTATTCAGCAGGCCAAAAACTTTGAGAATGCCAAATATGCTTATTTCAGCAGACCAAACACTTTAAAAGTGCAATTTTACGTGTAATTTCTGTCAACCATACACTTTAGAAGTGCGATTTTACGCGTTTTGCTGCCAACCATACACTTTAGAAGTACGATTTTACGCGTTTTGCTGCCAACCATACACTTTAGAAGTGCGATTTTACGCGTATTACTGCCAACTATTTACTTTAGAAGTGCAATTTTACACGTGACATTGCTACTTTAAACACTTAGGGGGACCGATGTAACGCGTAACTTTGCTATTCTAAACACTTAGGGGGACCGATATGCGCTGAAATTCGTTGTTTTAAACTCTTAGGGGGACCGATATACGCTGAAATTCGATGTTTTAAACTCTTAGGTGGACCGATATACGCTGAAATTCGATGTTTTGAACTCTTAGGGGGACCAATATATGCTGAAATTCACTTTTCAAAAATTTTAGGGGACCAATGTATTGTCTACTTTGCCTGTTCTGAAATCGTAATGGGGCAATACTTTGCGTAATTTGGCTGATTATAATCTTAGAAGTGTCAATATACGTGTAATTCACATATTCTTAACACATAGATGAGCCAACATACGTGTAATTGGCTGTTCTTAAATCTTAGATGGGCCAACATACGCGTGATTCAGCAGTTCTAAATAAATTTGATGTCCATACACGTGTAATTCAACTGTTCTAAACACTTAAAAGTACCGATATGTGCTTAATTTGGCTGTTCTAATATCTTAGAAGTGTCAATATAAGCATAATTCGACTATTCTAAATACTTGAAAGCGACAATATGCGCTTGATTTGGTTGTTCTAAACATTTAGGATTACAATATACACCTGAAATAGATTTCTATTATCTTACTTCGCGGCTTTGCTCGAGATCAATCCGATGCCGGATTGTCATCTCACCGGCTTTAATGTAAAGACACCTGATACGATCTCCTTAGCTGAAACCTTCTGTCATCAGTTGAATCTTATAACATAGCTTTTGTTGATTTTTGAAGCAAAATGTTTCATTACTCTAACGTCTACAACATTAAAACGCCTGAATCGCATCAAAAAGTTCATTGATCCCCGATGTGTCGGGAAGGGTGATTTGCTTAAAATGTACCGTCTCGGCACGCTAATAAATACCAAATCACACCAAATCCTTAACAAAAAAAGAACAGGAATGGAGGTCTCTATCCTTTTTCGAATTTTCTTATTCCTGTTTGGTATTGTAATTTGGGATTTGTTTGGAATTTAAGAATTGTGATTTGGTGCTTTCCGATATGAAATGCCCCACTTGTGTTAAGACCGCCGCTGCTTTAGCTAAATAACACTGAAGAGGTGTTCCAAAATATAGAACACTTTATTCATACTCTCCCCTGAATCGACAATCATTTAATAAAGATATCTTTATATATTAGTGGTACATTTAGTGGTACATTAAACAAAACAGGGCTATTGATTTCTGTCTGTTGATGCATCCTTAGCCGTACAGACCGGGATGCAATAAAGCGATTAAATTGAAACCAGCATACTCTGCCGGGGTTCTGACTTGATACGAAGAGGTATTCCAACAGGAATTCTATTCTAGCTTATAAATAATTTCCAATCATAAATATTTCTTGTTAAAGGATGTGATTATGGTGAACAAACGTTTTTTCCTGCCACTGGCGTTACTTTTCTGCGCCACAACCGGTTTTACCGACAATCCGATTGTGCAAACCTGTTACACGGCCGACCCTGCCCCCATGGTGTACATGGATACTTTATTCCTCTATACCTCCCACGACGAAGATATCACGAGGGACAACTTCTACACGATGGATAACTATAAGCTCTTCTCAACCGTGGACATGGTGAACTGGACCGACCGCGGTATTATCTGCGCCGGGAAAGACTTCAAATGGTTTACCGATAATGCCTGGGCACCGCAGGCTATACCCAGAAACGGTAAAATTTATCTGTACGTGCCACTCAATAACAATACTGGTGCAAAAATCGGTGTGGCCGTTTCTGACAATCCTACAGGTCCATTCGTAGACCCGGTTGGCAGGGCGATAGCACAGGAAGGGCAAATGGCTATAGATCCAACAGTGTTCATTGACGATGACGGGCAGGCCTATCTCTACTGGGGTAATGGTAACCTCCGTATGGTGAGGCTGGCAGAAGATATGATCACCCCGACAGGGAGCGTTACCTCCAGAATACCATTGCAGGGATTTATCGAGGGGCCATGGTTCTACAAGCGCGAGTCGATCTATTACATGGTCTATTCCGGATCTAATCAAAGAATCAGCTATGCGACCAGCAACTCACCAACCGGACCCTGGAATTTTAAGGGCTACATTTTCGGCAACCCCAATATTGGCACCAATCACGCCGGTGTCGTCGACTACAAAGGTCGTTCCTATATGTTCTATCACAACGGTGCATTGCCTGGCGGAGGAAGTTTCAAACGCTCGGTCTGTGTGGAAGAGTTCACCTACGGGCCTGATGGGAGCATTCCCAGTCTGACCATGACCAAACAGGGTCCGGCACCTGTTGGCACGCTCGATCCCTATAAGCGGGTCGAGGCAGAGACTATTGCCGACTCAAGAGGGCTCAAGACCGAGGATTGTAACGACATCGGCGGCGGCATCAATCTTACATCCATCAATAACGGGGACACACTCAAGGTCAGGGAGGTCGATTTCAAGGATGGTGCCGTCTCATTTGAGGCACGGGTTTCTTCATCGGGGAATAACGCAAAGATCGAGCTTCGCCTCGGCAGTCAGGTCGGTACACTGATCGGGACCTGTGATGTCTCAGGGGCATCATCCTGGACTACCAAGACCTGTGATGTAACCGTGGCCGCCGGCAAGCACGACCTGGTCATGAAGTTCGTTGGCGGCAACGGCGATCTCTTCAAGTTCAACTATTGGAAGTTTAACCCTGCTCCAACCGGGACAATCGATCAGAAAACTGCCGGGAAAAAGGCAGGTGGTTTTGATGTGTCTTTAGTTAATGGTGCAAACAAGGCATTGCGTCTTGACTTTTCTCAACCGGCTCCGCAGCAGTCTCTGACTGTCGACGTATATAACCTCTCCGGCAGATTCATAACGACACTGTATTCCGGGCTGACACGCGAATCACAATTGATGCTCCCGCTCAACAATGCAAGAATGCAGCCTGGAGTCTATATGATCAAAATGTCACTGGGCAGTCAGGTAGTTCAGGTCAAGTCGATATCGATGCAGTAATCAGGGTAACTGAAATACATTTTCAAGGAAGCACCTCTTTTTGGTTCGGAGAGAGGTGCTTTTTTTAATTTGTGGAAGACCTGGGGTCGGACCTTACCTTTCTCGTTTTATACCAGGGTGTTAAATCATATCAAAAGGTAATTTTTAAACGGTTAATAAATTGACAGTGATCTGCCCCCTTCCATCTCCGACAGAAGAAAATTATTGGCTCATATTCATTACATTCCACACCTTAAAAGAATCTTAGGAATGCCACCCATTCGTCCCTGAAGATAACTTTTACGAATATCTTTATCGTACCTTACATCCTTATACTCACTAAATGAAAATATATTTGAAACACCTTTTGGATCCCTTTCGGTTACCCACATCTCATCGCGACGCAATAGTTTCTGGTCCATGAGAAGAACATCATGAGTAGTTAAAAGTAATTGAGATCTGGTTTCAGAAGAGCAACTATTCAAGTACTCCTCAAGAAGACTACGAGTCAATAACGTGTGAAGACTTCGGTCAAGCTCGTCAATAACTAAGACTTTTTTAGATGCCGGATTTGATACTTCAAGAAAAAACGGCAGCAGATCGATTACTCGTTGTGAACCGTCCGATTCCTCATAAAGCTCAAACTTAGCGTCAGTTCCATCCATCTTTGAATGACAGGTAACCAGCTTTTTGACAATTAACTCACCTTCTTTGCGAGTTATTAAATATCGTTCCTTAGTCAACATGTTACGTAAAAGAATAGTGGTGTTATCTTTTACTTCCTCAAACAACTCTGTTTTCAATTTTTCAGGTATCGGAAAATTTTCAAAAGAGATCCTTTCGCTGCATAAATGCGAAATGCCTGTATCAAGCTGCGACAATACTTCGTTTATAGTCGAATAATGCGGGTGTTCTTCATCAAAGAACCGCTTGACAGGTCCAAAATCAATAGGTTCAAAACGTTCATCTGGTGCAATAAGTAATAAATTTTTCTTAAACCAATCAAAGACAGGACGATATTTGTCGATCTTCTGTGAAACAGAATTTGTCAAAAAAAGCTGATTGTCTCTGGTCCCCTTAAAAGCATACTGCAAACTTGGTTCATCATTAAAGAATTCTTCAGAATTTGTGTTATTACCATTACGGTGATAAAGAACTTTTTCGCTTGTGCTTGTAATAACCACGAGTTTCTCTTCGACTACCGCTTTCCTGGTTACAGCAAAGGAGTATTCATAAACGGTGTTTTCAATCAATAATTCAAATTCAAACCACGATGGCTGTTCAGCCATTTTTGCATCCAACCTAAATGGTTTAACAGGAATCAGATTGTCTATCCCGATACCTTGTACAATCAGCCTTCTGGCGAATTTCAAGGCTTTGAAAAAATTGGTTTTACCTGAAGCATTACCACCATAGATTGCAGCGATTGGAAGTAATCTCATCTGATATTTTTCGATTTTAGGTAACCTCTCACCATGCTGACGCTCCTTGCTAGCCACCATCGAAAATGTAACTCTATCTCTAAAGGACATCCAGTTTTCCAGTGAAAAGCTGATCAACATTTTACCACCTCCAAAGGTGAAATTTTCTCTTAATCTGTCCTTAAATATATCTCAAACAGGGTAATAAAAGCAATCTAAAGAGAATAAATCTCATTATACACCTTATAAATATTACGTTAACTGGAACAAATTGTGCAGCCATTTGTTTCTTCTATGGTATAAAATTACAGATCATGGTTTATCAGAAAAGAGATCGGAATGAAGCTAATTTTAAAAACCCTTTGAAACATCTGTGTAATTTTTTCTCTTTAATTCCTTTTTTTTTGCAAACTTTTAAACTCTGAGTGCTTTGCGTTTTATTACCCTTTTATGATGGGGAAACATTCTTTTTAATCGGTTCAAATTTGACATCTAAAACCACATAAACCCTTGGTTTAAGAGGAAGATAATCCAGGTCCGACCCCATCTTCCCATATATTTACCTGCCCCTATTCACCAGAGACAATTTATATTGTGTCTGCAGATAATAGAACTTCTGAAGTATTAAAATCCACTATATAATAACTTGTTACTTTTTAGCTATAATTTAGTCTTAAGATTTGGATGTGGTTATTTAATCTAAAATAAGCTTCGGCTGTTACACACTCATTGAGGTACCAAATGCAAACGAAATTGCGATTTAATTGTTTTTTCTTAATTATAACTTCCCTGTTCAACCAGTCATTTTCCGCTCAGACTCTTTCTGGTACGGTTAAAGACCAGACCGGGGCAGGTATCGAGGGTGCGACCGTACAACTGGTCATAGCCGATAAAACCACCACTACTGATGCCGAGGGGAACTGGCAATTTGATTTGCCTTCATCCATTAAAAAGCATCGGGTTCAAAATGGTTCTTTTTCGGCGGTTTTCCAAAAAGGTCTGTTGGCAGTTACTATTCACGAACCCAATCTTCATGTGAAGATCAGCTTTTACCAGCTCGATGGAACCCTCATTGATTGTGTGTTTGATAAAAAGCTCCCGTCCGGGTATCATACTATAAACCTGACAAAACAGTCTTTGTCATCGAAAATAGTTTTGATAAAGGTCGATATCGGTGGCACTGCGACCTATTTTAGAATGCCGGTCATGGCCGGTAAGACCGGTCATATCAGTCCTGCCTCTAAGTGGGATAATAAAACTTTCAGGCACCTTGCCAGGCTGAGTGCAGTGATCGACACCATCAAAGTCACCAAAGACGGTTATCAGGATGCTGCTTTAGCCATCGAATCCTATACAACCGGACCCCATCATATCGTTCTGAAAAAAACCGGTGTCTCCTATCGTCTGCCGCCACCGAGTTATTGCCACGCCTGGGACTATGTCGAGGGCTGTACCCCGGGCGAACCCAACTCGAAATGCGGTGGCGTCTGCTACACCATCAACGCATGCAGTGAGAACCATACTTCTAAGCTTGGTGCCGACATCGCGTTCATCTGTCCAAGATTCATGCTCTACAGCCCGGAGATGCTTCAGGCTGCGATTGATGATGGCAACGAAGAGTATCTCTACGCTGTTGTGGGGCACGACGTGGACCGCGGGTTCATCGATGGCACCGATGAGAGTACCTGCTGCCAGTGCTACCAGCTTATCTACGCCTGGCCAAGCACGAATAACGAGCGGCAGGTTCAAAAGAATCCTGATGATGTCAGCAAGCCGGCATCCGCGGTGCCCGTTCCCAAACCGATTATCGCTCAGAGCTTTAACACCGCGGCTACGCAGAACACATTCGACATTTACATGGGTGGCGGCGGTTTCGGTGCTCACAACGGCTGTGGTCCAGGGCTCTCGGCGACCTCCACCTCCGGGCAATACCTCTACGAAGCTTACCCAGAGGAGGGTGGCTTCTCCGGCGGCGTAAAACCGATTACCCACTGGAGCGAGTGCAAAAACCAGTATCAATGGGTCACCGAAGAGAGCCTCGGGTCAGATGCGTGTCAGGAAAAAGTAATGGAAACCTGTAACGAGATTACTCATGCTGACCCCTATATTACCGAATACGCGAGAAACTCCTGTATAAAGACTAATCAGGTCGAATCTCTGCACCATGCAAACTGGTCTGTTTACGTGCGCCGTGTGGAATGTCCCGAAGGTCTCACCCGGGTTACCGGCTGCAGGTTAAAGGACCAGGGCCTTCCTAAGGTGGATGGACTTATCACTGCCGAACAGGCTGCAAAAGACGATTCTTTCTGGAAGAAAGGCTCCAATGGCCAAATGTACGAGACCACTACGATGGAAGACTGCTGCCGCCCATCATGCGCCGCGGCCAACTGGGTGGAGAAAAGAGGCCTTCCGGCCGACCCGGAGTACAGAGTCTTCTATTCCTGTGATCGTGCTGGGGTTCCCTTTACGGAACCGGAAGAGTAGTGAAGTCCGCCGTAGCGTCCTCGCCCCCTAAAATCCCCCGAAAGGGGACTTAAGAACGGAAAAGGCCCTTGGATCAGTTAACAGTTACATTATGAGATCCTAAAGTCCCCCATCGGGGGATTTAGGGGGGCGAAAGCGAGCTATTTATTCTTCACTCCAACCATTTTCCTTTCAGTCTTACCACCTATAACCTTTATTACTGCCATATAGGTTCCGTCTCCAACCAGGCGTCCTTTCATATTTTTTCCGTCCCAGTTGTATTTTACAATTGATGAAGACGTGTGGTCTTTAAACTGCTTTAACTGGGCGATCATATTTCCGAGTGCATCATATATGAAAACTTTCGCATCTATGTCAGCCGATTCCGATGTCCGACCCTGAGGCCTGATCATTATGGTGTAAATTTCCGATCTAACTGTGTTAGAAAAGGGATTGGGACCGGCAGAGATAATTAAATTAAGCGGGGGTGTATCAACCTTCAAAATTGCACGACGATTCAACTCTGAATTCTGAATGTTACCGTGGTCATCAACTGCAGATCCTGTTTTTAACCATATAGAATCATTTTCTTTGGGATATTCAACCCCGTTTGTAATTACATAATATTTACATGTCTTTGAATTTACTCTTCGTGCATCCTTAACTATAAACTTATAAGAAGAATTAAATACCATACTGAATAATTTAAACTCTTCAATCGATTCCATCGTTTCTACATCTTCAGAAAAAGTGATTGTAAGAGTATCAATAAATTCACCTTCTGTCAGGGTTGAGAGTTTAAGTGATGCATTATAAATGACAGGTGCAGCACTGTCATTTACTACAGCAGACATGGTTACAGATAGAAACTCTTCGAATTGAATCTCTAATAACATGTTACCTGATGTCTTGCAGGAAACATCCTTGTTAAAGGCATTTTTCAAATCTACAGTTACTGACTTGCCATCGTCAGAAAGCTTAATCCCCGATGATCCTATTGTTTCAGTCTGGATACCGTCTGACCATAGAAATTTCATTTTCATATCTGATCCGGCAACACTTCTGTCAAAAACGATTTCTGCATAATCTACAGTACCATCCGCATTTTTATCTTTATAACATGCGTGCAGTACAACCGGTGCAGACTTTCTTAATTTTATGACCACCGGACGGTTATGCTCATGTGCTTTGTTATTGTTTCGATCCCGCAGAGGGCCTGATGGATTAATTCGTAAACTGTCATTTTCTGTATAGGTAAAGCTGTCATTACCTTTAATTACAACCAGCAATGAATCTCCTTTACGCGCGTAAGACAGAACCGTAAGACAGCGGCTGGTTCCGCCAGTCAAAAATTCGAGTGATTCCCCTATCAATGAAGTATCTGTAATGGAACATACTCAAATTCAGCACCAAGTTCCATGGTGAAATAATAGTTATGTGGTGGATCAGAATATCCGGGACTGTAGTTGGGATTATCGATTTTTCCATCCTCATCCAGAAATTTAAAATCATCAAGCGGGAAAAATGCATTTGTATCATGTTGATACAACCCCTCTTCATTTTTTCCAAGGGTTAAATTGAAGCATCGCTCGTTTGTATATCCATCGGTAAGAGTTTCCGGCAAAAACCAGTCATCTATGTGTGAAGCACATGATGTATCGGTTGGTACCGGTTTACCATTACTTCCCAGACGTTTTTCTACCATACCGTATTTGGTTCCGTTACAATCTTCGCTTTGAAAATCAGGATGAGCTTCTGCCTTGTCGCGCAAGACCACAGCCAGACTTATCGTACTGCAATCACCTCTTATTGACGGAAACTTATCGGAAAATCCGGGTGCATTGTCCGGTTCTTGATTGCCAAGAATCCATATAGTATCACGTTTTGAAATCTGATCGGCTAAATCTATATAGTCACCATCGGATAAGCCATTTGCTGAATAGACTGCACTGTCCAGAGAGTTTATGAATCTGATCAGCAGGCTGTCAGTTGGCCCCGGGTAATTGTAATTAAACCATCCGCAATGGTCTGCGACATATCGCATTCTTATGATTCCAAGTCCTTTAATATCGATTCGAGGTGCACCCAGGCTCCAGGGATTGAAAAAGTAGATTACCTTTCCAGGTGGTGGAGTAAAACTGAACACCGGATCCGCTTTGGAGGAACTGACTGTAATCCAGACTTCATTAGCTTCAGGATGATCTTCAAAAATAGTACTCATGTTTAGTGGAAAATCTTCTGTTCCTGAATAACTGGAATCATTAGCGAAATAGTTATATTCATCAGGTATGATACTTACCAGTTTAAGAATTTCTGTAGAGCTCTTATCGATTGAACTGAAAGCAAAGGAATACCAGGAATTACCCTCTTTCATAAGTTTCTCGCCAGGGTAATAGTTCGTCTCAGAGCACTGAAAAAGCAGATCGGTTGTCAGCCTGACGGGATCTGATTTTGCCCATGGATGAGTAATGTGGATAACAATATCTGCTTTGATGGTAAAAAGATAAGCGGATATCAGAATAACTTGTAAATAGGTACAGACTCTGCCATTTAAATGCTTCATAAGAATTGTCCGGTATTTTTCTTTTACTCGATTATTATATAATTTAATCTTTGTTTATTAAAATTTGTGCTTAATTACAAGATTATCACTTTGGAATAATCGGTTAAATACATAATCGAATTTAGTTAAAGATTGAAAAATGGTGCTGAAGTTTTAAATGGGTGGAGCTGTTTTCTTCATTTAAGGGGCACAGAAATTATTATAAATTTCCAGGTTATGTAAACAGGCAGCTTATATTACAATCCACTCTTTTTTCAGGATCGTTTCTTTTTCTGGTAAGGCAGGCATAGCCCTGGTATGTTTAAAGCAATAATAGTTTTGTTATTGTAAATTGATCTCCACTAAAACAAGTGCCTAAATTTAGATCTGGTTATTGAGGGGGGCCAGCCCTTAGGTTTCGAGGCGTCTTACTCCGCCCTCTGCAAGAAGCGTGCTTCGGAAGGCGGGCAAAGCTTGCAAAGGGTAAACGCTTCGCGGTTATAAGATTTCTTGTACAATCCAATGTTGGTTAAGATTGTCTCGATCCTGTAAACGAGAAGGAGGGCATGCCCACCGTAGCGTCCTCGCGAAGGCGGGCCCTTATCACAATTTGCGCACAGGCCAGTGCATCGGAAGCTACATCGTGGTGGTTTAAGGAGATTCTCAAAAATCTGCATACATCGGGCAATTTTGTGGGATAGATATTCCAGGCTTTTCTGGCAAGCTGTACGCCCGCCTTCGTACACCCCCTCCCATAGACACTTCGGAGGACGGATAGCAAACTACTACGGCGGGCAGGCAGACAAAGGGTACCGAAGGAGCGATCAATCCGTAGTGCTCGCAACATCCACACAGTACCGATCTGTCAAATGGTGCATTGTGTGCAGCAATAAATTTTACTCCCCGCAGTTTTGCAGAAATAAGTGGCCATAACTCATCAAAGGAAGGCATATCCTCCACATCTTCCCACCGTATACCGTGAATGTCAGTGAATTCCTGCTGGGCGGCCGGATAAGGTTATTACTAATTAGGAGAGGAAATTTAAAACGCAAAGCTCGCAAAGCACGCAAAGGGTAAACGCTTCGCGTTTATAAGACTTCTTGTACAACCCAATGGTGGTTAAGATTGTCTCAATCCTGTAAACGCGAATGAGGATATGCCCACCGAAGCGTCAATATCCTCGATATAAAAGAAAAAAGGCATTGTCTTACTTCGCGGCTTCGCGGCTTCGCGTGAGATCAATCCGGAATCTTGAGAAATTCGAATGTCTCACGCGAAGGCGCGAAGGCGCGAAGACGCGAAGACAGAACAATTGAAATGGAGAAAAAAGTCATTGTCTTACTCCGCCCTCCGCAAGAAGCTTGCTTAGGAAGGCTGGAAGCCCGCCGTAGCGTCCTCGCGAAGGCGGGCTCTTATCACAATCTGTGCACAGGCCAGTGCATCGGAAGCTACATCGTGGTGATTTAATGAGATTCTCAAAAATCTGCATACATCCGGCAATTTTGTGGGGTAAATGTTCCAGACTTTTCTGGCAAGCTGTACAGTACAGACAAAGGGTATCGAGGGTGCGATCAATCCGTAGTGCTCACAACATCCATATAGTACAGATCTGTCAAAAGGCGCATTATGTGCAGCAATAAATTTTACTCCCCGAAGTTTTGAAGAAATAAGTGGCCATAGCTCACCAAACGAAGGCATATCCTCCACATCTTCCCACCGTATACCGTGAATGTCTGTGAATTCAAAATATCTTGTGGGCGGCCGGATAAGATAGGTAACCTGATCTTCAATTTCGTTGTCTCTGACAGTTACGATAGAGACTGAACAGGCGCTGTTTCGGCGGTTGTTCGCGGTTTCGAAGTCTATGGCAGCGAAGGTGGGGAGGTTCATGTTAGATTCTTGTTGTTTTGCTTGGAATTGTTTAAAAGTATAGTTGAAGGTAAAATATAACAGTAGCAGTGTAAAAAGCTAATTTGCTGGAAGTCTACTTAATTTGATCCCATCACATCAATCATGTAAATCACATTAATCATAGTTTAGACTAGGAATGATCCTATCACATTAATCATTAAAATCACACTAATCACAGTCCAGATTTGCTTATAATTAACTTTTTGCTACAATATTTATTGTTTGCCTACTATTTAACCTTTTTAAAATTGATGTTGCTGTTAAAAGAGTTATTTATTATATGATAAGATAATATCGCAATTCACCTGATGTATAATTTAAGTCAGTTATTCAATCTGACAGGCGATTTTTTTCAATTCAGCAAACTCAAAGTGACAGGTGCATGCTCATGGACCGGACCGAAAAAGTACACATTCTCCATAAACTGCTTATACAGAGTAAATATCCGGTGCATATTTCAAGGATATTAGAGGAACTGAAATGCAGCGAAAAGACTTTTTTCCGTGTACGAAGAAAGGTGGAAGAGCTATACGAGGCAGAAATTGTATGTATCAATGGTAACTATTATAGATATAGGAATGAAGATGATGAACTTCATCATTTCCCAGGGTTATGGTTTTCACATAAGGAGCTGGAGGCGTTAATCTGTTTCGATAAAGCACTTAATGAAATTCATGCTGGCATTCTCAGTGATATTATAAGTCCGTTCAGAGAAAGACTTTATAAACTACTTGATACCTATGAAATTTCAGATCAAACGTGGAACAATCGCATAAAATGTATTCCAATAGCCCAACGCACAATTGATCCGGATGTGCTTAAGATTACAACCGATTCGGTTCTGAGAAATAAACGGTGTAAAATCATCTATAAAGCACTGTCTTCAGATACTGAAGAAAAACGGGATATCTCTCCTCAGACTCTGCTACGTTACCGGGACAACTGGTATGTCGATGCCTGGTGCCATTCGCGTAATGCGCTTCGGACCTTTGCGCTAAGCCGGATACGGCAAATCGAGCAGACAAATGAAGAGGCAGAAGTTGTGGATATCCAGGATCTTGAGCAACACTATACCACTTCCTATGGCATTTTCAGCGGCAAGGCAGCCGAAACAGCAATTATCCGCTTTACTGGAATCGCAGCAAGGGAAGTCTCTCATGAGGAGTGGCATCCCCGACAGATACAGCAGTGGATT
>Ga0209723_1002414_pt1 | contig 25080 bp, 21 predicted proteins | sample BiotimSIPDNA_2_FD_185750 | JGI IMG/M metagenome (GOLD analysis project Ga0209723, IMG submission 185750) | Anaerobic biogas reactor microbial communites from Washington, USA - Biogas_R2 time_0 SIP DNA (SPAdes) (version 2) | ecosystem: Engineered > Bioreactor > Anaerobic > Unclassified | place...
GCCAGCCGCGGCGTTATGGACCACAAGCCGCTGGGAATTCTCAGAGAGAATTAGTTGCGAAGGAAATCGCCTCCCGCGAGAACAGAAATGGCCCTGATCCGGCGGTTCAACCTCGGCAGCATATCAGAGGCAAACTCCTTAAGCTTATCGTCCCTTCCTGCCCGTGTCTCAAGCTCGAATACTGTGAGAGCACTCTGGTATCCCGACAGGGCTGCTGCGAGAAAGCCGCTATCGAAGTCCGCACCGGATAGTTGCGACAACTGCTGCATGATCGAGCGCTGGTGCGGATCCAGCGCGGCCGCCGAACTCATTCCCCTGAGACGGGCTATGGATGTGATCACCGTACTGACGACCTGACTCTCCTGGAGCAGCTTTTCGCCGAAAGAGCGTACTGCGGGATCTCTGCTCTTCTCTATAGCCAGGGCCCCCAGCAGCAATCCATACATCGCGATTCGGGCCGCCTTTACAAGAAAAGTCGTGTCCGCAAACCCGGAGTGTTCGATCGGTCGACTTTCGACTGCCGGCACAGCTCCCACCGTCACGCGGGGCTTCTGATGAACATGCGCCAGGAGTGCGGCGCCTGACACCAGAACCGATACAACTAACACCTCCAGCATCTTCGCACTGCTCCATCCCGGATACAGGAAGCAATTGTGGTTCCAGCCCGGAATTCTCCTTGTTGACATTGCAAATCCGCTTTTTTGATTGAGTTACCGTAATGAGGCGTGGCAATAATTATGACTTCCGGCACCTCTGGAAAATGGAAGGTTTCATCACTTACCAACAGCTCCGTCGCAGGGAGCATTGAACAGGAGCAGTGCATGAAAACTACGACAGTTCTACTCTGTATTCTTCTCATCATTGGCGTATCCGGCTGCAGCTCCGGAGAGAAAGCTGAAGCGAAAAAAGAATGCAACAGGGCATGCCTTGTTTCCCTGATGGACCAGTACCTCACGGCAGTCGTGAAACACGACCTCGCGGGCTTGCCGATAGCAGACAACGTGAAGCTCGTGGAAAACCTCAAGTCCATTCCGGTGGGAAAGGGGCTGTGGGAGAGCGCCACGGGCGGACCGACTGAGTTCAAGATCTACGTTGCCGACCCGGTCGCCGGGCAGATCGGTTTCATGGGGGTAATCCAGAACCAGGGGGAACCTGCCCTGCTGGGTGCCCGCCTCCGACTTGTAGACGGCAAGATCACCGAAATAGATCACATGGTCTCGCCCCTCCAGGGCGAACTCCCGCCGGGTCTGCAGAAGCCACGCCCCGGCCTTATCACGAAACTCGACAGCTCTGAACGCGTTTCACGCGAGCAGATGCTTAAAGCCGCCGACGCTTACTATGACGCAATCGAACAGAATGACGGCTCGGTTGCTCCATTTGCCGATGAATGCCAGCGACGTGAAAACGGCGTCACTGCAGCCAACAACCAGGAGCCGCCGCGTGACGGTGATAAGCCGACTCCCTTCGGCAGCATCGCCTACTTCGGCCGGATGAAATGCGGTGAGCAGCTCAGCACCGGCATAATGGGATACATCACCGATATCAATCAGCGCCGCCTCTTCGCAGTGGACGAAGAGATGGGACTCGTCATGGTCTATTCCATGTTCAATCATGACGGCGAACCGAATCCCCTGAAGATCAGGAACGTGCCGGGCATGACCGAGAGTCCCAATGACTGGGGCAAATTCACGGTTCCCGCCGCTCACATTTACAAGATCAGAAACGGCAAGATCTATGAAATCGAAGCGATGGCCATCGTAGGCGTCCCTTACCAGGCCAACGACGGCTGGAGTTGTGATCGCAAATGCCTTAATGATCTGATGGACAGCTATCTTGCCGCCCTGGCAAAACACGATCCATCGGCCGTTCCGCTCGCCGAGAACGTCAAACTTGTCGAAAACACCAAGCCCACCCCGATAGGCAAGGGCCTTTGGGAGACTGCCACGGGAGGACCGACGGACTTCAAGATATACGCTGCTGATCCGGACGTCGGGGAAATCGGATTCATGGGCGTAATTGAGAACCAGAAGAAACCGACCATCGCGAGCGTCCGGTTGAAGGTGGTCGACCACAAGATCACTGAGATCGATCACCTGTTTGTCCCCGCAGACGGTCCGCTCAATCCCAATATGTCGAAACTGCGCCCCGCGTTCCGTGAACGTGCGCTCAAAGTCGAACGTTTGTCTCGCGATCAGATGGTGAAAATTGCAAATTCGTATTACGATGCCATCTTGCAGGACAACGGGAAGGTCGCCCCATTTGCGGATGAATGCCAGCGCAGAGAAAACGGCGGCATATCCGCCAACGATCAGACTCAGACTCCTGAAGAGGCTGCAAAGGACGATTTCTCCGTTTTCAGGAAGATGAAATGCTCCGATCAGCTCAGCACCGGCGTGATGAGCTACATCACAGACATCAGCGACCGGCGCATTCTTGCAGTCGACGAGGAGAAGGGCCTGGTATTTGCGTTCTCGATATTCCGTCACGATGGAGAGCCGAGTGTGATGAAGATTATCGGCGTCCCGGGAGTCAAAGAGCGGAAGAACGACTACGGAGCCTTTGATCTTCCGGCTGCGCACGTCTTCAAGATCCGGAACGGCAAGATTTACGAGATCGAGGCGATCGGCTACATGGACAAGGCAGGAATTACCAACGGCTGGAATTAAGTCCGGATGGCATCGACAGAGGTTGCAGATTACACGGAATTGTTCTGTAACATCCGTGTAATCTGCGGTCGGATGGATATCAAGTTAGGTCCTACTGTATTTTCGTTACCTCATTCGAAAATGTTCCGTATTGGTGTCACGGTCGGATGTCTTCGTGGCCAACGGTGCAACATTCATATCACTTGTGGGGGTAAAGGAACCGTTCCCGGTTGCCTGGGGTCACGTTACCGCGTTGCGAAAAATGTTTCGGCTTCATGCCTCGGCATCGGACAGCCTGGTTCGTTGACCAACTTCACCAACATTCATTTCATTCATGCCCGCCGAGGACCCGTCCCGGAGGGACGGGATGAGAATAGCCCGGCACGTGAGTGCCGGGAACCCGGGAGACCTCAAAGAAAAACAGATCAAGTCCCGGAGAGACGGCCGAACAAATCCATGGGAAAAATTTACGCCATTCAACGTCACTCGTTGCCGGATCTTCGCAGGCGCGCACTCACGAGGCCGACCGCGACGGTTATGATCGTGCCGATGAGCGCAAACCACATGTTGGCCACCAGGCGCGGGATCAATCCGAATTGCTGCACTCCCCAAAGAGCCGTCATGAGTACGATCGTGGTTGCGATTCCAGTCATCGCATCGCGCTGATCGGGACGTTTGAAAAGCACGCCGAGCAGGAACCCGCCGAGGAGCCCGCCGTAGGTGAAAGAAGCCACTTCCAGTGCTATAACAACCACTGGAGCGCCTTCAGCTACGAGTTGGAAGAGAATCGCGCCGCCGACCAGAATTATCGCCCAGAACAGCGTGAACAGCTTCCCTATCTTCATCAGGTGCTCAGGATCGTTTTCCCTTTTTGCCAGCGGCGCGTAGATGTCATGCGTGGCTGCGGACGCGAGCGAATTAAGCGAACCGGCGACGGTGGACATCGCTGCTGCAAGCACGCCCGCGATTACAAGTCCCGTGAGTCCGTGCGGAAAGGCTTCACTGATGATGAACAGAGGGAAGACCTCGTCAGTAGTCCTGAACTCCTGTCCCTGGTAGAAGGCAAACAGACCAAGGCCCACACAGAGGAAGAGGGCGAACTGACCTATAATCAGGGCGCCGCTCCAGAGGATCGCCTTGCGCGCCTGGTGCAGCGAAGGGGCCGCAAGCAGCCGCTGGACGATCAGGTGATCCACACCGTGAGATGCCATAGAGAGGAAAGCACCGCCGATCAATCCGGTCCAAAGCCAGGACGTATCGGCGAACCCGCCTTGCAGATGGAAAATCCGGAGCTTGTCCGCTTCCCGTGCCGCATCAACTATGCCGGCCCATCCGGCCGGAACGGCATGGATCAGCACGAAAAGCGCGCCGAAACCACCGATGACGTAGATCACCAGCTGTACCACGTCCACCCACACGACTGCGCGCAATCCGCCGTAATAGGTGTAAATCAGGGTGACGATGCCGGTCACCATGATCGCCTGCCAGTACGGCATTCCGGTGAGCAGCTTCAGCGGTATTGCGGCGACGAACACTCTCACGCTGTCGGCAAGCGCACGCGTCACCATGAAAATAATTGAAGCAAAGCGGCGGGTACGTAAACCGAATCGTCCTTCGAGGAGTGCATAGGCGGTGGTCAGTTCGCCGCGAAAATACCCCGGCAGGAGCACCGCGGCAATTACGACACGACCAAGCAGGTACCCGATTGTCAGCTGAATCATCCACATGTCCGTCGTGTACGCCACTGCGGGGACGCTTAAGAACGTCAGCGCGCTCGTCTCGGTCGCCACGACAGAAAAGCAGACAGCCCACCAGGGGATGGATTTGTCGGCCAAAAAGTAGTCACGTGCATCCTTCTGCTTTCTCCCAAGCAGCGTACCCAGGACCACGACTCCGGCCAGGTAGACAACAAGAATGAGGATGTCAACTAAATTGAATCCATGAATAGACATTTGATTCGGCCTTCCGGAGAAAGCCGCATTCTTGCGCAAGGACTCGAGAAAAGCAACGTACAAAAGCCACAACTGAGATACAATGCGTGGCAACACGAAACACGACAACCCGCTTGCATTATCGGATCAATCTGGGGGGACGCAATGAAAGGCGGATACACGGGAAAGATCCTCAGAATCAACCTGAGTAACAGGTCAATCGGCAGTATTGCCACTGAGAAGTATGAAGAATACGGCGGCGGCCACGGGATGGGCTCGGCCATTTTCTTTGATCTTGTCGCCGAACAACTCCCTTTCGAAGCCTTCGATCCACGCAACCTCATCATCATGATGGCTCATCCCTTCGCAGGCACCTTCATGCCCGGTTCGGGACGCTGCGAAGTGCAGGGACTCGCCCCCATGCTCTATCCCGTCGAATGGTTCGGGCACAGCAACTTCGGTGGACGGTTCACCGCCCAGATGAAATATGCCGGCTGGGACGGGATCGTGGTTGAAGGAGCGGCCGAGAGTCCCGTCTGGATCAACATCGTGAACGACAAGGTCACGATTGAGAATGCACACGGGATCTGGGGCATGGACACGTGGGACACTCAGGACGAAATCTCCCGGCGCGTGATGCCGAATCTCCGGCAGGGCGAATGGGCGCAGATCGGGGACGGCTACACCACCCAGGTACCGGCGGTCGTCTGCTGCGGCCTGGCAGGAGAAAACAGAAGCCGACTGGGCGCGCTTCTCCACGGCCCCGGCTCTCAAGCCGCCCTCGGCGGATTCGGCGGAGTATTCGGCTCGAAGAATCTCAAGGCTATCAGCGTCATCGGCACAGGATCGGCTCCGATCGCAGATGCGAAAGCATTCATGGAGGCCCGGCTGTGGTTCCGAAAGTTCCTGTGGGAGGTCGACGATCCGCGGAGAAAGGACATGGTCGGCGGCATGTACTTCTGGATCAACGGAGCTCCTGCCGGCGCAAACGTTACGAACAACCCGTATTTTTCAGCGGATGCGCTTCCGCTTGTCCCGGCGCGCGCGGCAGCGTGTGCTTCCTGTCCCAGGGCGTGCCGTCAGCGGCTGGCAAGCGCTGACAGTAATGAATCGGTATGCGCCGGCGCCGCCGCCGTCAGGCTTGAGGGAGCGAGCCTGAAGCTTACCCGGCAGGGGAACGATCTGATGCATAAATACGGCCTAGGCCACTGGCACTTCATGATGATGCAGGGCTACATTGAGGGTCTTTACAAGCGAGGCCTTCTGGGCAAAGGAAAGAAGATCGAGTGCGACCTGCCGATGGACAAATACGGCACGATGGGATTTCTCGATATGTTCATGCGTCAGATCTCCACACGTCAGGGAATCGGCGCGGATCTGACGGAAGGGCTTGCCAGGGCTGCGAGAAAATGGGGCACGTATGACGAGGATCTTGCGAGCGGCAGACTGAACCTGGCTTATTGGGGCACTTCCGACCACTATGATCCCAGGACTGAAGCCGAGTGGGGATTCGGATCCCTCATGGGCGAGCGGGATCTGATGCTGCACAATATCGCGAACTACCCTCTGCACTGGACTCCGGTCGCATTTCAGATGGACGGCAAGGAACCGTATCTGAACGCTGAGCAGGCCGCCCGGATGACCGCGGACGCGATGATTCCCTACCAGGGAGACATCTTCATGCTTGACTACAGCGACGGTCCCACCGGCATCTACTCCGAACACAAAGCGAAGCAGGTTGCATGGATCAAACACTACGAAAAGTTCTGGATCGGCTCGAACGGTTTTTGCGGCTGGAGATGGCCCATGTGTTTCACGAACAATACCGCCGACTACAAAGGGCCGACGCCTGAAGCCGAACCGCGGTTCTTCAATGCCGTCACCGGCAGGAACATCACTTTCGCCGACGGCATGGAGATCGGGCGCAAGATCTTCACCCTGGACCGTGCAATCTGGACAATTCAGGGAAGGCACCGCAACATGGAAGTGTTTCCCGAATACATCTACACGCAGGGAGCCGCGGGAGGGCTGCTGCCGATGTATGACGCAAAGACCCGAAAGTGGTCTTACGCAGACGGCGCCGGACGAAAACTGGATCGGGCCAGATTCGAAGACTGGAAAACGAAGTTCTATGCCTTAGAGGGCTTCAGTACCGAGACCGGCTGGCCCACAAGAAAGACGCTGGAAGAAATGGAATTGAAGAAAGTTGCCGACGTCCTGCAACGCAAAGACCGGCTGGGGGCCTGAAGAAGCAAGGGACAGACGACTGTTGCCGGTCAAGTCGGCTGTCGTGGAGTCGAAAAGAAAGTCCCGGAGACGTGATGCTGTCTGCCGGGGCTTTCTTCATCGAAATCAGACTAACGTATCAGCAGCGACGACAAGGTCTGTAACAGGACGGCCACTCCATTCAGTTTCCCGGATGCCAGTTCCACGTCACTCGCCACGGCAAAGTCCGCATTGTAGTTAAGCACCGCCCATGCAGTCTTCTTGCACGGATCGAAGCCAAACGTTCCAAGTTTGTAATTCTTCTTGTACGGACCGATGACAAAGTTCTTCTTTCCGCCAAAGTTCAGATCCACCGCATTGACCCATTTGCCCTTTGAGTTCAAAGCGGCAATCGCGAAGCCTTTGCCGAGATGTCTGATGTCCTTCAACTCATACGACATCGAGAGCACATAGGTATCGGTCTTTTCCGATCCCAGTTCCGCCATACCCCAGAGACTGAGCATGTCGCTCATGAACTTCCTGTTGACGTTCTTCTTGGTCCAGCCGGTATTGACGACTTTGGTGAGCGGGCGAGGAGCACTGACGACTACTCCATTCTCTTCCTCCAGGGGACTGTAGTCTGTGGTCGTACTGGCGTTGACTCCATACAGAATCTCCGCGCGTGTCCGGTCGAACTGGTCTTTCACGCCGGGAATCTTTTTCACCTCATCACCGATGGAGTAGGTCCCTCCGGCGTACGATACTCCCTGCGGGAACACGAACTGCTTTCCGTTGAGGCTGTACCCCCAGCTTTCCTTCTTCACAAAATGGAACTCAGGAGTGTAAAGAGGTGCTGGAATTGAAGCCTCTCCACGCGGGAAATCCTCGTCATCCTGGAATTCGCCCATCGCGTCCGAGTAATAATCCACCATCACCCTCGGGCCATCCACAGTGTAGATGTAATACCCGATGTTGCGGACTTCCTGTGAGATCGGGAGTTCGCGTTCTTTTGCACCTCCAAAACTGTTCAATGGTCCGGGCGAATAGAACTTTGTACTTGCGCCTGTGGAGATCAGCTGCTCAATGACTGAATCGCCGTCGGGACTGGCAACCAGCGATCGACTATGCAGGTGATCGTGCGCGGCAAGCACATACCTTACTCCGTTGTCCTGTAGTGTTTTGAAGAACACATTCTGATCGGAAGGATCCGAATCAGGAGTATCGCCGAACATCGAATCGACGTGGTTTTGATTCATCGGGCCTCTGTGGGTCAGAACGAATGCGTGCGTTGGACGCTCTCCGTCTCCGAGATCCAGCTGCTCACTGATCCAATCCTGCTGAACGCCGGGATAGTGGCCGGCAGCCTTAACCGCCGGGCCCAAAGGCTCTGTGAGCTGATCGTCATCTGTCATCTTCTGTAGCTGTCCGGCTGATCTTATCCGGAAATAATCCCCGGCCTCAAACGGATAATCGGTGTCTGCGTAACCCATCTGACCCTTGTAAACTTTGTCCGTCTCCACATAATAAACCGTCCACCAATACGAGCCGTCATTGTAGAAATAGCCCGGGCCGTAGTCTTCGTGAACATCCAGCACGTAGTGTGTCGCCTCGGTATCGATGAGAACGAACCTGGCATTGTTCTTTGGGGCGCCATAATCGAACGAGTAGCTCAATCCTTTCAAGAGATCGATGTCGGGGCTGGTAAAATTGGTAGCTCCAAACTTGTTTGAAAGCCCCTGGGTTTGGGGAAACGCGTCTCGATAGGCTCCGACATTGAATGTGAAATCACTATCCAGGCCAAAGTAACTTCCGTAGGTCTCATGGTTGCCCCTGATAGGGAAGAAGCCAATCCCGGCATCGTAAAGAGGCTCGGCTGCCGCTGCGCGCGAGTACATGGCGGCATCCCCCGACCAGTTTGATAGATCGCCCAGCTGGAACACGAAACGAACACCGTGGCTGATAAACTGATCATTCAGTTTCAGGGCAATCCCGGCGCTTACGAAATTCGGGTTGACTCCCTGGGGATCCTCCGGGGCTCCTGGCAATCCGGGCGTCCATTGGGTATCTCCCATAACGCCGAATGCCCAGGAATCAGCGGACTTGTATCGGTAGCCTTGAGCAAAAGTCAGGCTTGAAGTCGTGAGTAGAATGATGAAACCCAGCAACAGCAGCGGCAATCGGGACGGCTTTTTCTTACAGCGGAATTGATTCATTGATCTTCCTCCTCGAACTTGATTGTGGACAAAACTCGACACCTAGAACCAACGCGGCGGGACCTGCGAGGGATGGCGCCGGGCTGCTGCATCGCAGACCGATACCTTAAGCACCTATGCGCCGCCAAATTCCTATTGAGTTAAATGCGTGAAACAGTCGATCGTTCTTATGGTGCTTTGATATCACGTTCAGGACTGGAAATCAAAATAACTTTTTCATTTCCGCTAAAGTTTTCGACGATGCTGCCGAACCCTGCATGCGATGCATAGCGTCAGGAGAAACGCGTGTGCGTAGCTTCTTTGTGCACAGAATGTTGGCGGCTGCGCTTTTTTACTTGTAAAAGAGGGCGAACCCGCGGATAAAAGGGACCATGCCGCCGGAATCAATTCCGGTTCGATTAATGTTCGCACGCACTCTCTGGATGTATAAGGAGCAACACGTATGAAAGATGCCGAGACGCAGGTCCTTTCCCCCTACAGGTGGGTAATAGTTGCTGTTTCGATGCTGGCAGGATTCATCGGCAGTTATGCCCAGTTCCAGCTGCCGCCCCTGGCATACAAGCTGATGCCCGCGCTTGACATTTCCGCATCTGAATTTGCGGCATTGATGGGTGGGCCGCTGACGGGCTCGCTGTTCATCTGTCTTATCAGCGGGACGCTCGCCGACCGGTACGGCGTAAAGAATGTGGTTACAGTCGGTCTTATCCTGAGCGTTATCGGCTGCACCTTCCGATACGCGGCAACCTCGTTTTGGCCGTTCTTCTTTCTGACCGTACTGGCAGGCATCGCTTCAGGACTGCTGGTAACCAATCTGGCGAAGCTCTTCGGCGCATGGTTTCCCCAGCAGCAGATGGGTACCGTAATGGGGTTGTTCATGACCAGCCCCATGCTGGCCGGGTTCGTGGGAACAGCGACAACAGCACTCTTTCCCTCTGAAAAGAGCGCGTTCATTTTTTCAGGCGCTGCCTGCTTTGTGATCCTGATCGTCTGGCTCCTCCTGGCCAGGAACAAGCCGGAGGGAGCGCCCGACCTGCCCGTGCTGCCGATCACCCGCTACCTGCGGGAAGCCGCCCGGAGCCGAGCCATCTGGCTCGCGGGGATCTGCGCGTTTCTTGTCATGGGCGCCATGATGACATTCACTTCGTTTCTGCCGAACGTGCTTCAGGATTTCAGGGGCATCAGTCCCGTGCAGGCTGGATTCTACGGCTCTCTGGCTACGCTCGGAGGGGTTTTCGGGTCGTTTCTCGGGCCTGTTGTCTGCAGTCGCATCGGATATATGAAGCCGTACCTGATCTTTGTCAGCCTGCTGGGAGCAGCATCGGCGATCTGGTCGTGGCAGCTGCCGGTCGGGCCGGCCATCGTCATTGCACTGATGGCTGCGGGCTTCCTGATGAGCGCGATCCTGCCGCTGCTCCTTTCACTGCCGATGCTCGTGCGCGAAATCGGTCCGGTGTATGCGGGAAGCGCGGGAGGAATCATCACCACGCTGCAGGTGTTCGGCGGCATCGTAGTCCCCACCTTTATTATTACTCCGCTTGCGGGGCTCAATGCCACACTACTGTTCGGACTCGCGGCAGTCTGTTACGGCCTGATCCTGATTCCGGCATTATTCCTTCCGGAACTGGGAGCCAGGGCCCTTGCGGCAGAAGCGAAGGCCCCGGTGACGGCTTCGACGGTGTGAGGCTTCTGCACGGACAACAGCTCCGGGGTTGCGCCGCAACCCCGGGTTACGCTGAACGACGATCATCTCCATGCGTCAATCGAAACGCCCCTGCCGGCCATGAAGTCCGTCAGGAACCAGACGCTCGCGGTGCTTCCCCCGACTACGATGGTCCTGATGTTGCGCGGGTTGGGAAAGTGTTTTATCAGGGTATCGCTGGAGACTTTCTGCCAGCCGGCGTAAGGTTCCAGCCCCTGTTTCCCAAGCGGTCCCATCATGCCGGAGGCAATTGAGTTCGCCCAGTAGGTTCCGGCTGTCGTGACGGCGTTTTGTGAGAGCCACTCAGAGAGTGCGGCCTTGGTCTGAAAGCCCTGCGTGTTCTTCAACTGGTAGGCAACCGAAGGATCCATAATGAGTGTTGCGGATCCTGTCGCGGCGAGCACACGCATGAAGTCGCGCATCAGGAACTGCGGTGGATAGTGCTCCACGACGGAACCGGAACAGTTGACGAAGTTCCAGCCTGACAACACCGTAAGGACGCTTTCCTCGGGTTTGTGCCCGTTCACTACATGGAACGGCTGCCATCCCTCGGGAAGCGCCTCCTCGTTTTCCGCTATGGTCATATTGTTGTACCGCAAAGGATTGCTCAGCGAAGAGAAGCCTGTCACGCCCTCCCGGTATCCCTGGATTATCTTGTGTATGAGGTTCATGGCGCGGCCGATGACGGAATTCGCCTCAGCCGTCGGGCCCAGCGCGCCTATTCCGGAATTCATCCCGATCTCTTTGCGTATCGGTCCATTCACCAGCACCATGTTCGCATTGGAGGTCGTGGAGTCCATGTAAGGCACCTGGCTGGCCAGCGCCAGGATCACGGGGAGATATTCCGGTTTTGCTCCCGCCATCACGGCAATGATGGCAACCTTCTCGACCGTGAATGGACGTATCTGTCCGAACACACCCGAGTCCTTCTTCACCAGTTCATCCGGCTTGTGGCTGGTGCCTTTCAGCATCGCGGCCACTCTTTCGGCCGTGGGTAGAATCACGGGATTGTAGTCGGTCCAGTGTCTGTCCTTGAACAGGCGTTGCAGGTTGTCCTCGGTGTCCGGCGGCAGGAATCTCGGTTCCGGTTTCGCCTCTGGAGGAAGCCCCTTCTTCTTTTCTTCGTCGGTCAGGGGTCTTGTCAGGTTCTCAACGATAGCCTGCATCACAGGTTTCCCTGTGACACGGTCCTTCCCCTCGAGATAATTCTCGAGTGCTTCCTTCTTCAGCCCCGTAAACGGATAGGGCACTCCCACGAAGCGGAGAGGCATGCCGGTATTGAACTTGAAATGAGCGTCAATCCCGTAGGAGACGATGTTTTCGTTCGCAAGCGAAACCGTAGGGATACCATATTGCGATTCAAGAGTCCGGGCGAAGCGGCTCACGGCCGCGAGGCAGCCCCATCAGCCCGCCACCCCGATGATCACCCCGTTTCCCTTGTTGTCTGCTATTTCCTTCCACAGTGCAGGATCGTCCGCAGCATAATTCCCGCTCTTGAGTTTGAATACCACCTTTACGCCCGGCATGTTCCTGCCGAACCACCTGTGCATCTCCTCAAGCACGGGGGCAGGCCCCATCCCTTCATAGTTGGTATCAACAAGGTAGATGGTCTTTCCTTCCAGTTTATCCAGACGCGGCGCCAGCGGTACACGCTCCGCAAGCTGGTCTGAGACGGCAGGATTCAGGACGGTGATGAGCCTGGCATCCGAGGCATCAGCCACGGGCTCCGCGCACACGACCCCGATGCCGGCCAGAACAAGGATCGCTGCAAGCAATCTTATTTTCATGTTTCCTCCTCGTGAAAGATAGACTCATGATACACGTTTTCCCCTCACAGAGTTAACCCTGCGGATAGGCCGACCGAAAAGCTCGTGGTGATTTTCAGCAGTGTTTGTACTACTGTACTGCCAACTGCACATAGCCTTTTTTCGGGACAGAGCACATTAATCTGGAGGAGATGCGAGATGAAAGAACGCCTGACATGGTCACTGTTTTCGTTTTTCATTATCTGCATCATCGCTGCTCCGGCTGCGGAGCAGGACTCCTGCGCCGCACTTACGAAGCAGCAATATCCGAATGTGACAATCACTGCAGCAATCTTCTTGAACGATCCCCAAGGTTTTCTCCCGCCGAAAACTCCCGGAATGTTCGGCACCCCGGCGGGCCTGAAAGTCTCAGCGCCCTTCTGCCGTGTCATCGGCTACATCGAGCCTGTCCGCGATTCACACATTGAGTTCGAAGTCTGGCTTCCTCCGGCATCCGGCTGGAACGGCAAGTACCTGGCGGTGGGCAACCCGGCATTTGAAGGAGCAATAAAGTACCAGGGACTTGCAGCGTCGCTGGAACAGGGATATGCGACGGCCTCGACCGATACCGGGCATCAGGATCCCGGCCATAAGTGGGCTATGGGTCATCCCGAAAGGCTTGTCGACTGGACGCATCGGGCAGTGCACGAAACGACGGTAGTTGCGAAACGGCTGATTCAGGCTTTTTACGGAAAGCCCCCGAGCTACTCGTACTGGGACAGCTGCCACAACGGCGGAAGGCAGGGATTGGCGGCGGCCCAGCGCTATCCAGAGGATTTCGACGGCATCGTGGCGGGCGACCCGGCATATCATCTCACGCGTCTCCAGCCGGCATCGGAGTACCTTAGCTGGGTCGCGCTGAAAGACGGCGTGGATGCTCCCGGCTACATCCCGCCGGCAAAATACGCCGTCCTGCACCGCGCCGTGCTCGACAGGTGCGATGCAAGAGACGGGGTGACCGACGGTGCTATCGAAGATCCTACCCGATGCGACTTCGATCCAGCATCCATCCAGTGCCATGGACCCGAAAACGCTTCATGCCTGACGGCAGCGCAGGTCGATACGGCCCGGCGGCTTTACGCCGGCGCCCGCTTTGCCGATGGAACCCAGATTTACTCGGGATTCGAGCCGGGCAGCGAGCTCCTCTGGGGAGCGATGATTGCTGGTCCGGAACCTCTCTTCATCAATAACGACTTCTTCAAATACATGGTCTTCGAAGACTCGGAGTGGGATTACCGGACGTTCGACGTTGAACTCGACACCCGCTACACGGAGTCGCGCCTCGGTCACATAATCAACAGCACCGATCCCGACCTGAGAAAATTCAAAGAGAACGGAGGAAAGCTACTGATCTATCAGTCGTGGAACGAAACATGGGTTCCGCCACGCACTATCACGACCTATTACAATAACGTGGTAAAGGCAATGGGAGGAGAAAGCCGGACGAAGGATTTTGCACGCCTCTTCATGATTCCTGATTTCGGCATGTGCCCGTCGATGTATCCGGGAACGTTCGACGCGCTGGGCGCTGTGCAGCGTTGGCGCGAGCAGGGGATTGCACCGGATCAGATCACGGTTTCGTACAGCAGCGAGGGGAAGGCCTACAAGACGCGGCCGGTGTGCGCATATCCTAATGTGGCGATCTACAAAGGGAGCGGCGACATCAACGACGCTGCCAACTTCACCTGCGGCAATCCCGACTGGTAAATCAGCCGTGGGGACGATCGACAGGATCGGTCGTCCCCACGGCTATTCCTGGTTAAACCTTTCCCAAGGCCTTCAGCACCTTGTCAGGAGTCACCGGCGGAGCTATCCAGTGTCCTATGGCATTTGCGACGGCACAGACGGGAAGAAGCGGCGCTGCCATGCAATGGCTGATTCCTGATGCTCCATAGCAGGCGTTCCCAGACCGTGTCTCAACCGCGTACGTATCGATCGGTCCGAAATCGAGGATCGTAGGCTTTTTGTATTCAATCATGTTGGTGCTGAGTTTCACGCCGGTCGGTTTGTCATAAATCCATTCTTCCGACAATCCGCCGCCCTGGCTGAAGAACATCGCCTGGTGCAGCTGCCCTTCGAAAGAGGTCATTCGCAGCACCTTGCCAGGGTCGCACACAACAACAAACTTCGTCACCTCGATCCCGCCGGTCTCTGGATCCACGGCCACTTCGCAGAAACTCGCATTCATTACATCGAGGATGTGCCCGCCCTTGTGCCATGTCGTCTCCGGCGGTCTGCCAAAGTAGGTCGCGGCGATGTCGAGGTCATGATCACCGAAACCCTCATCCGCAATGAACTTCCCGAACGGAAATGCTTTTTTCGGGTCGGACTTCAGATAGACCATCGTATCTTTCGTATCCAGATCTTCGGGCTTGCAGTTGAAGTCCCGGCTCATGGCAGCGAGTTTCAACAACTCCCGCTTGCAGGCTACGGCCGCCTCTTTCATTACCCACGCCGATGCCGTGGTACCGTCGCTCCCTCCTCCAACCGGAGTGAAGAGCGCTTTGTGGTCATACAGCAGAATCACATCTTCGACTCTGGCGCCCATTTCCTCTGCAACCACGAGCGCGCATGCGTCCGCGGCGTAGCACCCCATCCACGGTCCTTTGAGCGGCACGTAGACCTTGTTGTCCGCCTGCACGGTCACGGTCGCGGTATATGGTTGCTGCGCGTGCCGGGGCGATTGGGCGTACCGGAAACTCAAGCCGTGCAGCCTGCCGTCCGGAAGCCTCCTGGTCCCGGCCGGGTGCCATTTCCAATTCATGGCCTGCTTGCCTTTTTCTATGCACATCTGCAGGCTGGGAGGAACGCCCGGATCCTGCTGGGATGAAGGTCCGTGAACATTTCTGAGCGCAACGTCCGTCGGATCCATGTCCAGCTTTTCCGCGATGATCTGCTCGGCTATGGTCATGGCATCCCAGTTAAACGGCGAGGTCTGGCTGCCGGTGCTCTTGGCCGAGCTGGTATATACACCGCGAGCTTCGCTCTTCAGATTGACGCACCGGGTGGTATTGAACGGACTGAACCTCGCTTCGTACGCTCCCATCGCGAAGGCGCGCGCATTCTTGCCGGGAGCCCCCTGATCCGCGATCATGCTTTCGTGAACTGCGGTGATTGTCCCGTCCTTCTTGAATCCGACCTTTACATGCATGTACCGCTGGGGATTCGATGAATAGAAATCGTCGTGCCGCGTATTCATGCACCGCACAGGCTTCCCCGTTCTTTTGGCCAGCAGAGGGGTGATAAGAGATGCACGGCGGAACATCCAGTCGCAGTACTTCCCGCCCTGGAACATGGTGCCGCGATACAGCTTGTCGTAGGTGACGTTGTACATCGGACGCAGCTCGAACGAACCCCACGTCGGAGGGATGCCCTCGATGTACAAAGCCGGTCCCTCGACTCCCAACGGATCCTGCGCCCACCACGAAAGGCTCCCATTCGGATTCGGAATGTGAGACGCCATAAGAGCCTGAGTCCAGTCGAATTCAACGATCTGGTCCGCCTCTTTGAAACCGGCTTCGATATCGCCGGTAATGTACGGTTTCGATTCCAGTTTCTTTGGGTCGACGCGAACGAAGGGTGCGCCGGGTTCAAAAGCGTCCCGCGGATCCACTATGGTCGGCAGCACTTCCCAGTCCACCTTGATCAGCTTCAGCGCCTCGTCGCAGATCTCGGGGGTCACGGCCACAACCACAGCGCCTATTTCTTCATTCTCCGTATCCGATTCGTCGCTGATCAGCGGCTCCCGGGTGCCTTTCATATTGAGAATGTCCGGATCATCCCAGGTGACGATGTCGACGACGCCCTCAAGCGCCTTTGCCTTGCTGATGTCCATGCTCCGTATCTTTGCCCGGCCATGGGGATTTCGAAGGAACTTGGCGTAGAGCATGTCGGGCACTACGTAATCGCTTCCGAACTTAGCTCTTCCGGTTGCTATGGTGTACGACAGCCTGCCGGGAACATTAGCTCGACCGACAGCCTTGAATTCCGTTCTCTGACCATTGCTGCCTGCTATATCTGCCATATTGTCGCCTCGCCACTTTTTAGATTTTGAGAGCCGATTATGAAAGCGATTGTACTACCAAAGCCGTTTTCGCGGCCAAAAATTCCTCCGACTATCCGGCCCGGAAACACCCTTTTTTCTCTTGCAGCAGCCGGACCCTCGGATCAATGATCTAACCTATCTTGCAGTTCACCTTGCACCGGTCGGGTCGCGGCGGCAACCCAGCCGGAGCTCATCTGCCTTTGGCACTAAGGGAGAAATCGAATGGACGTCTCGGAAGCAATTCAGAAGCGGGCAACGATAAGGCGCTGGAAGCAGAAACCTGTTGAGAAGGAAAAGATACTGCGGGTGCTGGAAGCCGGCCGCAGAGCGCCGTCATGGGGAAACGTTCAGCCCTGGCGATATGTTGTCGTTCAGGAAAGAGCGAAGATTGAGGAGCTGGCGAAATCGGGCGCAGGCCAGCCGCACATCAGCACAGCTCCCGTAGTTGTAGTGTGCTGCGGCGTCACTGAAGCCTTCTCAAGACAAAAGCACCGCGACTCGCTGAAGCAGCTCATCCAGGAAGGAGTAATGGACTGGCCGGACGAGCTCCTTGACAACGTTGTACTGGGGAGCGATCTGTTTGCGCCGTACCGTCTGGGAGAGCAGGCGATGACGATAAAAGCAAGTGAACAGATCATGATATCCGTAGCTTATATGACGCTGGAAGCCGTAAACCAGGGATTGGGCACTTGCTGGGCGGGAGCCATTTCGCGCAATGAGGCCCATGAGATGCTGCATCTGCCCGAGAACTGGTTCGTCCATGATTTCCTGCTGCTCGGTTATCCTGATGAGAATCCGAAACCGCGTCCCCGGAAGCCATTTGACGAAATCGTCTTCTGGGAAAGCGCCGCAGCAGCACAGCCGGGCAGGTAAGTTTTCAGTGACACAGGGTTGAGCGGCAAAACATGTCCCTCAACCCTGGGTCAGTGTTGCCTAATCCTCGGGTTTGAACTCTGGAATAACAATCGGCTCGCCGGTCAGATTCACGCTCAGGGTGTGAATCCAGCGATATCTTCCATCGACCAGTCTGAACGTGTGGGAATCGGGCATGCCGTTGTTGTCGCCGAATCTGCAGAAGATGTTTACCGCCCCGAGCTCTTCATCAACGACATAGCTACGGTTCACGATGTACATGTTTCCGAGTGGACCGTCGATACGGCAGGTATCCTTGTTCTCATTCTTTTCATTCGTATACATTCCCCCCTCGAGCCGTGCGCAGGGCGTACCCCAGGGAGGACGGATTCCTTTATCCATGAAAACGAAATCCAGATACTGGTTACCCGCATCGATCAGGTCCTGCCTGGTGACGCGCGAATCTACAGGCAGAACGCTCCAGTCTTCAGCGGACGAATACTTGAGATAATTCTCGGCATTGAACAGCCAGTCATCAGCATCGGTGACCAGGCTGTCGATCTCGGTAATCGACCCGTTCTTTACGGCCAGCCGGGTGCCGATAACGTAGGGATAGCCTCCCTCGGTGACAATCACTTCAGTAAATGTCTTGCAACGCCCAACGTCGTAGATGCTGCGATGAAGGCTGATCGGCAATGCGGTGTTCCAAAGCCCCTTTTCCTTCGTCGTCTCGCTCATGTTTTCGAAATACTTCACAGTCGAAGCGAGCGCCATTTTCGATATGTCGCCCGCCTTCTGCGCCGCGATATAGCTGTCGGTCGCAGCCTGAAGCATCGTCCTTGTGCATTTATCCTGCGCATGAAGGACGAGTGTGCTGCTGAGCAGAATCATCACGCTGGCTATTGCCCTGAACATAGGACCTCCATGAAAGTTAGAGTTGCGTTTACGGGAATTGCGAAGAAATCGAACCGGCAGCATTCTTGCGCAAGCACCCTGGAAATGCAACTTCCTCCTCGAGAGGCTATTCCAGGAGGATTATCGACATCCGGCATGCATCACAGTCGAAATGCAGGCGGTAGCGGTGATCGCCGTTGGTGATTGACAGCGGCTCTTTGAGATGGTGGGCATTTCCGGTCTTCAGACATGCGTCCAATTCGTAACGCAGGCAGTAGCGCATTATCATGACCTCTCTCCCGGTGCTGTCCGGGAGGGTTTCAAAGGCCGGTTCTACCACTTCGGCGCCATGTTTGCAGTAAAAAGCCCGGGCGTGAGCGTTCAGGACATTGGCTCTGTAATCGACCCGGGACGCAGAATACGGAACTTCATTCGGTGTGACCGGAGCTTCGACGCGAACATATCCCTTCAGCCTTGTGCGGGAGAGTTCGGCGAGCGCGCTTCGTCTGATGCTGTTCAGGAAGCTCACGGGTAAAAATCCGACCGCGATGAAATGATAACTCCTATGACCTTGAACGGCGTATCGCCCGCGCTTGAGAGGTGCTTTTCCACAAGCTCCCTTGCCAGCCTCAAATTTCGCGGCGCTTCAAAGCTCATGGCAAAAACCGACTCCATGCTGACGCCGTCTTCGTCTCTCGCGACGAGCCGGGCATGATCGTTGTCATGCCGGAACTCCATCGTAACGTCGATGCGCCTTCGACGGGAGTCTTTGTTCAGCGCGCGGCTTAGCGCGTTGTTATGATTCCGATGCAATTGGAGGCCGGCCGACAGGTCCTTCATGGAGCTCGGGAAGATCCTGCGGTTTTCCCCACGCTCTATCCGGAAGCCGCAAGGATTCCGGGCCTTTGCAAAAAAGCACAGTCCGTCTCCGCTCCTCAGATCCGGGCAATCGGCCGAGAAGAACCCCTTCCCCACTGAGGTGATGATTCCTGCAGGCTCGCCCAGTGATTTCGGAGTATCCATGGACGCGACTTTTTCCTTGCGCCCCCCAATGAAGTACCGGGTGAATCCGCGATTGAAGGTCTTCGACACATCGGGCGAAAAGCTGTATTCGCTCCGCCCGGAACTGCTGCGCCGATACCCGCCATGGCTGCGGATGAACTCGTCCAGCCTGCGACTATAGGCAGCCGTTACGTTTTTTACGTAATCGATCTCCTTGTATCTCCCCTCAATCTTGAATGACGTGACTCCCGAGGCAACCAGGCCGGGAAGGATACGGCGGGACCGGCACGGCTGGGCACAGACACCCCCTACCGCTGGCCGGCGGCCGCGTTCACTGCTAGCTACCGACAGCCACATGCAACCCGCCTTCATTATCCGGTTAACCCTTGCATCTACTAGCGTTAGGGTTTCCGGGTGAAATGCCATTTCACGCGCCCCCGTAAACGGCTTGTTTGTACGGAGTTACGGCTCGATGAAACCCGCCTTCACTTTCCCCGCCGAGCTGAAGCTGAAGTTGCCTTTCACGTTTCCCCGGGGTTGGCGCGGGGCCCCTCGATGGTGGTTCCCGCTTCGTCCCGTAACCGCATGGCTCATGTAGCACTGCCCACTGTAGGAGACACAGAGCGCCCGTGGACAAAGCATTCAAGTTCGATGCTGGTGTTGCGTCGAATTGCAGCTATTTCTTTCAGTGTAAGTTCCCTGGCAAGAATCACCCGCCTAAACCCGACTCGAGGAAGCGGATCTTTTCAGGGGCTGTCGTTGTGCATCTGGGTGCTTACGATGAGAGGAATCGGGGGGAGGTCGAGCTCGAGCAAACCGGGATCCTGAATAATCAGTCCATCGGCTCCCGACAGGTAGATCTGGCGTATCAGCCCGCGTGCCTCCTCAATCTCCCGGTCGGTGAGAATTGTATTAAGCGCAACGTAGACTTTGCGTAGTAAAGATGAGCGTGCTGAATCAGCCGCTCGATATCACTCATCGCCACTCCCGCGTCGGCTCTGGCGCTGAAACGTGGAGCCCCGATATAGACGGCATCGGCCCCATGGTCGATGGCGGCAATCCCGATTTCCGCGTTGCCGGCAGGGGCCAGTAGTTCCAGCGATGTCGTCATACAAAGTCCTCGCTCGTCCAGGAATCACAAAGTATCGCACATAAGAGCGCCGGGGCTAAGGTGTGAATCATCACGGCGCCGTTGAAGCCGTCGCCGATTCTGCTATCCTGTTGCGCATGAATCGTCTGGAAAAGCAACTCGCGTTTATCATGGAGCTTGACAGGCTCAAGACCGTAATACGTCGTAGCTACATCTGCGGTGGGATGAGGCGGGAGAATTCCGCCGAACACTCATGGCATGCCGCCCTGATCGCCCTTCTGCTGGCCGAATACTCCGATGCTCCGATCGATCCGATCAGGACGATGAAGATGATGCTGATTCACGACATCGTCGAGATCGACGCAGGAGACAGCTTTATCTATGATGTGGATGCTGTCGGAACCCAGGAGGAACGCGAAAGGATCGCCGCGGACCGCATTTTCGGGTTGCTGCCGAAAGATCAGGCACACGAGTTGCGCGGACTCTGGGAGGAGTTCGAAGCACAGGAAACGCCGGAAGCGAAATTCGCGAAGGCTGCCGACCGGCTCATCCCCATGCTGCACAACTATCATTCTCAGGGAAAGAGCTGGAACGAGCACGGTGTCAATCGTGAAATGGTCCTCGATGCAAACAGCAGAATCGCTGACGCGTCGCACGCGCTGTGGGAATATGCGCGCGGCCTGGTAGACGCCGCCTGCAGGCAGGAATTCCTCAAGGAATGATACCGCAGGCGGCGCAGTTCGGTTTCCGCTCCGGGTTCAATCGATGATGTATTCGGCTCCAGGCTTCACCACAACAGCCTTGCGGCCGGCAGCCGTGACCTTTTGCACAAACTCGTTCGGATCGGCATCGATTACATCAAAAGTCTTATAGTGCATCGGGATATTGATTCCTGCCTTCAGGAAAGCCGTCGCACGCACGGCGTCGTCAATCCCCATGGTGAAGTTGTCTCCGATCGGGAGTAGGGCTGCGTCAAGCGGACCCCAAGCCTCTCCGATAAGCTGCATGTCCATGAAAAGGCCTGTATCGCCCGCGTGATATACCTTTTTGCCTCCCATCGTAAGAACGAAACCTGCAGGATTTCCCAACGCTTCGCCATTGGGTCCGGTGGAGCCGTGATGGGCTATGGTCAGTTTCACGTGTCCGAATGGAAACTGATGCCCGCCGCCGATATGCAGAGGATGCCCCTTGCATCCCTGGGAGCCCAGGTAATTGACAATCTCGAAATTGGAGATGATCAGGGCTCCCGTCTTCTTCGCGATGGCGGCGGCATCACCAACATGATCACCGTGTCCATGAGTGATAAGGATGGCGTCCAGTTTAGTGAAGTAGTCAGGTTTGACGTCGGCCATGGGGTTCCCGTTAAGGAACGGGTCGATGAGTACTCGATGGTTGGCGTCGTCCAATTCCCAGCAATCGTGTCCGTGGTATCGAAGTCTCAACATAGCGGCATCTCCTTTTCATTTCTCCCGGTAATTATAGAAGGTAGCGGCAGGAATAAAAAATAGTTGTGGACACTCCTGTTTCATTAGTGGATTAATGAGTATCCACATTGTGCGATAAATTACCGATGAGACAGGAGAGAGAAAAAGCATGAGTTCGACAAAAGAGGACAACAGCAAGAATCCGGCGAGAAGAGCCTTCTTTCAAGAGATAGGCACGGGTGCAGCGGGACTGGCGGTTGCTGCCGCCCTGGCGCAGCTGGGCGCCCCGGTCCAGGCGGCAGCACAGGAATCCAAGCCCAAGACTGAACCCGAAAAGGCTTCTTCGCCGTTCTTCAAGAACCCTCCACCATGGCCTAAAGGGACCATAGGGGACAAGTACTCTCATTTGTTCAGCACCAGGCTCAGAGAAAACTCGATCGTGCCGGACATCGTTCCCGGGCCACAGGCATATTTTCGAGGCGACAGCGATCTCCCCGGGGCAAAGATCAACATGGGCTGGCAGATATTCGTGAAGCCGTACAGGCTTGAACTGGAATCTCATCACCATGATACTGATGAGTACCTGTTCTTTCTCGGCGCCTCACTGCCGGATCTCGTGGGATCGTTTGATGCTGAGATCGAGTACTTCATGGGCCCGGAGTACGAAAAGCACACAATCACCAAAGCCACCGTTCTCTACATCCCGGCGGGACTGGAGCACAATCCCTGTGATATCAAGAGGATCGGGAAGCCAATGCTGTTCAGCGCGCTTCAGCTGGCTCCCTACTTCAACGGGGTCTACCAGACTCAGGGCTACATGGAACTGAAAGGCATGAAGAAGATCGATTAAGATCCATTGGCCGCAGATTGCAGGATTCGCAGGTTTCTGCCAATCCATGCAATCTGCCGCGGCCGGGAATCGCAAGCGGCTTCGTCAGCACCCGTGATCTGAATACGACAGGATGATTTCGGCACAGGATTTGATTCGTGAATTCCAGATGCAACCCCATCCGGAAGGGGGCTTCTTCTCGGAATACTACCGTTCCCTAGAAGTGATTCCCCGATCGGCTTTACCGTCACGGTACGGAGGAGACCGCAGTTTCTGCACTTCGATATACTTTCTGATTCCGACAGGACATGTCTCCCGCCTGCACCGGATCTGCTCGGACGAGATTTGGCACTTTTATCTCGGAGGTCCGCTGGAACTTCTGCAGATCTCGCCGGAGGGACGGAAGCTGTACGTGATAATGGGGAAAGAAGTGACTGCGGGACAAGTACTGCAGCACGTGGTCCCCGCCGGATACTGGTTCGGCGCCACGCCGGCAGACAATTCGGAATACTCTTTCGTCGGATGCACCGTGTCGCCGGGCTTCGATTTTGCTGATTTCGAACTGGCCGATTCAGATGATCTCTGCCGCCGTTTTCCCGATCTGACGTCGGAGATCCGCCGGTTCTGCCCTCCCACATAAACTGCCTCCTCAACGATAGTCGCACCATATCTTATCCCCTACCCGCGGCCTCTTGACCTGAATCAAGGAAATCGTGCCCGAATCATGGGAAACTTGATTACCGGATTCAGGAGATGAACCATGAACAATGTCGAACGATGTCTTTTGATTGGAATTGCATTGCTGCTCTCCACAGGCTGTGCTTCGCGTCGAGTGGCGGCGATGAAACAGAACCTCGAGCCTGAAGCCGAGCGTGAGTTCCTCCGAACAAGAGTCACGCAACTGTGGCAAGCCAAGGTAGTTGAGGACTGGGATTCGGCCTTTGATTTCTACGAACCTGAGAAGCGAACAGCTTACAGGGCGACCGGAATCGCAGAATATGGGACGGAGCCTGTAAGGATTCTCTCCTTCAATGTCGAAAACGTCGTGACGGAAAATGATCTCGGGTGGGTGCTGGTAGCATATCAAGTCACGCTGCTCCGCTACGACTATCCAGTGCCGGTAGCGATGCAGTCATCCGAAAAGTGGCGGCGAGTGGATGGAAACTGGTACTTTGTCCCCGGCCGGGAATCAATCATGTATCCTGAGTCTCCCGAGCTGCGCAACCGATCGGAGGAAGCGGTCCTGCGGAAACGATTCGAGGAAAGCTGGTCGGCCCGGCGACGGTCCAAATGGGACAGACTTTATAAGATGATTGATCCGCGTGATCACGAGCAGGTCATCCTGGACGATTATGCCCACACCGAAGATGAGTTCCGCTACCTGCAGTGCAGAATCGGCTGGGTCGAGGTCATCGGGGACTCTGGGCGTGTGCTTGTAACCTACAATCGCCAATCAACGGACAAGAATTTCAGCGAACTGCCTCCCAGCGACGCGACCACTATCGAACAATGGGTAAGGATTAAAGGCGTGTGGTATCTCGATGTGAAATGAGCCGACCGAGTCCCCGGTCCCCGAAAGCAAGTGGGACCGGGGACTCCGGCTTATTGGCTTAAGCTTTGCCGAGCGCTTTGAGGACCTTGTCCGGCGTTGCCGGAGGATCGACCCATTTGCCGATCGCGTTGTGTATGGCCATGATGACCAGGTGGGTACTCGCCAGTGAGTGGCTGATGCCGTTGGCGCCATAGCAGGCGTTCCCTTCGCGTGTCTCCAGAAGCTCGAGATCCACCCGGGGCATATCCAGAAGAGTGACCTTCTTGTACTCAAACATATTCGTGCTGAGCTTTACTCCAGTCCTCGGGTCATAGACGAATTCCTCCTGCAGCTGGCATCCGACGGTGAAATCCATCACCTGTTCGATCTGACCTTCGAGTGACGTGCGGCGCATGATTTTGCCCGTATCGGCAACGACGCCGAAACGAAGAATTTCCACCTCGCCTGTTTCGACATCGATCGCGACCTCGCAAGTCGCCACGTTCATGGTATCCAGTACTTTGCCCCGCTGAGTCCAGACAGCAGCCGGGGGTCTTCCGGAGTACGTTGCAAACAGATTGGCGCGAACAGCCTGAGCCAGCGGCAGACCTTTGCTGGGATCGGCTTTTACGATAACCTTGCCGTCCTTCATGTCCAGGTCTTCAGGCTTCAGTCCCTTGAAGGGATTGGGCGGCCGCTTTGCACCAAAACCGCCGAAACTGCCGAAGCCGCCGGTATCGGGAGGATTGTTGGCTTCCTCGACCGCAGTCTCCAGGATGAGCTTCTTCAGTTTGTTCGCACACTCTTTCACGGCCCAGGAAGAAGCGGTCGATCCGTCGCTACCGCCTCCGAAGGGCCTGTAGATCTCATGATGATCCAGATCGATCTTGATATCCTCGAACTCGAGGCCCAGTT
>Ga0209723_1002421_pt1 | contig 25020 bp, 22 predicted proteins | sample BiotimSIPDNA_2_FD_185750 | JGI IMG/M metagenome (GOLD analysis project Ga0209723, IMG submission 185750) | Anaerobic biogas reactor microbial communites from Washington, USA - Biogas_R2 time_0 SIP DNA (SPAdes) (version 2) | ecosystem: Engineered > Bioreactor > Anaerobic > Unclassified | place...
GAATTGGTACGTGGGAACGGTCCTGGGCGACTATTCACGGTCGTGCTGCTATTTTCGCCAGGCCGTTCTGGAACGTCAATGGCGAGTGTGGGCGTTGCCCTGCGGGCCGGGCTGCTCCGGGCTTCGCTGGCGCTCGGTCTGCCCGCCGGCAGACCGCGGTGCGCCCTGCGCATCCCTAACGCGGCCTGCGGTCGCATCCGGCGTAGCATGGCTGTCCGAGCTGCCCGACCGGCGCGCCTCGAATAGTCATGGTACGTCGGCGAATGCCCCGTGACAAACCAAGACGGCAACGCGGGAACGGTTGGAGGGAGGCCCCATCGCTGGCCGTGGCGATGGTATCACGGCGTTAAGGTCCGCCGGCCGCTGGCGGGCCGGCTGCTGCTTGTCCCTGCGGGCCAAGGCTCCACCTTGACCTGCCGTGAGTTGCCTGCTGCCGAGCCACCGGCAGGCCGGCTGGAAAACAACGTCCTTGTCGATGCCGGCGACAAGGCACATGAAGAATAGGAAATACCATCATGAGTCTGACTGTGAAAGAAAAGGAGCACTGGAAGGAACGGATCGCGCGCAAGATCGAGCTGGCGATCGAGACATTGTGCGCCGAGCAAGATCCGCATTTCCGCGAACGAGTCCGCAACGAGGCCCGGCGGCGAGCGATCGAGTCGCTGGGGATCGCCGCGTCTCATGGACGTCTAGCCGAAATCGAGCGTGCCAAGGAGTCGCTCAAACGCGAGAAAGACAAGCTGCTGAACGCCATGTGCGCGGAATTGGGGGCGGATCACCAGTACGCGGCCTATGGGTTGGAGTCGGCCATTGAGAAGGCCATTCGCGAGCGTCAGAAGGTCCATGAGCAGGAACTGCTCGCCGCCGATCCGCTGGGACGTAAGATCCAGGACTTGCAGCGTGAGCAGGAGGACTTGCTCGACACCGTATGGCTGGCGACCTCGCCGGTGCAAATCAAGCAGTTGTGGGGCCGAGTCGCTGAGATCCTCAACCAGCAGCCGACCGCCCTCCAGACACACGCCCTCTCGTTAGAGCCGGTAACAGACGACAGCAGCGTGTAGGCACGCGCCACCACCGCCCGAGAAGACTTCTTCTCGGGCGGCTTTCCGCCACAAGTCTCGCCTTGGCCGTTCTGGCAGAATCAAGCCCCTTATAGCAGTACCGCCCGTTTGGCTGCTACCTCGCGATTCGCCGTATCACCGCCGCGCATGATCCAGCGATGAGACAAACGGCAGATCGCCTCGCGCCCGCCGCATTCCTGACGCGGGATTACCCATCCAAGCTGTCCGCTTGCGGCCTTCTTGATCGTACCACGGCGGCAAGGTCCGCTCCCGCCGCTGGCGTCCGCTGCTGCTTGGCCTTGGTAGGCCAAGGCTCCACCTTGCCTTGCCGTGGGACTCGATGCCGGGCCGAAAGCGGACGGTGCAGTACGCGGCTGTCTGACGTTCGCCGGTCTGGGGAACAAGCCATTCCCGACTCTGAACAACCAAGCCGCGTTGGAGAAACAAACCATGACCAAGCTATCTGATTTCGAAAGGAGCGCAAGACTCGCTGAAGTTCGAGCCGTCTATAAGAGTAGCACCAAGTTGAGTGAACGGCCCAAGATCAGGGAGCCGCGGGACGTAGTTCGCTACCTGCGGGCCATCTGGAATCTGAATACGCTGGATTTGCTGGAGGAGTTCATCGTCATCTGCCTGAACAACAATCACCAGGCTCTTGGCTGGGTCAAAGTTTCCAGTGGCGGGTTCGGAATGGCCCAGGTCGATCAGCGTCTGGTCTTCTCGATCGCTCTCCAGACGGCATCCAGTGCGATCATCATGGCGCACAACCACCCCAGCGGCAGTCTGGAGCCATCCGAAGCCGACAAGTCATTGACTCAACGGGTGAAGGAGTCGGGGAACCTCCTCGATGTTCTACTCCTCGATCACCTGATTCTGACACGCGAGGGGCATTTCAGCTTTCAGGAAGCAGGTCTACTGTAGTCATCCAGCAACCACCAGGAGGAACGACATGAGAACATCAACGCTAAAAGAACAAACGAGCAGTTGCCGCAGAATACGCCCTGGAGAGGTATGCTCGCATCAAAGGAGTCGGGGAACTGCCAAGTTACGACCTGATAGACGAAACGATCATCGACTTGCTTACGGACCTGCGCCATTTCTCGGCAGCCATCGGCGTGGACTTCGACGAGGTTCTCCGTCTTTCGGAACACCATTTTGAGCAAGAACGCCGTTCGCCTTCACCTGATGTAACGGAACAGGAGTAGGTTCCGCCTCACAATCGGTTGATGCAAACGGCGTGACGATCGCCCGCCGCAGTCGCAAGGCAGAAACAGGCACCGGGTCGAATCCAGTTTGGGCGCGGACCTCATTCACGGCCCTGGAAATGGTCAGAAGCTGCCTCCGCACCGGGGCATAGCGGGCGTACGGCACCCGGGCGAACTCGGCCGCAACGTTTTCGACGGATCGGTGACTGCCCCGCTCCAGCAAAAACGCCTTGAGCTGTTTGTACGTCGGGCCGTCGATCCGCACGCAGGCGTGCCACTTCGGCGGACCGCCCCCTTTCGGCGTCAGGCCGCTGCGGCGGTAGCTGATCGAGTAACCCTCGAACCTGATCGGGACGCGGCGGCAGTCGCGGATCTGCTTGTGCTCGTGCTGCTTGAAGGGATGATGCCCCTCGGTCGCCAGCAGCAGGAACCAGTGCCGGTAGCGGATGTACTGCATGTTCGCCAGGCCGCGCTGCTTCCGAGCTGCACGCTCCCGTTCGCCGATGGCGATCTGGTACTTGTCGATGAGCTTGCGGTCGATCTGCTCCGGGTCTTTTCCTGGTTTGACCCAGCCGCTGACGTAGAACCAGTAGCCATGCCGCAGGTAGCTCACGGCGACCTGCTGAACCAGGCCCTCGGGTGAACTTGCGACGCATCGATACTGCATGGTGCCTCTGCAACCGCTCTACGTTCCGTCAAGGGTGTGGGGTTCGTTTTCGGCCAACCCCACCAACGCCGTTGTTGTCCTCAACGGAAACCTTGACGAAACAGGCACCACGACGGTGACTGGACTGCACGGCGACCAAACAAAGGCCACCGCTCAGCAACCACCGCCGCAAGGTGACTTCGCGCGGTCCTACGGTCGGATGTCCGTGCGCACTGATTTCCTCAGTGCACACGGCCAATCCATAGTGCCCGCACAAAAGAACCTCCGCCGGACACTCGCGTAGCCCGAAGGCGTACGTCGAGCGTCCGTCGTCAGTCCGCCGCCACAGGTGGCCGCTCTCCCGAGCGACCGCCTCTAGCCGCATGCTGCCTGCCAAGGACACTCGCACCGCGAGGTGCGAGCCAATCGTTTCCTGTTGGGCAAAACGCCCCTCAGCCCTTTAGTTCCTGCTCGCCGGGTCATCACTCCCAGCTTGGTTGCAGACGGGTCGCGACTGCCTTGCCGCGCCCGAGTCGCTGCATTGGTCTTGCAGCACCCAGGTCTGGACCTGCGCCCAGAACACCGCCGGCGCTTCCGCACCGGTTCTACTCAGGCCACTCTCCCCCGCTACGGCTTTTCACAGCAGCACGCTGCTGCTACTTCCACCTGGCCGACCAAGCCAGGCACCGGATTGCCAATCCGGAGGCCGCAGTGGTTCCTGCGTTAGCGTCGGTCTTCAATCCTGAGGTCACGTCGCTAGGGCGTGTTACCGCCCGGTCCGTTTGGGTGCGTGCCGTCTTCCGACAGGTCGCACTTTCCCGGCGCTGGTGCGCCAGATTTCCCCCTACGAAACCAGAAGATCGGGGTACCGTTCCCAAACAGATGTTCGCCATTCGGCTCCGTCTCCTCAGGATCTTACTGGCAAGCCCTCCCTTACCTATGCGGTTGGGCCTTTCGTGGTTGAGCTGTTCACCGCCGCCGGATTTGCCGGCGGTCGCCGAGGTGGTCAACCCCGGTTCTGCCTGTCACCAGACAGAAGCTCCCCACGCCAGCCGCGTTGAACGAACTCGCGCAACCGCGCAAGTCCGAGCCCCACGGACGGGATTTCTTGATGGATGCGCCGCAACCGTGGTTGCCCGATCCTCCAAGTCACCCGCTTTGTGTGCCGCTGTTACGCGGCACAGAAACAGTCCACAGCATGTGAAACTGCTTCACCGACGCGGCCTCGTCCTCCGACGAGGTTGGTCCGCATCGCCCGCCTTCTCCCGCGCATATTGGATAGAACGCCGAGATTACTCCGACACTGGTCGCTTCTCCGTTACGGAAGGAGCGTGCGACCGCCGGGATTACTTCGACGAGCCTCCATTGAACTGGGCGAACACGTCTCCGCGTACCCAGCTCGAAGGGCCAGCGCGTATGGGGAGCTGGCAAAGCTCCCGGTCCTTATCCTCGGTTGATGACTCCGAGATTCCTGGACCCGCTGCGCCCAACAGAAAACGTCAGCCTACCGTGCTTATTCCCAGCGATTTGGCGTGCCGGGGGTTCGCACGGTTGCGTTGAGTACCAGCCAACGACCGCCGCCGGTCGGGAGGAACCGGCAACGTCGATCCGCATAGCGTACTTTGCGGTTTTGTCCAAATTGTGCTATGCGACCGGTCAGGAATCACCCACATCCCGAAACAAGGAGAATGGAGCCCCATGACGAACCAGCAGCCCAAACCCAAGCCAGCGACCAGCCGGACGCGGCAATCGCCGATCAAAGTCATCCGCTGCGGGGCCATCGCGGCCAACATCTGGCGGCGGCAGACCTCGACCGGGTTCGAGTACCTGGACTTCTCGCTCAGTCGTTCCTGGAAGCTCAAGAGCGGGGAACGCGAGGGTTATTCGCAGAATTTCTTCGACTCGAATGCCGACGCCCTGACGGACGTGATCCGTCAGGCGCGGGATTTCATCGCCGGCCATGCTGCAGCCGTCACCGACCAGCAGCCGGCGGCGGCGCGAGGTGGACCCGGCGTGACGCTTCAGTCGCCCCAATCGGTGGACCGCGCGTGACGTTTTGGCGAAATCTGGTGGACCGCGCGTGACAAACGCGTGGCCGCACGCACCCGATCTGACCGACGCAACCGTCCAGGATGACTGGTGTTTCTCGGCTCCGCGGCGATGGGGCCGAGCGGCGGTACAAAGTACTTGTTCCAAAGAAGTACTGGAAAACAAAGGGAACGCCGCCTACGGAAAGGGTGAATTTGTGCCTACCGCTTGTCCACCACAGCGGCTACTTCGTCCGCCGCTGTCGCTGCACGCGAAGCGCCTCTTCAGTAAATCGCTGGGCATTTCGCAAGGCATCGGCCTCCGTTTGTCCGCCAGCGAGGAAATGAACCGTCAGCTCGGCGGTCAGCTGGTCCGGACTCCGATCCAGGTCCAATGCCCGATAGGCCGACAGCACGGCGGAGGCTTCGGTTTTCGCGGCGGAAGGCAGCCGGCGGTCCCGGATCTGCCGGGCATGCTCTGCGCGGCGTCGCTGCTCTCGCCGGCGTAGTTCCCAAAACCAGTCGGGTGGCGTACGCTTCCCGCTGGCTGCGTGCTGGATGTTGTCCATGAAGAAGGCCGCAGGATTCCGGCGGAAGAACGCTGGGCCTTTGTGTTCTAGTGCCGCCAAGGTGACATCAGCCCACAACTGAATTTGCTCCAACGGAAAGCGTGAGAGAATCCGCTGAACCGCGACGGAGTCGAAACCGATCGCCCGCAGCGGATCGTACGAGGGGGAGTCTTCTATGGCGTGCCCGGTGCATCTGGACCGCCGGCGCTCGAAATAGGCCCCGCGAACGAATCTCGCCCGGTACTGGCCTCTACATTGCCGCCGAAACGTCGAATCGGGCGCATCGGTCGCCGCAGCCAACACGCCGTGCTGCCGCAACACCGCGGCGCAGCGTTTCACCTTCGCCTTGAGCGTCCGGGACGCGAGGTTGGCCGAGAATCCCAGCACGTTCACCGCCAGATGCCCCACATCGAAATGCGGCGATAACGAACTGCGCCAAAAGACTTTGCTCAGGAGCAGGAACAACCGGCGGCTCGCGTGATCCAGACTGCGGTACATCTCCAGATCAAAACGCAACTGGCTTGCGGCTGCCTGGCAGAACTCGAACAGCAACGGATCCCACACGATGCGCCAGGCCCGAGACGAGTCCGAGCCGATCGGCAAGCTGTAGCTCAGCAGCCCGAAGCTCACGGCGCGGTGTTCCCGCCGAATTGGATCGTAGAACCGTTCGTTCTGATACCGGACAGCGGACAACCGACGTAGTGCGTCGCGGAACAGTCGATAGCTTTTGCCGCCTTTCGAGTCGGGGGAGATCAATCCCAGCTTCCGCAAACAAAAATGCGGTGTCGCCTGGAACTCGGCCTGTGGATCCGGTTGGGCGAAGGTCAGGGCCAGCAGGCCCCACAGGTAGAACTCGTCTCCCGACGACAGCCCCGCTGGGCAGAAAACGACAGCCCGCGCCGTCCGCGGAACTCCGTCCGCGTCCGTGTAGCGATAATCGGCTTCATGGCGGAGGTTTTCGCGGAGCGAAGTCCGCGCGTCCAGCGGACACAGTGCGTGCTCGACCAGGGTAAGCTGGCCCATGCCCAATCCAGCCGACGAGCGCGATGTCGTGCTCTCGCCGCTGGCCGGCTTTGTTCTCTCACGTTTCCCGCGAACCATCCCGTCCCAACTCATAGCAGTCATTACCGAATCCCGAAAGCCTCATTCGCGCTGGCGAGCCGCGCGCTCGGATACCCTGGTTCGCGGCGCGTTTTTCCTTGACGACCTTTCGTGCCCTGTGCCACCGTATCCCCAATGATCCCCGGTGTTTGGCCGGAATTGCCACTGGCAATCGACCAGCGGCGCCGGCCGCTGTAACCAAAAGAGGCTATGCGACCGATCACGATCTGCCTGTTGAATCAGAAGGGAGGCTGCGGAAAAAGCTCGACCTGTTTTCACCTGGCAGGCCAGTTTGCCCAGGCCGGTGATCGCGTGCTGCTGGTGGATACGGATCCCCAAGGCTCGCTCAGCCAAGGGTTCTTTGGATCGACCCTGGTCGAGTGTCTGGAACCGCAGGGGACCTTGGCGGCCTTGTTCCTCGACGACGCATTGCTCGCCCCAGAATCGCTTTGTGCTCGCACGCCGCTGGAGAACGTGACCATCGTGCCGTCCAACCAGCACTTGGCCCCCCACAACACGCCTTGTCCCGAGACGACGGGACTCCGCCAGTTCGCACTACAATGCTGCCTGGATCGTCTGTCCGGTTTCGATGTGGTGCTCATCGATTGCCCGCCCAATCTCTATCAGTGCAGTTGGAACGCGCTGGTCGCCGCCGACTTCGTGATCATTCCCGTGCCGCCGGAAGATTTCGGGACGCAGGGCCTGCGTCCGGTCCATCAGGCCATTGACCATGCCCGTCTGCTGAATCCGCGTCTCAGCCTGCTCGGTCACTTGGTTACGCGTTCCGACGGGCGCCTCGTGGTGCATCAGACCTATGAACAGAATCTGCGGCGGCTGTATGGTCCCGCCGTCTTCCAGACGGTCATCCCGGAAGCCTCGGCCTTCAAGGTCTCGCTGGCCTGCCGACAGCCAGTCAGCCACTACGCACCGCGATCGAAGGCCGCCCGTGTCACGCACCAGTTGGCGCAGGAAATCCTCGCTCGCATCGAGGTCAGCACTCATGAGGAGAAGATCGCCTGATGGCTACGACTCGCGGAACCCTGGCCAGTATCGAATCCCAGCTCCTGGAATCGATCGGAAGGCGGCTCGAAGCCAAACCGGTCGCTCTCGGCCCGATGCCGCTCGCGAAAGACATCGGCCGGCGGCCCTTGCCCGGCTTTGGCAGTCTGCAGATCGACCAGGTTGTCCCCGATGCTCAGCAGCCTCGTGCCGAGTTCGCTCCGGAGGCGTTGAGCCGCTTGGCCGACAGCCTTCGCGAGCATGGCCAGTTGGCCCCGATCCGCGTGCGCTGGTCGGACGAACTGGGTAAATGGGTAATCATTGCCGGCGAGCGGCGTTGGCGGGCGGCAAAGCTGGCTGGGCTGCCCGCGATCGAGTGCTACTTCCATGCGGACGAGATGTCCCCGTCCGAAGTCCTGGAACAGCAACTGATCGAGAACCTGTTGCGCGAGGACCTGAAGCCCGTCGAAGAAGCCCGAGCTTACGCCGCCCTGATGGAGCTGAACGGCTGGACCGGCAAGCAGGTCGCTGAAAGACTCCGCGTGCCGGCCTCCCAGGTGAGCCGGGCGCTCGCGCTGCTGCGATTGCCGGACGACATCCGCCAGCGCGTCGATGACGGAGAAATTGCCGCCCGGGCCGGCTATGAGCTGTCGAAGCTCGAAAACGCCGACCACCAACGGCAACTCGCCGATCGGGCTGCCGCCGACAATCTGACGCACGAAGAGACCGCCCGCCTGGTTTGCCAGCATCGTGGCAAACGCCGTCGCCACCACCGCGTCAGTCCCTGTCATACCAGGCTGTGCTTCCCCACCGAGCAGGGTTGGGAAGTCATCGTCTCCGCTTCGCGGAAGGGCACCTACGACGAGATCGAGCAGGCGCTGGAGGAGGCCCTGGCGGAGGTCCGCCACCGTATCCGCAACAACGTGCAGATCTTCTGACGCGGCCGCTCGTGGAGCAATTCACGCACACGGCGTCTGTCCGGAGTCCCATGCGCGTGACGGCAGTCTGCCGCCCTGGCCGGGTACGATGTCGTTTAGAATCGCGTCCAGAAGGACCGAGGCTCGACTCCATTCTCCGGAAATCGCTTCGTCCCAGTCCCGACACGAGAAACCCGCGTCCGACTCGCCCGCCGCCAAGGAATGCCCGACTGCGCTCGGTGCGGGGCTCCGGACCCCACCGATACCTTCGACCGCTTGTTCCCCGTGATTCAGGAGACCTGCGGTCGCCCATGTGGCCCGGTCAGAGGCTGGCCACAGCGTCGGGGTGGCAAGAAACGCTGCCGCACCGTCTGACCACGGCTCGGCCTCACCTGCACCGCCGGCCGTTTGGCTGTTGATCCAGTTGATCACGAGCAACACGTCCACGGGCGCCACTTCATTGTCAGCGTTCACGTCGACGTAGGGCGGCGGGGTGTTTGGGCCGGGCGCCGGCAAGGGCCCCGAACCGTGGGCGTTGATGTAGTTGATCACCAACAGCACGTCCACCGGTTCGACCCCGGATCGACCATCGACGTTGCACGGGTCCGCCGAATTGTGCCACGGGTGCGTGTCCACGACGAGTTCGTTCGCCGTCCCGTCCGCTGCCGTATTTCCAGCAGCATCCGCCGCCGTTGCCGTCACGTTGTACGTGCCAACAGCAAGCGGTGCACTGACCACCGCGCTCCACGTATTCCCGGACACCGTTGCCGCAAGGGTCTGACCCCCCACGACAACAGTCACACCGGTGATGCCGCTCGAAGGCGAGGCGTCAGTGATCGGACCGGTGAGTGTCGGCGCCGTGATTGTGGTGGTGAGCGAATTCACCCCAACAACCGGAGCCACGGTATCCACCGTGACCGTTGCCGTGTCCGTTGACGTGTTTCCGGCATTGTCCGTCACTGTCACCGTTGCCGTATGCACGCCGTCAAGCAGGCTTGCCGGCACTTCCGCGCTCCAGATCCCATCCGCGGTATGCAGCACACCCGCGAAGGTTTGAGCGCCAACAGTCACCGATACACCCGAAACGCCGTTTGCGTCCGAGGCCGCACCGCCAAGCAGCGGCGTGGCATCGTTTGTCAGCACATCGACGATCGAACCTCCCGGTGCCGTCACATCGTAGGTCACGCCGGAATCGAGCGCAGTGGAAGCGGAGTTTCCGTTTCCGCCTGCGTTGTGCGCCGCATCCGCCGGGATGCTCACCACCACCTGCCCATCCCCGGTCATCCCGGAGACAGCAATGGTGTAGGTCGTCCCGCCAGTTCCTACAGGGGTGACCGTGGGGACGAGCGTTCCCGGTGCGCCGCTTGCCACGACGTCCGAAGCGTCAAAGTCCGTCACCGCCGACGAGAACGTCGCAGTGAACAAGACCGGTCCGGTGTTCGTCAAGGGCGCCTGCACCGCGGCGGTCGCCACCGTCACATCCAGCGGCTCCGCCGTGTTGATGGTGGAGTCGATCCAGTCCTGGAAGGGAGCTGTTTGAACACTGCCTGTTGAGCACAACTGCATGAAACCTGGCGCGAAGGGGCCAGAGGCGATGACATTGATGGCAGACAGATATGTTTGTCCATCGTGACTGATGAATAGCCCGCCTCCGCTGTCACCGCTTGATAACAGCCACTCGAGTGGGGTGGGGTCAATGTCGTTAAAGTCGGAGAAGACCATGAACGGCGCGTACCACGAATAACCTGGTGTCCCGTCTCCACCAAAGGCTTGGACGACATTTGTGCCGGCACGTTCGATGCCGTCGAACTCCATCTGGCCAGTTGCATCCGTTCCTGGCGCACCGTATCCCACCATTGTGATAGGATCGCCGTAATCTAGCGTTCCTGCGTATAACACAGCAGGGTCGACATCGAACGGTTCGGCCAAGTGCACCAGTGCCAAATCGGGGGTAGTCCCGTTCTCGGCTGCTGCCGACCAATCTGGGTGCAGGTACCACGCATCCACCATCCGCGTCTCACCCGGGTTGTTGAAGAAGTCCGGTCCAAGACCGAACTGCATTTGCACGAAACCGGGCTGGTTGAGGTTATACTCCACCACATGCGCCGCAGTGAGCGCCCACTCGACGCTGCCCGCTGCGTTCGCAATCAGCACCGCCGATGCACCGTGGTGCACCGTGCCGTCCTCGTTCAGTCCGCCAAGCCAGCCCACCGGAGTATACTCCGGCTTCAGCGCTTCCGCCTGGTGCAGCGGATCCAGATCAAACGACTGCATGATCGCAAGCAGCCTTCGATCCTCCAGCCGCTCCACTCCAAGACGGCGGGTGTTGAGACGCACTCCGTTCTTTCGCTTCGGGTTCATGATGTGTTGGAGCCTGCCACGCACGCCAGATGGCCGATCATCGAATTGGTTCGCGGGAGACCGTCCTGGGCGACTATTCACGGTCGTGCTGCTATTTTCGCCAGGCCGTTCTGGAACGTCAATGGCGCGTGTGGGCGTTGCCCTGTGGGCCGGGCTGCTGCGGGCTTCGCTCGCGCTCGGTCTGCCGGCGGGCAGACCGCTCCGCGCCCTCCGCATCCCTAACGCGAGGCCGCTAGCAACGAGGGCCGAAACCTCACCATCCCCCCGCTCGTCCGACAATCCTTTGCCTTTTTCTCAGAAATGTGATAGGGCTGGTCAGACCGAACCATCAGGCTGTTCTTTCTCGCCACTGACTCGGGTAGATGTGAGCCCATTGGGCTCTACGTCGCGGCGATCCTGCGACGTAGAGCCGGTGGCGTGCACCGGTTTTCTTCTCAGGTTCCTGCCATTGCCGGATGACAAGGAGATCGGACATGTCCCGGGAAATACGACTCGCCTGTTTCTACTGCGACACAACCGAGTGCGACGGCGTCGACCAGGTTCCACCAGACTGGACCGAGGTCGAGGAATTCCAATCGTACGCCGCTTCGCTGGAAGAGGTGGCGCCGGACGATCCGACGCGATCGCCGCTGGAATGGTACACGCATCTGGGCGTCTGCCCCGAGTGCCGCAAAGTCTACGGCTAGCTGCCGCTCGGCCCTTCTGATTCTGTCACGGCGTTCAAGGTCCGCGCCCGCGGGTGCGGGCGCTGCTGCTTTGCCCTGCGGGCAAAGGCTCCACCTTGACCTGCCGTGGGCGGCTCGCAGAACGGGCCGCCGGCAGGCCCGCTTCTTCTGATTCATGGCTGCGCATGCCGGGCGCAGCTTTTCCGCAAGGAGACGCATTATGAAACGTGAAGATGCCAAACAGCTTGCAGACCGTGCGCTCGTCGACCTACAACAAGACCTCCAGGCTGGACGCAGCACACTGCTCCAGCGGTTCCTGGACTGCATGAGCCGGTTCCACAATTACTCGTGGAACAACTGCATGTTGATCGCCTTCCAGATGCCGGAAGCGAGTCTGGTCGCCGGCTTTCGCCGCTGGTTGGAACTCGGCCGGCACGTGCGTAAGGGCGAGAAAGGAATCGGCATCCTCGCCCCCCTGGCCTACCGCAAGAAGGAAGAGACCGAAAACCCGGACAACGAGTCCGAACACGTCGTTCGCGGTTTCAAGGTGGTCCACGTGTTCGACGTCAGCCAGACTGAGGGAGAAGACCTTCCGCAGCTTGCCGGAATCCACGGTGAGCCCGGCCAGTCGCTCGCCGGGTTGGAGGGTTTGGTTCGCCGGAGCGGTATCACTCTCAAAGACGAAGTGCTACCGCTGGGCACCAAGGGTCTTTCGCGCAAGGGCGAAATCGCCATTGCCGAGGGGCTGCCCGCCGCCGAGCGTTTCGCGGTGTTGGCGCACGAGTTGGCCCACGAATGGATGCACGACGAGGAGCACCGTCTGCACATGCCCAAGACGGTCCGCGAGACGGAAGCCGAGGCGGTAGCCTACGTCGTCTGCCGGGCCTTCGGCTTCGACTGCTCGACGCGCAGCTCGGACTACATCCAGCTCTACCGGGGTGATGCGACGACGCTGGCCGAGTCTCTTGAACGGATTCAGAAGACGGCGACGCGGATCATCCAGTCGCTCGACGAAACACCATCGGTTGAGGAGGGCCAACGCCATGTTGCATAGCAAACGTATCTGGTCTGTAGCTCCAGCCGAAACTCCCGAGTGGTTAGCCGAACAACTGACGCAGTACACCTACTGCGGCTGCAACGGTTTCCGGCTCGGCGATTACCTGTTCGTCAACGACGCCACCTGCGCCGACGGCGCCCAGGAATATGCGGCGTTGCAACTGGCCGGCGGCCACTACGTGCAAATCGAATCGCTGACGTTCTCCTGGATGACGCAAGCGGAGGCGCTCGACATCATCCGCCGTGTGCTGGCAGGCGAGTTCGATCACGAACGATACGGTGCGATCGACCCCGGTCGCATCCAGACGCCAGAGGAGCACGGCCGCTGCTATCTCTGTGCCTGATACACCATCAAGACGATCCGTGTCCGGCGGTCGCTGACCGTGGTTCATCCATCAGGTTGCGCACGCCGCCGGATCGTCCCCGCCTACCCCGCCATAGACGCCCACCTGTTGTGCTCCGATTCCTCTACAGCTCAGTTACCGTCTCCACACTCACTCCAAACCCCACTCCGATTCCGGCCAAACGGGACGGGAGATGCTCACTCGCTCCCAAATCAGCAAGCCCGTGCCGGCTGGCGCCCGAGCGGCGTCGGGCCCTCCGCGCAGCCGGCGCGTCGGGCCGGCACTTGGCTTGCATGGCCCCCCGCCACCGCTGCCCCCGCCGCTCCACATCCCCCTGGCGACTTTCGTCGCCGCCTGGTAATGGAGATTCGCACTTCGTGCTCAGCGGCACTTCGGGTGGCCGCCGCTCGGATTCCCGCCGGAGGCGGGAGATCGCTCATCAGCGGCCACAGCTCCGCACCCCATTCTCCAGTGCTTCGCACTTGGGAGATAGGGTGCTTCACCCACCCCACCGCGTGGCTCGCTTTTTCCGCGTCGCGGAACACGCTCGCCGCGCAAGACCGGCTGCCGCCTGGCCGAGGGCAACGCCCGTGCCCGCGTCTTCGCCTTGGTCACGGCCGCCGCAGTCTCGGCCCGGCGCCACATTTCTGGCCGCACCGGCGGCTGGACGCCGCCTGGCGGCTCTGTTCCGCTGGACGCTCCACTGGCCTGAACGGCCTTACGGGCAACCCGACCGGGGTCGGGTGTGCCCGGCGGGCTGGACGCCCGCTTGTGTTCGCTGCCGCTCACACCGGGTCGACGCCGCTGGGGCGGCGTGCGACCCGTCGGGGCTCCGCTGAACGCTCCGCCCCCCATGCCTCGCTGTCGCTCGGCACGGGTCCCCCCAAGGGCCGCCTTCGGCGGAAACCCGAGAACGGGCGGGTTTTGCTGCGCCTGGGGGTAGGATGCGCGGTCCAGTTCGCCCGAATTGACGGGCGCAAAACTGGTACAGGGCCAGAATCGCAAGTACAATCGAGCTTTGATTTTTTGACGGAGGTTCAACCATGACCAACACCGCATTCCCCGAACAACACGACCAAACGATGACGGTCGAGATCGAGCGGGCGGGACGCCGGTTCTCGCCTGCCCGCGGGGCCGTCGCTCCGCCGCAAGTCAGGGTTCGCACCCTTCACCAGCGGCCTGAAGATGTTGGACTCCCCAATGCGTTGGGCGAGGCCATTTTGGGCCGCTTGGCCTGGAATTCGCTACCATCCGAAGAAAGGGATCGGCAGCGGCTCGTTCAAGCCTATATCAACAGTCTGAACCAGTTGGGAGATTTTCGCCGCGACATGGAAGGGCTGGTCCGAGCCGCATGCATGGCGAGTCTGGAATTCCGTCAAGTCATGGGCGAGACCAACGTCAACGCCCGCGATGCGGTCTTGGCGGCGAAGCTCAATGAAATGCTTGCCCAAGCTGCCTGCGGCTGGATGCCCACCAGAAACGTCCTGGATGCGAAATTGGTCTCCAAGGACGTTGTGACGCTGAAAACCGAACTGAGCACCGCGGTGGCAGATGCCGTTGCCGACTTCACGAGACAGTTTTTCGAGTTGCTCGCCAAACTGGTCGACCGGGAACTGTTCGGCCTTGTGGAGTGGCTTCCCAATCACTGCTGCAGCTACCACTTCTTCAAACGCGTCGTCATCCAGGAAAATGAAGGTGCATCGCAACGGATCGTCGAGTCCATGTTCGACGACCTTGAGCCCCTCGGTCCCATTGACGAGAGTCATTACCTGACCCCGCCCCGTGTTGTTGGCCGGCGCATCAGCGAAGATGTCCGCGGCAAAGGAAAGCACTATCACCGCCTTGCACGGCATGAGCATTCCGTGATGAACGCCATCTGCACCTCGATCCGGAACAGCCAAGTGATCATGCCGTCGCAAGTCGTGCCGCTCATCGAGAAGATCCCCGATTGGCTCTATCCCTTCGTGCAAGTGATCGACGGCGATATCTTCCGCGAGCGGATCATCGAGCGCGATACCCAGGTCGAGGACTGGGCGGACGTGGACGTCCGCGATGAGCCCATCTACGGCGCCGAACCGGGCGTGATCATAGGGCCGTTCGTACTGACTGGCTGGGGACCCAGGGAGGTCGGGGAGGAACAGAGCCGTCGCCACAAGATTCAGGACGCGGCGTTGCAGCAGGCGACCGAGGGAACCGCCCGGCGCCGCGCCCCGTGGTTGGTCGCGGGCGCCGTTGTTCTGAGCCTGGTCGCTCTCCTACTGCTCGTCCGCTGGTCGCAGGGGAGCGGAAACCTCTTGTTTGCGGTCCTGGCCATTGCCGCGGCGATCGCTACGGTGTGGCAGGCCGCATTCGACTTCGCTACCGCGCGGCGAAACCCCACAGCGTTGCTCGCCGCACATTGTGCAACGGTGTCGATTGCCTGCCAAATGCTGCTCGCCGGGTGGCTCGTGGTACGCTGGTTCCAGCCCGTGTCGTGGCTTACCCCGGTGGCGTTGGGAATCGCGGCCGTCCTGGCCCACGTCTTCGGCCGCCGGTTCCAGTAGTCCAGAATTCGACCATTTTTTGCATCGGAGGAGATGTTTGCCATGAGCACGGGATCGCCGACGCCCCAAGGTTGGAAGCGTTACTTCTCTCCGACGTTCCGGATGTTGCTATTGGCTTGGGCGATCCTTGTTGTCGTGATCTACGCTATCACTCAGCTCACGGGTTTTTCGACAACGGCGCACAAACCAACGCCTGCCCCAAGCGTGCCGATGTGGCAGCCACAGGAAGATGCGCGGGCACCGCTGCCCGTGAAGACGATTCCCCCCGCTCCAACGCCGTCTGAAGCACCGCTTCCATCGCCGCCGTTTACCCCGGTCGCTCCCCCCCGTCCGTCGCCGGAGGAAGTCGCCGCCACAAAGATGCGCTGGCTCGGGGTCAAGACGAAGATCGACGACCTCCAGGAGAGACTCGATCCCGCTTTGGAGGACACCAAGGCCTGGACCACACTTCTCAAGCAACTACCCAGCGACGAGGCTGGAAAGCGAATTGCCGGCAGCAAGCCTCACATCGACAAGTACCGATCGCTGATGCAGGAGACGCGTCCACCGGCTCGGCTGGCTGAGCAGTATCGCGATACGCTGAAGGTCCACCAGGAGACCGTAACCAAGTACCTCGCCGACCCGGAGAATACGACCGGGCCCCGTCCGGAGTTAGATCAAGACCTCGAACGGCTCAGGGAGGACGTCAAGGCGCTGGCGAGCAAGTACCGCGAGGCGCGTCTCGCCCTGGAAGGTTTGGTCTCGGAGACGGCCGCGATGCCCGCGGCGGACACGACGCTTGAGAAGGCTGCCCAGCAGCGGGAGAGGGAGGTCGCCAGCCAGTATCTCGATCAACTGACTGCCACGAGGAACGCGGCGGAAGCGGAGGCTCAGCGAATACTTCGCGAGGCCGAAGAAAAGGCCATCAAGGAGAAGGCGAAGGCAGAAGCTGAAAGCGTCGCTCGATTAGGCGCCCAAGAGGCGAGGCGGATCCGCGAGGCAACCGAAGATCGCCTTGCGACGCTGACGGAAGAAGCGGCCAGGAGGAAACGCGAAGAAGAAGCTAACCGGCTGCGCACCATAGCCGAGGATCCCCAGGTTCAGAGAAAGTACTCGGCGCTTCTGCAGAAAGGCTACATGCAGTTCAAGTGTTCCCCGGGCGGGGGAATGATGAGCAGGGGCGACCGCCCCCTGCCCGCCTCGTTCGGCGACCTTAATAGCCGCGGCTGGTTGAAAAATGCCGAGACGTTCGCACGGGCCATGTCGAGACAGCCCAATCCGGACTTCAATGTCTTCAATGACCGGCCCACGAACGCCTACCCGACCACAGCCGCCGACTGGGAGGAAATGGAGAAACTCCTGGAGCAGTTCAAGATGCTGGCACCCATCTGGATGGAGATGAAACTGCTTGAGCCCTGACCAACCGGACCCGCGCCGCATGCACCGCGGCGACGAGGCTTTGCTTCAACGGACCACCCCAGCGAATGGCATTCTCGATGGCCAACAGACCTACCTCCCAGCCAGCCAGTCTGCCAGCCAACGAGTTGCTTGCGCCGCAATGACTTACGTACAGTTTCCGCATGAAGTGTCATGTAAGCGTGTCTGGCGACACACCGCCTAACACCTTGCACAGGCACCGCCCCGGCTGCCGCCCCAATGGATCGGCCATGTCCACATCAAACAAAGACACGAACGACGGGCGCAAGACGATCAACATTCGCGGTCGGCCGCGACCCTATCTGGATCATCGCAGGGTTGGCCGGCGGGACTACTATCTGCTGGAGCCGGTCGGCAGCCCCTTCCGGCAACGCTATCTGGCATTCGATCCCCGCTCCGGCCCGGGCGGTGATTTCTTCCTTTTTCAAGTCTGGCCTGGAGGACCGGCCACCCAGCAACAGCTCCGCGTTCTCAAGCGGCTCAAAGACGACTCTCTGCCGAGGGTCGTCGAGTGGCAACGGCGGGGCAGCGATGTCGATATCGTCCTCACTTGGATCGAGGGCACCCCCCTGGCCGAGTATCTGGAGAACATTCGCGAGGGAAGGCGGCCACCCGTGTCCCCCCGAGACGCCGTTCGACTGATTCACGGCTTGGCCAACGCCGTCTGCAAGCTGCACCAGCGGCAACAAATCGCCCACGGTGACATCCAACCGCCCAACGTCATCATCACCGATCATCCCAGCCGCTTGGTCCTCATCGACTTCGGCAGCGCTTGGACCATCGAATCCACCGCCTGGCGCGAAGAGGGCGACGGCGTACACCGCTGCTACGCGGCCCCCGAGCTACAAAACAAGGGTGCTACCCCGGTAGGTTTCTTTGCGGATCAGTTTTCCGTCTCCGTGCTCTTCTACGAATTCCTGACCCAGCAATTGCCCTATGGAGGTCTGGGGGGCAAGGCCGGCCTTCCCGTCCACGTCAGCCGTGCCAAAGACGCCCTTGCTGCACCGAGCCAAGTCAGCCCGCCGTGTCGCGCCCTGCCCAGCTCGTTGCGCGAGGGCATTGACCGTGCCGTGTTGCGTGGTCTCGCCCTGGACCCGGCCGACCGTTACGTTGACCGCCACCAATGGCTGAATGACCTGTTTGCGGTCCACGCCCGCTTTCGCCTCGCCCCCGAGTTGCCGCACGTGGAGAACGTCTTGACCCGGGTCGTTCACTGGCTGGTGAAGCCCCGCGCCAAGCCGTGAATTCGTCCCGTTACCGTGGCCCGGATAGGCCGCAGCCTCGAACGACGCTATTGGCGGCCTTCCCCAATTCCCAGCGCAACGGCGTCCTCGTGCGGCGGTACCCAGTGGAACCGATCCCCGCATGGGCTGTGGAAGTATCGGCCTCTCGCCTTGGTGCGTAGCGGGACAAGCTCGTTCCCGTTTAGCACCGTGTCGGTCTTTCCCGCTACGTATTCGCACGGCTTGCCCCAGTGGCAGCGGCTGCACCGGTTGTCCGCAGGCTCGGCCGGCACGTACTTGCCCCCGTCCAACACCTGAAGGAGTTCCCTGGCATCTTCCAACGTCTTCTCGAATTGAAACTGCGCGCTCGTCGTGTTGGGCAAGATCAGGCAGTCGTAGGAGCCAGCGAACATCAGCACACCGAAAGGGGCGTCGCCCAGCTCGCATGTCTTGATCAGTTGGCAGTAGGCCGCCGAACGCACCAGGTGCTGTTGACGCCAAACCCGCTCCCCCCGGTGTTTGCGAATCACGGGAATCCGCACCGTGGTGTCCTTCGTGAGCACACGCCATGGCTTACCCACCACCCGCTGACCCGGGTCACGGTACGGATCGACCGGCTTGCGGCAGTCAAACCCGGCCTTGCGCAGTGACCACCAGTTGATCTCCCGCACTTGTTGCGGCGCCATGTCAATCGTCGCGGGAGCGGCCGCTTTGAAAACGGCATGTTCCCGCACAAGTTCGACGATCCGCATGAATGCGTCCCACAACTGCGCGGCGACATAGAACAGTGGCAAGCTTGCGACTGCGGCTGCAAGCGGCGAGACGAATCGCCACACCAGGAACACCAGCAGGGCTGCTGGCGCCGCCAGCGTCAGCCACAGGCGCACCTTGCCCCAGGCCGCGTGCAGCTCCTCGACGAACCGATGCTCGTCGTAGTCGGCGAAATCATCCAGGCGCGGGCCGAGCGACGGTTCTTCATCACCGGTATCCTCGCCCGACTCCAGTGCCAGAATGGCTGCTCGGGGACAGAATACGCTTTCGCTCAGGACATGCACGTTGACCTCTTTGGCATTGCTGGCCAAACGAGGCCGGTCCGGCGACAGATCAGACGTGGAAAACCGCTCCATGAATTCACTTCTCCGCCCAGCGGGTTAGTTCTTTGAGTAAGGCCGACAAGTCCGGCGGCCGACGATCGGGCACCGGTTCGGAACAATCGACCAACAGTCGCTGCAGACGCTTCGGCATGCCCGCGGCACCGAGAATGTCTACAACCTGACCCGGGTCGAACTCGGGACCCACCAAAACTGCCCCGGCAACCAGCGCGAAGCTGTAGAGGTCCGCCCGCACCGTCGTGACGCCACCATCGACTTCGGGCGCACGGAACGGGTCCTCAGGCCAGTCGCCCGACACCGACCGGCTCCCGTCCAGCAACTTCGCCAACTCGAAATCCGTAAGCACGGCGCGCCCGTCCTTGTCCGAGATCAACACCCGCGCCGGCGCCAGTTCGCGGAGCACGATGCCAGCTCTGTGCAGTACATCGAGCCCCTGAGCCATGTCCAGCAGCAGCCGCGGCAGTGTTTCTCGTGGCCACGGCCCATTGTTGTCCCTGAGACGCTGGGCCAGCGTGCTCTCCCCGACCCAGTCGTCGACGACCCACCAGCCCTCATCATTGGCAACCGGGGTCGAGGTGTGGTTGACCACGATCTGGGGATGGATTCCCACACGAGCGCAAACCTCGGCGTGCCGTGAAAGCTGGTGCCGCATTCCTTCCCGTTTCGCCGGTGGTAGCCAGCTCAAGTGATAGAACTTTCCGCGGCCCGCCTTGCTCGCCGTGTGCCGATGTTGCATCCGGCAGACGATGTAGTAAAGGCCGTTGGGGGCGGCCCTGCCTTGATCAAGGTATCCTGTCGGCTCCCACTCGGGAGAACCTGACCACGGTCCCGCCAGTTTTACAGGCGGCTTGTATCGCGGGTCCCGCGGAGCAAGCAGTACGAGCACGTTGCGGCCCAGAGCCTGCGCAATGTCGTAAGCCTTCGAAAAGAGGACGCCCCTGTCTTCTATCACGTCGCGTATCGTGCGGTAGTCAACATCCGCTTCCACAGCGAGCTTCTTGAGTGACCACCCACGCGACAACCGTGCCCGATCCACAAGGAAAGGATCGAGATACGCCATCTGCGAATCTGCTTCTCTGTTACCCGGCTTCATCAACGCGTTCCAAGATTCCTACTTCGCTGTAACGCGGCTGTCAGCCGCTTCTGTTTCTAATGCCTGTAGTGCTGACCACGGTGAGTCAGCGTTCCATTTTCCTCAGGAATCCGACCATGAGCAAGCTTCTCTCTGTATTTCTGGACCGGCTGGCCGAGCGGTTTGCCGCGCTGGTAGCCGGGGCGATCAGTTCCCGCGTCGAGGGCCTCCGTGCGACCGCTCAAGCCGAGCAGCAAAGCCAATTGGAGGACTTGGCCCGGCGGTACGAGGCCGACGGCAAGACGGAAATTGCGGTAACCCTGCGACAGCGGGCTGCTCGGCTGACCTCCGCGGATCTGGCCGCGGAAGCCGTGGAGGTCGTCGAACGACTCACTCAGGACACCCCCCGGCTGCCTGACCCCGGTCGGACCGGTCAACAAGGCGATCTCCGGGGCCTACCGGATTTCAACACATTGCCCGCCGGCACCAACAAGAAGCGGCGTAAGCCGGCAGACGATGCCGCCGGCGCGGATGATGTGGGAGCCGTCGCGTGAACGCCACCATCCACATGACCGCCCGCGACACGGAAATCGTCCAGGCCCTGGTGCAGAAGGTCCGGCTCTTCGCCCAGCGCCAACTCGCCGACCACTGGTGGAACGGCGAGCTGACCAACGCGCGGCGGCGGCTGAAGCGATTGGCCGGAAATGGGCTGCTCGCCCGAATCACTGTCCAAGCCCGGCCCATCCCGCCGCTGGAATCACCGCTGGTGGGCTGGCGACCGGGCCAAGCGGCTCCGGACTTTGGGCAAGTCGCCTACCAATGCCAACAACGTTGGCGTATGCGCCCCACTCGGCCATGCACCGCCTGGATCGCCACGGAGCGAGGCGAACAGCTATTCGGTGGCGTCCGCCGGGGCGAGTTGAAACATGCAATGCAGGCGACACACGATCTTGGCGTGGCCGCGGTCTGGCTCCGGCTCAAGCAGGCCGCACCCCAGTGGGCGGCGGCCTGGCGAAGTGAAGACCTTTTGGCCCATACGCGTCGCGGCGAGAAGCTGCCCGACGCCTTTATTGTCGACCAGGCCGGCCAAGTGATCTGGGTCATCGAGTTCGGCGGCGGCTACGACGCTCAGCGTGTCGAGGCGTTCCACAAGGACTGCGTGACCCGCGAGCTGCCCTATCAATTGTGGTGATGGACTATGGGGTCTGCGAAACCAAACATGCGACACATGCGACGTCGCCTGACGGACCGAGGTCGAAAGATCGTCGAGCACGTCGCACGCTACCGGCTTACCACAGTCGGCGTGCTCCGCCGTGTCGTCACGCCGGGGCTGTCCGCCAACGCCATTTCAAAGCTGGCTAACCGTCTCTGCGATGCCGGTTACCTCCGTAAGTACACGCTCCTTCATCCCACAAGGTACTTCGTGCTTGGGGAGGCGGGCGCGAACTTGCTGGGCATCGGTGGACATCGCAGCGCCCCGCTGGGACCCCAGTCGCTCCCGATCGAGTACGCAATTCTGGCCTACGCCACACTGGGCAAGGCCCTTCGCCAGCGATTGATTGGCGAAGAGATTCAACGCTTGTGCCCTTGGCTTCCGTCTGCTTTGGCCGAGGCCCCACACTGCGGAGACGCATCGCGTGGCGTGTTGGAACTTGTCCGCGTTGACTTGGGTGGGCCAGCAGATCACGTGGCCCGCAAATGTGCCGCCGACGTAAACGAACGCCGCCGCCTGCGTGAGTTCACCAACTTCGTGGCCCAGGGCCGTTTCCGATTGGTCATCATCACCGCCACCAAGGAGAAGGCGGCCGCCGTGCAGCGGGCGTTGGATCGCCACGGCTGGCCGGCCGGACTGTTGGTCCATTTTTCTGTCGTTCCTCAACTTCTTTCTCTTACTGCGAGTCGAAACCATGCGTGACACCTACTACCAATCCGTCGGCAATCCTCTCCAACTCGACAGACTGCCCACGACACGTCCGGAGACGGAAATGCTCCCGCCGCCGTTGGCGAGGCACCTAGCCTTCTCCCAAGTCATGACCACCGCACTCACCGCCGTCGGGGCAGGAATCGCCGTACTACTCCTTTATCGCTACCCCGGCGTCACTTGGCTGGAACCCTACGATCTGATCTTCGCGGGTCCTGCCTTCGTAGCCGGCCTCGCCGCGTGGAGCATTACTGGTCAAGTCCGCTGGCTGCTTCACCCGATCACGCTGCTGGCCGCGGCCTTGCTTTGCCTGAACCATCGCATTCCCTGGGGGCTCCAGGTACTCGCAGTTTCCGCCGCAAGCGGTCTGCTCGTGTATGCTTTCGGCAGGCATTGGACCACTGTATGCACGGCAAGCCCCACCGCTCGCTCGACGGCCGATGTTCTCCGATCACAATGGCAGTTGCAGCTCTTGGCCCTGGCCGGAATCGCTGTCTTTCTGACTGGCGTCCTGCTCTGGACGGATGCTTTGCTCGCCAAAGTCGCGATCGTCACGCTGCCCCTGGCGGCTGCCGTCGTTCCAGCACCCGACGGGCTTTGTACGCCGCGCTGGAAAGTCCTTGTCGACAGCCTCGTTTCCTGGTTCACGTACCATGCTCGCCCGTTACCCGGAATCCTGCAAAGCCCAGTCGCGCCGGCTCGATACCGCTGCGCTCTCCTGGTCCTGGCGGCTGTCTTCACTGCCATCCCCCTGGTCCGATGGCCGGGTTCGCCCGTGCTACGTCTCATCACCATGGCCCAATCACAGCATCAGGCGGTCACCGAGCAACTGACCGATCGCGGGGCAGGGGCGTTCGAACACCTTCGCTACGGCACGTTCACCTGGGGCCTGACATTTATCGCCATCGCCTTGCTCCCGGTCGTCCTGCCCTGGATGCTCACCCTGCCGTTGACGATGCCCGTGCTGTTAGAGGCCGCAGCCCACCGCGATCGGTCGCAATCCTCGAATCCTGTTCAGGCCACCCTCGCTGATCTGAGAAGGTCACCCGATCGCGTCGAACGGGGCAGCATCTATCTGGGGCGCGTCGTCGCGGATGGCAGTCCCGTTCTCGTGCCGCGGGATGTTTTTCGAGAACACGCCCACGGCCTTGGCGACAGCGGGGCAGGCAAGACATCCCTATTTCTGTGCCCGATCATCGAACAGCTCGTGATGCAGGGCGATTGCAGCGTCATCGTGCTGGATCTCAAAGCCGACACGCTCGAGTTGTTGGGCACGCTGCAAGCCGCAGCCGAAGCGGTGCGACGAGAACGCGGAGTGCGGATGCCGCTCAAGACGTTCTCCAACCAAGCCGCGATGCCGACCTTCGCGTTCAACCCCATGACGCAGCCGTTCTGGGCGAAATTCGACCTTCTCACCAGAACCGATATCCTCTGCGGCGCCAACGGCCTGACGTACGGGACCGATTACGGCCAGGGATTCTACAGCTCGTCGAACGCCGGCATCACGCACCACACCTTGAAGACCTTTCCGCACGTCAGCACGTTCAAGGAGTTGGCTGAATGCATCGGCAACGTCATCAGTACCGCCAAGAGGCATGAACTCCATCCCGAGATTCTCCGGGCGGGAGTCCACGTCCATGAGGTCATGAAGCGGCTGGCCGCCTGCGAACCGCTTAACGTCACGGCATCCACCGGCCACAGCCCCGAAGTCGTCCAGCAGGCCATCGATCTGACCCAGGTCTTTCAGGAACCACAATTGCTCTATTTCCACCTCTCGGCCACCTTGTCGCCCAGTGGGGCCCCGGAAATCGCCCGGCTGGTCAACTACATGCTGCTGGCCGCCGCCACGCAGACCAAGCGGCGGCACCCCGTGTTCCTCGTCATCGACGAGTTCCAGCGGATGGTCGCCAGCAATCTCGAATACATGCTCCAACTGGCCCGCAGCATGGGCGTCGGCGTCATCCTGGCCAACCAGAGCATGGAGGACCTCAAGAAGTCCACGACGAACCTGATCCCCGCCATCGAGGCCAATTGCCGCCTGCGGCAGTGGTTTTCCGTGTCCTCCAGCGATGACCAGCAGCGATTGATCAACGCCAGCGGCCTGACGGTGGATCGAGCGGTCAGCCGCTCCGTGTCCACGAATTCCGACGGCCAGCGCACGGTTTCCTACTCGGAATCCGAGCAGGTCGTCAATCGCTTCACGATCAACGACGTCTCACTGACCAGCGACCACCCCTTCCGGAGCTTTCTCCGCATCAGCCGAGGCGCCGGCTACGCCCAGTATGGCGGACTGCCCGTCATCGTCGAGTCTACCTATCACATTTCCAAGGACGAGTACGACCGCCGGAGATCGCTCCCGTGGCCAATGCTTCCCGGCATGTTCCAGCCACAGCGATTGTCGGATGTGGAGATGAGTCGGGGAACTCAGCCTCACGTCCCGCGGTCTGACGGTCCGCAATGGTCGGCAGAGATCATCAACGGCGGGGCGGCTCCCCTGTCTGAATCCGACACCAAATCCATCGAGGACATGTTCCAGCAGTTCCAGCAATCGGCGCCTGCGGACAAGCCTCGAAAGCGGAGGAACAAACCATGACCCTCACCGAACGTGACCTTGATCTCGTGGAGACGCTGACGCTGAAAGTGCCGGTGCTTACCATCCCGCACATTGCCGATGTGTGGTGGCCAAACGCTCGCAGCCAGCGAGTCCCGAGACACCGCCTGGCCCGGCTGGCGAAATCGGGCTGGATCGCGGTGCATGTTATCAATGCACATCGTCCGCCCC
>Ga0209723_1002427_pt1 | contig 24962 bp, 20 predicted proteins | sample BiotimSIPDNA_2_FD_185750 | JGI IMG/M metagenome (GOLD analysis project Ga0209723, IMG submission 185750) | Anaerobic biogas reactor microbial communites from Washington, USA - Biogas_R2 time_0 SIP DNA (SPAdes) (version 2) | ecosystem: Engineered > Bioreactor > Anaerobic > Unclassified | place...
TTTCAAACCCTTAAACAGCGCTTGCCTGTTATCAATGATAACATCCGCTATACTATCCCCATTATGCTCGATACTGCTTCTGTCAAAATCGGCCCTTGGAGTGGATACAATGTCCTGGCTCAGAACCACATTGAAATGAGTATATAAGAAAACACCATTATCCAGAATATTCTGTTTAACCTTCTCCATGGTAGAGGACAAGGGTTTGTTGAATGGAGAAAGCATCTCTTTTGAATTTTTATCTTTTACAAGTTCAATTGCAGCAAAAAGACCTATTGACCGAACATCACCCACACACGCATGTCTTAACTTCAACTCCTCTAGCATTTTCTTCAAGAGCTTTCCACTTTCTGCTGCTTTTTCAACTAGGTGTTCCGCCTGCATAACTTGAATATTGGCTATAGCAGCAGCTAACGATAATGGATGACCATTGTATGTCAATCCACCATAGAATACCCTATCCATAAAGAATTCTGCAATCTGATGGGTCATTGCTACTGCTCCCATGGGTGCATAACCAGAAGTTAGCCCCTTTGCCATGGTCATCATATCTGGTTTGACATCCCAATGATCAACTGCAAACCACTTCCCAGTCCTTCCAAAACCACACATTACTTCATCAGTTATTAATAAAATTCCATATTTGTCACAAAGGCTTCTTAAACCTTTTAGGTATCCTTTTGGAGGAATGATAATACCATTCGTACCTGTGACTGTTTCTATGAGAATTGCAGCAATTGTATGGGGACCTTCATATTGGATAATTTCTTCTAAGTGTTGAATGTATGCATTAGAGAATTCTTCTTCAGTGATATCTTTTCGGTTTTCAAAAAAGACAGATCTGTACATATAAGGATCGATGAAGTGGACAACACTTGGCATGACATTCGGTTCCCAAGCCAATCTTCTGCGATCACCAGTCAGTGCCACTGCCCCCATGGTTGCGCCATGATAAGAAAGATAGCGAGTTAAAATCTTAAAACGACCTGTATAAGCACGCGCTATCTTAATTGCATTCTCGTTTGCGTCTGACCCTCCTAAAGTATAGAAAAAATGATCTAAGTTACCTGGCATGATCTCAGACAACATTTGCCCTAACTTAGCTCTTGGTTCAGTAGCCATATGAGGCCCTGCAAACAGTAATTCGTTAGCCTGTGCCATCATTGCATCAATTACATATTGATTGCCATGTCCGATGTTAACACACATGACCATTGAATTGAAATCGAGGTAGGCTTTTCCATTGAAATCCCAAAAATAAACACCTTTAGCTTTCTTCACTGGAAATACATCCCCAATATTCCTTTGCATGGACCATGTCCAAAAATTATGTTTAAATGATAAGGAAAGAACTTCCTCTCGATCCATAATTTTTATCTCTCTCCTATTGTTTTGTAATGAGTAAATCTTAACACAATTTATAGTTTTATCGCATATAATCTTAAAAAAAATTATTTATGAAGGGAAAAACATGAAATATAAAGACAAAGCCTTATCTTATTTTAAAGAAAATTTTGATGGTTTCCTTGCGGAGTATTATGAATTTCTAAGAATACCATCGGTTTCAACTGATCCAATCCATGTAGACGACATCCATACTGCGGCGAATTTTTTAATTACAAAACTTGAAAAGCTGGGGTTTTCAAATGTTAAAGCTTACAACACTAAGCTTCACCCGATTGTTGTTGGCGAATATTTAAGCAATATTTTATCAGCCCCGACAGTACTTATCTATGGGCATTATGATGTACAACCTCCCGACCCCTTAAATGAGTGGACAACAGAACCGTTTAATCCCACCCAACGGGGAGATTATCTTTATGCCCGCGGTGCTTCAGATATGAAGGGGCAGATTTTAGCATCCATTTTTGCTCTTGAGAGTATCCTAAACACTAGTAGTTTGAAAGTAAATATCAAATACATTCTGGAAGGTGAAGAGGAAATTGGTTCCCCTTCTTTGACATCATTTCTAAATGATCATAAAGATTTACTGAAAGCTGACATGGTCCTGAACCCAGATGCAGGTATGATTGCTCAGGACAAACCTACAATTGTTGTTGGACTACGTGGATTAGCATATTTTGAGTTAGTAGTATATGGGCCAAAAGCCGATTTGCATTCCGGTCAATTTGGCGGAATTGTTGAAAATCCTGCACATGTATTAGCAAGTGTGATCTCGAAATTACACAATACAAATGGTGCGGTCTCAATTCCAGGTTTTTATGATCGAGTCCTACCATTATCCAGTGATGACCGTCAAAAAATTAACTCTCTTAATATCTCTGAGGAAAGATATAAAAATCTTACTGGCGTACCCAATTTATTTGGTGAGGCGGGTTTTACACCCATAGAACGCGCAGGAGCAAGACCAACTCTAGATGTCAACGGATTGTATTCGGGATTTATCGGCGAAGGTGCGAAGACTATTATTCCGGCTTATGCCAAAGCTAAAATTTCATGTCGATTAGTTCCAGATCAAGATCCAGATGAAATTCATAACCATTTTTCAAAATATGTTGAATCAATTATGCCAAATACAGTTAGATACGAAATTATTAAGCATTCTGGAGCACCAGCTTATTTGGGCTCAAAAGCGCCTGGATTAGGCAAGCTTTCGAAAGCCTTAGAAGATACTTGGGGAGAAAAAGTCGTTTACAAACGTGAAGGTGGGTCTATTCCTGTTGCAACTTGGATGAAAAATATCTTGGGTGTGGATTCGATCTTATTTGGCTTTGGATTACCTGACGATCAGATTCATTCACCTAATGAGCGTCAACATATTCCTACATGGAAAAAAGGTGTTGAAGCGTTAATATATTTCTTTCTTAGTTTATAGATTTATTCGTGAGCGTGTAACTTGAGTGAAAGAATGCCGGCCTATGGAGGCCAAGCTGTAATTGAGGGTGTGTTAATGAGGGGTAAGAAAGCTCTTGCGATGGCAAACAGGACACCAGAAGGTAATATCGTTGTCCATCGAGAGGTCTTAACAGGCAAAAATATAAAAGACATTTATAAGATTCCTTTCTTAAGAGGTTTGATTACTTTGTGGGATGCAATGGTTTTAGGAATGAAATTCCTAACGATTTCCGCGAACATTCAGACTGGCGAAGATGAGAAATTAGAAGGACTTAGTTTATATCTCACCATTGGCTTCTCTTTGCTTATTGGGGTAGGATTGTTTTTTCTTGCACCAGCAGCCTTGGCGAGTGCTTTGGAAAATTGGACAGGAATAAGTTCATGGTTAAGCAACCTGTTTGAGGGCTTGCTAAGGTTAGTTATATTGATTGTGTATTTAATACTTGTCGGAAAAATTCCTGATATTAAACGCACATTCTCCTATCACGGTGCAGAACACAAAACCATTAACACTTTTGAAGCTGATTTAGAACTTACACCAGAAAATGTGATGAAACAATCGACTATCCACCCAAGATGTGGTACATCTTTTATTCTGTCACTGGTTTTGATATCAATCCTGCTGTTTTCAATAATTGGTCCGTTACCTTTTATATCGCGGATGATATCAAGATTGTTGATGATACCGTTTGTTGCTGGCATAGCGTATGAATACATCAGGTGGACTGCGCTTCATTTAAATAAACCTCTTGTTAGGTTTATTATCCAACCTAACTTAGCATTACAAAAATTAACCACAAGAGAACCCGACAGAGAAATGCTAGAAGTGTCAATAAAGGCCTTTGAAACCATGTATGAATTAGAATCAAATAGTTGATTCCTGATTTGGAAATGAAACCACTACACTATGTCTTAATTGGCTTATTTTGCGGTCTGATTGCGTCAGCTTTTATTGTTTTACTCAATTTACCTAGCAGAGGAGTTCCAATTGAGTCAATAACAAATAATCAAAAAAACACTGCTGCTTTAATACAAAACCTCGATCAAATAACTGTCCACATTGATGGGCAGGTTAATAAGCCTGGTCTGTATAATTTGCCTTCAGGTAGCCGAATAAATGATGCCATAGTATTAGCAGGTGGATTAACTGAAAATGCTAATCTGCAATTATTAAATCTTGCCAGCATAATTGAAGATGGGCAAAAAATCTATATTCTTTCGAGTGATGAAATTGCTCCTACAGATTCTTTTACTACAAAAAGCGGCCAAATATCAAACTCGGTAAATATCAATTTGGCAAACATTGAGGAGCTAGTTTCTTTACCAGGCATAGGTACAACAAAAGCACAAGCAATTATTGATTACCGTAATCAGCATGGACCTTTTATGGATAAAAAGGACATACTTTTAGTACCAGGCATTGGCGATGTTATTTTTGATAATATTTTTAATTTGATAACTATAGGTCCCTGATCAAATGGATTCAAAGTACCATATTGAGCTTGTTGAAAAAGCCTTAGCTGATTATTTTTCTAGTGAAGCACTCAAAGTAATCATTAAGTCTAATCTTAATCAGGATTCAATTTTCGGACAAATCGGTCATAATGAATTCCATTTTGATAATAATGCAATAATCGAAGGAACCAGATATATTAATTCCCAGCGAATAAAAGTTTACAACTATCTATTAATAAACCTACCTGGAAAAGCATGGAAAGCATTTGGATGCTTATTACATGCTGCTCATGACTTCTATGCTCACACAAATTATATTGATTTATTGAAAATTAAAAATAATACTGAAATATTTAGCATAGATAGCCTAGACTTTTTGGATGATGAAATCCTTTCTCACCCTTTTTTATATTCTCATACTGCTTACTTTCCCCTAGATTACTTAATTTCGGCCATTCCAGTCACAGGCAAATACCTTACAAAATATCTTCCTGAAAATTCCCATGCTAAAATGAACCTTGACTCACCCAGTAGTGGTGATAACTTTCAATGGGCATTTATGGCAGCTCTCTGTAGAACGAAACATGAGTACTCTCTGATAGAAAAATTTCTGCTTACCAAGGATCGTTCACTTTTAGCGTTATTCACTGACAAAGAATTCATTGAGTAGAAAGGTATAATTATTATATGGAAATAAATACGTTATTACACGAAAAACTACATGCTGCATTAAAGAATAATGATGTTAATCGAAAAAGTGTCATTCGATTGTTGATGCTATCTGTAAAACTAGCTGAAGTTGCAAAAGGCTCTGAAATAAATCAAATGGAATTCCTGAGCATCATTCAAAAGGAAATTAAAACAAGACATGATACTATAGCTGACGCTCAAAAAGCAAATCGTGCTGCTATGATTGAGACATCAAATGCAGAAATCAAAATATTGGAAGAATTTTTACCCAAGCAAATTACAGAGCAAGAAATAATAACTCTAGCCCAAGAAATAATTGAAGAAACAGGTGCACAATCCCCCAAGGACATGGGAAGGGTAATGCAATTGTTAATTTTAAGATTAGAAGGTCGAGCCTCAAACCAAGAAGCAAGTCGCGTTGTAAAGGAACTTTTACAAAAAAATTAATAATGCCAAAGAAAACAAAAAAGAAAAATAACTGGAAAAGATACCCATCAGGTTTTGCGAAACTATTAATTTTAGTTATCACAGCTATTTTAGTTTTCATTTCAATTGTTCTACCCGATGTTTTCAACAATTCTGTTTACCCATTACGAATTGGAGAAGTGGCAACCCAAGAAGTAATTGCACCTTACTCATTAAGTTTTGAATCAGAGGAATTGACAGCAAAAGTCCGGCTAGAAGCTGAAGCAAGCGTTGATCCCATTTATTTACCAGCAGATCCGAGCATTGGCAGACATCAAATTGAAAATTTGAAGACTATGCTGTACTATATCTCAACTGTAAGGCAAGACCCGTACGCCACAAAAGAAGAAAAATTATCAGATTTAGAGTCCTTAACTTTTGTGAAGTTGTCAAGCGATAGTGCTGAGCGAATTCTTTCATACAATGACATTCGCTGGTCAGAAATTGAAAATGAAGCATCAAATGTTCTAGAACAAGTGATGCGAAACACCATCAGGACATCAAATCTGAATTCAGTAAAAGCCAACATTCCCTCACTTGTCAACTTTTCCTTTTCAGAAGATCAGGCTAAGGTTGTTAACGAACTTGTTTCGCCCTTTATCGTTCCAAATAGTATTTTCAGTCAAGAACAAACAGATGAAGCGCGTGCGGCAGCTAAGTCTGAAATTGAGCCAATTACACGATCTTTTATTACTGGGGAAACAATAGTCCGCCGTGGTCAGTTAATTCAACCGGTTGATTGGGAGGCTTTAAATGCTTACGGTTTAATTCAACCAGAAAATAACTATCAAGATATTCTTGCATCTTTAATTATTGTAATTGTCCTGACCATCTTTGTTGGTGTTTACTTTACTAGGAGAAAGTTATCCCAGCTGGATAATATTAATTCTGTTGGGCTAATTGCATTAACTCTTCTCATATTTATTATTCTTGCAAGGTTCTTCATAATTAATCGCACAATACTGCCATATATATATCCAATGGCAGCATTTGGATTGACTTTGTCTGTTATATTCAATTTGGAAATTGGTATTGTTTTTACTCTTGTGCTGGGAATCTTATCAGGTTATGGTACTAACAAAGGCCTTGACCTAACACTTTTCTATATAGTTCCTAGCTTAATTGGTATGTTAACTATAGGCAAAGCTCGTAGAATCGCATCTTTTTTTGGTGCTGGTGTTGCCATAGCATTAGCAGGAGTAGGTATCATTATGGCATACCGACTTGGTGATTCTGTAACGGATTGGATAGGCATTGCATCCTTGAGTGCTGCTTCGCTGTTTAATGGGATTGCATCTGCAAGTCTAACCCTCATTCTACAATTTCTCTTCTCTCAGTTATTAGATGTTACAACACCATTGAGACTTTTAGATTTAGCGAGACCAGATCATCCTCTCTTACAGCATATTTTACGGACCGCGCCAGGATCTTACCAGCATTCATTACAGGTATCAAATTTAGCTGAACAAGCTGCTGAAGCAATAGGAGCAGATGCTTTATTAGTTAGGGTTGGCGCGATTTACCATGATTGTGGAAAATCAACCAATCCTCAGTTCTTTATCGAAAACCAAGTAAGGGATGAAATTAATTCTCATGATGACATTGATCCAATTGTTGCAGCTTCTACCATAATTCAACATGTTATCGACGGTGAAGGTTTAGCAAAAAAATATCGGCTTCCATCTAGGATCATTGATTTCATTAAAGAGCATCATGGCACTTTGTTGACCCAGTATCAGTATTCTCAAGCAATCAAATTGGCGGAAGATCCTGAGTCAATAGACGAAGAATTATTTAGATATCCAGGTCCATCTCCTAGGTCAAAAGAAACTGCACTTTTGATGCTCGCCGATGGTATGGAAGCTAGAACAAGAGCAGAATTACCAAGAGATGAAGAACAATTAAGATCGCTTGCCAAAAAAGTAATTGAATATTATGAAAGCCGAGGTCAACTCAGCAATACTGATCTAACTTTAAAAGACTTACATACAATTTTAGAGTCTTTTATTAGCACATTGCAAGGGGTTCACCATCCACGTATCCAATATCCTGATAGTAAAAAGAAAAGTTAGGATTAATCTTACATGTTTGAAATTATTGTTAAACCGAAATTCAAAAAGGAGATCAACAAAACTTTTTTAGAAGAGGCTTACAAAGTAACCCTAACTCTTCTTAATGATCATTCAAATCCAAATGTATCAATTTTTATTACGGATGATCGTGAAATGAAACGTTACAATTTAGAATATAGAGGGGTAAATTCATCGACGGATGTTTTATCGTTTAATAATGAATATGTTGATTTAGAAACAGGTGAATCATATCTAGGAGACATTATTATTTCTTTTGAGACTGCTAAATGTCAAGCAGCAGAATACAAACATACTGTTGGAGAAGAGCTTCAATTTTTGGTCGTCCATGGCTTATTGCATCTTTTTGGATATAACCACGAAAAAGATCAAGAGAAAATGATTATGTGGGATCTCCAGAAGAAAATCATAAATGCCTTAAAAATATTTATAGATAATCCTTCTTATTAAAATATTATTCAACATATTTCCCTTGTTTTTTCAGTAAAGGCTTGGTATTTGAACACAAATACTAAAGATTTGATATCATTGGTATTGACAAAATATAAATATTTGGAGAGAAAATGAAAAAAGATTTTCTAGACATAATTGATCACTCAGGTGATGAATTAAAGGCGTTAATTGATTTAGCTATAGATTTGAAAAAAGAATATTTTTCAAGTCAAAATGCCCCTGTTCTAAAAGGAAAGGTTTTAGCGATGATTTTCCAAAAACCTTCGCTAAGAACACGTGTGAGCTTTGATATGGGCATGCGGCATCTTGGGGGAGATGCGCTTTATTTATCCCCTGCTGAAATAGGTCTAGGACAACGCGAGTCAATTGCAGATATAGCCCGAGTTCTATCAGGGTATGTCCACGGCATTATGGCTAGGGTGTTTGAGCATGAGCACATTTTAGAATTAGCTAAATGGGCTTCAGTGCCTGTCATTAATGGCTTGAGTGATCACAGCCATCCGTGTCAAGCATTAGCTGATGCCATGACAATCTATGAATATTTCGGAAAAATTAAGGCAGTGAATGTGACTTACGTGGGTGATGGCAATAATGTTGCAGTTTCTTTGATGCAAATTTGTGCCAAACTTGGTGCAAATTTCACAATTGCAAATCCTAAAGATTACAATATGCCTGGTAATACAATTGCTACAGCTCAAGAGATTGCAAAAGACTCAGGTTCAATCTTAACTTTCTTAAACGATCCACATGATGCAGTAAAAAATGCCGATGTAATTTATACAGACACTTGGACAAGTATGGGACAAGAAGAAGAAAGCAGAATTAGGGAAAAAGTATTTCCTCCATACCAAGTTAACGATCAATTAGTTTCTGAAGCTAATCCTGATGTAATCGTCTTACATTGCTTACCAGCCCACCGCAACCAAGAAATTACTGATGATGTAGCTGATGGACCACATTCAAGACTTTTTCCACAAGCACATAATCGGCTCCATGCTCAAAAAGCAATACTATATCAACTATTAAAAGGATAATTTTACAAAATGGACAGCAAGTATTTTATTGATTTAGAAAAGAATTATGGTGCAAACAATTATAAACCTCTTGATGTTGTCTTAAGCAAAGGAGAGGGGGTTTGGGTTGAGGATGTTGAGGGAAATCGTTATTTAGATTGTTTAAGCGCATATTCCGCTTTGAACCAAGGCCATTGCCATCCAAGGATCGTTAAGGCATTAGTTGATCAATCAAACCAAATTACATTGACATCCAGAGCTTTTCGAAATGACAAATTGGGAATGTTTTACAAGAAATTATCTGATATATCAGGTTATGAAATGTCATTGCCAATGAATAGTGGTGCAGAAGCTGTTGAGACAGCGATTAAAGTCGCCAGAAAATGGGCTTATGTGTCAAAAGGTATTCCAAGAGGGAATGCTGAAATTATTGTTGCAGCTGGTAATTTTCATGGAAGAACTGTAACAATCATCTCATTTTCAACAGAACCTCTATACCGTGATGATTTTGGTCCATTTACACCGGGTTTTAAAGTAGTTCCATTTGGAAATTTCGAATCTATCAAAGCCGCAATTAATCCCAATACTGCTGCAGTCATGCTTGAACCAATTCAAGGAGAAAATGGCGTTATCATTCCACCATCTGGTTATCTTAGAGCTGTGTCAGAATTGTGTAAAGAAGAAGGTGTTTTGTTTATTGCAGATGAAATCCAAACAGGATTAGGTCGAACTGGAAAGCTTTTTGCCAGTGATTATGACGATGTGCGTCCAGATATGGTCATCATTGGGAAAGCCTTATCAGGCGGTTTTTATCCAATTTCTGCAGTTTTAGCCGACAAACATATATTAGGGTTGATTACTCCAGGAGAACATGGATCAACTTTTGGTGGTAATCCACTTGCGGCAGCCATAGGAGTTGCCGCTCTAGATGTCATTATTGATGAAAAATTACCTGACAGGGCTTATGAGATCGGTAATTACTTCATGGATCATTTACAAGAAATTTCGAGCTCAAACATTAAAGAGGTTCGGGGAAAGGGTTTGTTAATTGGTGTGGAGTTGGTACCACAAGCAGGCGGTGCTAGGCGCTTCTGTGAAACACTTCAATCTGAAGGTATCTTAGCTAAAGAGACACATGATCATGTGATTCGCTTCGCTCCACCACTAATTATTGAAAAAGAAATAATTGATTGGGCTATGCCAAAAATTCGGAACACATTACTCATGAAATAAGTATAAGGAGATATTATGTCAACTCGCTTCGCAAAGATTGTTGGCACGCTAGGTCCTAGTTCCTCAGAGGAATTTGAAATTAAACAGCTTATTTTAGCTGGCTTGGATGTTGTTCGACTTAACTTCTCACATGGCACACACGACGATCATGCGAAGCGAATTGCTTTGATCCGGAAATTATCCGAAGAGCTTGCAAAACCTATAACAATTTTAATGGACCTACAAGGACCAAAATTGAGGATTGGTAACTTACCCGGAAATAAATTGAACTTAATAGCAGGTCAAAGAGTTGCACTAAGTTCAATTGATGAAAAAGCAGATGTAATTGACAATCAAGTAACTTTTATCCCATTTGATGTTCCAAGACTACACGAAGCACTTATACCCGGTGATCATATTCTTCTTGATGATGGTCAATTAGAGTTTGAAGTGACAAGTCTGCAGGGCAAAGCAATTTATGCAAATGTGATCTTAGGCGGAACCTTAAGTTCACATAAAGGTGTCAATTTACCCAATGCGAATTTAAATATTCCAGTTCTTACCCCTAAAGATATCGAGGATCTAGAATTTGGTCTATTGCATGATATTGACATGGTCGCTATCTCATTTGTAAAAGATGAAAATGATATTTCGTATGTCAGACAAAAAATTTCTGAAATCCTAAATTCAGGTGAGGTTATCCCAATTATTGCAAAAATAGAAAGACCTCAAGCTATGAAGAACTTGGAAGGGATTATTAAAATCGCTGATGGTGTGATGGTAGCAAGGGGGGATCTTGGGGTGGAAATGTCACCTGCTCTTGTCCCTGTAGCCCAAAAAGAGATCATTCGCTTAGCAAATCGGCATGCAAAAATTGTTATAACTGCAACCCAAATGCTTGATTCCATGATAAATAATCCCCGTCCCACAAGGGCAGAAGCGGCAGATGTTGCCAATGCGATATTTGATGGTACCGATGCTGTGATGCTATCAGGCGAAACTGCTGCAGGCAAGTATCCAATTCAAAGTGTCTCGATGATGGATGGTATCGTTAGAGAAGCTGAGTGTCATTTCATTGAATGGGGTCACTTAGATGAGGTAACACTTGAGTTCAAAAATGATGACGCAATATCAATTTCTAGAGCTGCCCGAGAATTAGCTCATGACAGAGATGTTGCTGCAATAATTGTTTTTACACAATCTGGACGAACTGCTCAATGGATGTCTAAAGCAAAACCCCATGTGCCAATTTATGCTTTTACACCGGATGAAAAGACTTACCACAAGCTAGGTATACTTTGGGGAGTTACTCCTTTGCTGGTTCCCCATGCAGACACATTAGAAACTATGATCACACATGTAGAAACAGCAATAACAACGTCTACAACACTAAAGCCTGGTGATCAAGTTGTTGTCATTTCTGGCTTTCCTGTAGGTGAATTCAGAAAACCAAACCTCGCCTTGCTTTACACAATAAAAGGTTAATAGCTTTACCCAAAGAATAGCTTAATACATATTACTATTTATTTTTTCAAGCATTTCTCTTGTTGGACGAATTTTTTCCTTTGGTAATCTATTTAATGGTTGGTCTACAATATTGTATAGATCATAAATTGTCTGTGTGTCTGATTTAAAATAAATTAAACCAGTAATCAGTTGATCCTCAGTTTCTGCAGCTTCTAGAGCTCTGATGGCATCCCATTTATTAGTGGGATCATAGTTTTTACCTAACTTTTTCAATATTATTGACGAACCATCATGCAATATCACCTCTTTGACTGTTCCTTCATCAAATTCATCCAGAGTTATATTAGCTTTGTAAGGAACAAAAGCAATATCATGAAGAGGGGATTCATGTTGCCGGCCCCAAACATATGAGTGGAGAGTGTCTTCGTGATTATTAAATGTTACACAGGGACTAATTACATCAATTATTGAGATTCCCTGATGGCTTAATGCGGCTTTGATCAGTTCTTTTAGTTGTTTTGCATCCCCAGAGAATGATCTAGCCACAAATGTTGCGCCACTAATTAATGCTTCCATACAAATATCTACAGGCGTAAATAAGTTCTGACCTTGATGTTTTAATTCGAGGCCTTTTACAGCCGTAGCGGAAAATTGGCCTTTTGTCAAGCCATAAACCCCATTGTTTTCAACGATATAAACCATAGGCAGATTTCGTCGTATAAGGTGCTTAAAATGCCCAAAGCCTATACTAGCTGTGTCTCCATCACCTGAAACGCCAATAATCTTGATACTTTTATCTGCAAAAGAAGCCCCTAAAGCCATAGAGGGCATACGACCGTGCAGCCCATTAAACCCAAAAGATCGATTTAGGAAATAATTCAAACTTTTAGATGAACAACCGATCCCACTAAACTTTGCAATGCTCTCTGGCATTATGTTTAATTCATAACAAGCTGCTTGTATTTGACTTGTTACAGTATTATGTCCACAGCCAGGACATAAAGTGGAGGGTTTTCCACGATAATCTGCTGGGGTCAACCCAACTAGATTTGTATTTGACAGATTAGCAGCCATAGATTCCATTATTTTCCTTCCTCATACTTCTTTATTTGAGAAACAATCCAACTTGCCGTCATTGGTAATCCATTTACTATTGAAACTGAAATTGTTTTGTCAGAGTATTGCGAGACTTCACAATCTAATATCTCGCATAATTGACCATCCCTGTTCAATTCAAATACATAGTTTCTCTCATGATTTTTTATGAATTCCTGCACCAAGTTGTTGGTTGGCAATGCTCTTATCCTCATGTAATCTACGTGAATATTTTCTTTACACAAAAGATCTTGTGCTTCAATCAAGGCAAAATCCGTAGAACCCATCCCAATTATGCCGATGGTTGCGTTTGGTTTGGTGCGAATAATAGGCTCAGGCAAATCTTCTCTTACAGTAACAAATTTCTGCTTGATTCGGTTCATCATTTTTAACCATGTGTTTGGATTCTCTGAATAATTTCCAAATTCATCATGGCCTGTACCTCGTGTAAAGTATGCTGAATTTGGATGTTTGTTCCCCATTACAGTTCGATATGGCACACCATCCCCATCGACATCTAAGTAACGCCCCCACTCCCCTTGCATTATTTCTAATTCATTTTCCCAGAGAATTTTTCCGCGATTAATTTCTTTATCTGGGTATTCAAATTTCTTAGTCATCCATTGATTCATGCCTAGATCAAGATCGCTTAATACAAAAACTGGTGTTTGGTATTGCTCTGCGATGTCAAAGGCTTTCCAACCAAATTCAAAACATTCAGTCACACTGCCAGGAATAAAAATTATATAGTTGGTGTCTCCATGTCCTAACTTATAGCACATAGACAAATCACCCTGTGCAGTTCTTGTTGGTAAACCTGTACTCGGCCCGACCCTTTGCACATCCCAAATAACCACTGGCGTTTCAGTAAAGTATGCTAAACCAACATATTCTGTCATTAGACTCAAACCGGGGCCTGATGTTGATGTCATAGCCCTCAGACCCGCCCAGCCTGCGCCAACAGTCATCCCTATGGCAGCAAGCTCGTCCTCAGCCTGAACAATGGCATATGTTTGCTTTCCAGATTCAGGATCAGTTCGTAAAGAAGGAGCAAATGCCATCATTTCCTCAACCATGCTTGTTGCTGGTGTAATTGGATACCATCCACAAAACTGCATTCCGCCAAATAAAGCGCCTATAGCTGCAGCGGAATTGCCATTAGCCAAAATATGATCGGTTATTGGAGGCATCTGTTCAATCCAATAACGGTCTTTCTTCTCCAAGTTATCTGCTGCCCACCGTGCACCTAAATTGACAATGTTCATATTAGATTCTGCAACAGCGGGTTTGCTTTTAAAGTGAGAATTCAACACATCTTTAACAATGTCGAAATTAATGCCTAACATCTGACCTACTATGCCTACATAAAGCATATTTTCCATATAATCCCTAAGATTTCTTGGCACATCAGCTTGTTTCAATAATTGTTTTATAGGCATGGGATAAGCGATAATATCCTCCCTATCAAGTGGTAATTCGATGTGATCTGAATAAAAAATTACACTACCAGGAACACTGTAACTTAAATCTTCTGTGAAGGTGTCTTTATTTGTTGCGATAATGATGTCATCGTGTTCCAATCTTCCTAAATAACCTTCCATCGAAGCACGGATAACATACCATGTTGGTAAACCCTTTATATTTGAAGGAAAAATATTTTTTCCTGAAACTGGTATACCCATTCTAAATAAAGTGCGATACAAAACGTTATTGGCTGTTGCACTACCTGATCCATTTACAGTACAAATGGTCATACAAAAATCATTGATTTTCTTCTGGTTGCTTTCAAACAAATAGATTTTTTGATTTTTTTCTTTTTCAGTCATTAGATTATTCGAAATCTCCTTATTATTCAAATCTATTCAACTGATTTGTTCTGGTATTCATTAGGTTCATATGTTTGAGAAGAGCTTGATAGCCCCCCATCACATCACCTTTTTCAATTGCCGACACCATCTCTTTGTGATAATTCCAAACTCTGGTTAGATAGCTGCGGTCCAAGTAGTAATTTAGTCCTACTGCATCGTACATTTCCCAATAGGATTCTAAAATCCCTAAAACATACACATTATTTAATCTTTGGAAAATTTTAATATGAAATTCTCTGTGCTCTAATTGAGGAATTGTTATTGGATCACTAGTAAGTTTTGTAAATGCTGAATCTACTAATGCTTTTAGATCAGTAATATCATCAGCAGTTAATTGATTTACCGCTTCTTGCCAATAACAACTTTCAATGTGGTTCCTAAGGTTTGATAAGGCATCGAAGTAATGATTATCAATATTTATAGCATACGCAATGCTTTGAATTATTGCTGGTTTGAATGAATAAGGTAAAAGCTTTATGCCTGTACGGGGCTTTACTTCCACTAAACCTAAACTTTTTGCTACCTCCAATTGTTCTCTAACAACAGAAGGACTGACTCCTAAAGTACTACTTAATTCCTTAATCTTAGAAATTGACTCTGTACCTAGTTTATATTGATTAGATAGAAAAAAGAGGATTTTTGAAAGATATTTTTCGAGATTTACAGCTGTGTTCACAGTAATTTATCTTATTAATCAGATTAATTATTTACTGATAGTGTATCAGGTATCCACAGAAGAGTCAACAAGAAAAACCATTTTTTAGTAAAAGTGTTCTTAGGATTTATAACAATAAAAACATAATTCACTATGAAATAAATATGCGAATATTGTCCAATAATCAAGAATATTAATTATAATAACCATCCTAATCATGACTGTCACTGAAACTGCATCCGAATTTGAAATTAAGTATCGATACAAAACCAATAGATCCAGTCCAGTAAAATGGATATTTTCCCATGCAATAAATCAATGGTATTTTGTCCTTTTAGCAGTGACCGGTGCAGTGGGTAATGCTGCTTTAGCTTCTGTGCCAGCAATTTATATTGGGAGAGTATATTCTGAAATTACCAAACCTTTGCCAAACAAAGATTTAATTCTTAGATTTGCACTCATTGTGTTGTTCTCACAAGTAATCCGTGGAATCCTCCAATTTGCTAGAAATTATGGTTTCGAATTAACCGCTCAGAGAATTGAAAGAAATGTTAGAGAGGAACTTTACATCTCCTTGATTGGAAAAAGCATGACATTTCACGCCTTGCAATCAATAGGCGATCTGATGGCTAGAGCAACCAATGATGTGCGAGAAGTAAATTTTTTATTTAGCCCCGGATTAAATATGGTGTTTGGATCACTCAACTTTTTATTCTTACCATTAATTGTTGGACCCCAATACCACCCTGCCTTAATAATTACCCCAGCATTATTCATCATAGCTTACTTCATTTCTATAAGACATTACTTAAGAACGCTCTCCCCAATTACATCGAAAGTTAGGCAAACTTTTGGAGTAATGAATAGTCGTTTATCAGAAGCAATAGATGGCATTGAAACAGTTAAAAGCGCAGCTCAAGAGAAAAATGAAATTGACCGATATGAATCTAATTCAATAGCATATAGGGATGCTTCAATAAAACAAGGACTAATCGAAGCGCGTTTCATCCCGTTGCTATTGTTGGCAATTGCCATGGGGTCAGGATTGCTACACGCAATGCTTCTTTTTAACCTGGGGCAGATATCTTTGGGCTCTGTAATTTCTTATTTTTCAACTTTATCTTTACTTGGCTTTCCGACTTATACTTCGATCTTTTCATACTCACAAATATCTTTGGGTATAGCTTCCGCTAAAAGACTGCTTGAGACAATGAACACAGAGAACAATCTTGATGAAAATAAAAATGGTTACAGTCAGGAAATTCAAGGAAAAATCATTTTCAACAATGTAAGTTTTGCTTACAACAATTCAGAGCCGTTTATAAAAAACATATCATTCACCGCCGAGCCAGGCCAAACAATAGCGGTTGTTGGTCAAACTGGTTCCGGGAAAACAACTTTGGCTTTCCTCGTAAATAGAACATATGATGTTTCATCTGGAGAAATATTAGTTGATGGTGTAAATCTCAAGAACTGGAATTTAGATGCCTTAAGAAGCCAGATTTCAATCATCGAGCAAGATATATTTCTTTTTTCTAGATCTGTGGCAGATAATATTGCTTTTGGAAAACCTAGTGCTACTCATGCTGAAATTGAAAAGGCAGCAAAAGCAGCTCAAGCTCACGAATTTATTCAAAGTTTAAAAGAAGGTTATCAAACTGTAATTGGCGAAAGAGGCGTTACTTTATCTGGAGGGCAAAGGCAGAGACTTGCCCTGGCTCGTGCTTTCTTGACTGATCCCAAAATTTTAATATTAGATGATTCCACTAGCGCAATTGATAGCGAAACGGAAGATAAAATTCAAAAAGCGATTTTTAATGCGGCAAAGGGAAGAACCACTTTTATCATCACACACCGTCTTTCCCAGATTAGATGGGCTGACTTAATTCTTGTCATACATAAGGGAAGAATCGTTGCAGCAGGTAAGCACGAAGAACTCTTAAAATCTTCAATGTCCTACCAACAAATTTTTAGAGAATAAGGCTTATTTATGGGTTTTCATGCTGGTTTAGCAGCAGAACAATACGATCGTCAATACTCTAATAATGTTCTGATTCAACGGATTTCTAAATATCTGCATCCTTTTCGATTTAAGCTAATTTTCACAGTATTCATAATAATTATTAGGGCATTTTCGGAATCGCTTCCAGCTTGGGTAGTTTCGAAAATGCTTGATGGTGTTCAAACTAATAATCCTGGTTTGGAATTCATATTACTCTTAACGGGAATAGTAATATTGCTTGAAATTTCAGGATATGTTTTTAACTACCTAAGAAGGAGGGTCCTGTCCCAGATCATCGCAAAGATAATTCAAAAACTGTCCCTGGATGCTTTTTCTGCTTCTGCCACACAAGATCTTACTTTTCATGATAATTATTCATCAGGGAAAATTGTCTCAAGGATTACATCCGATACACGTGACTTTGGATCTATGATTGGCTTAACCTCGGACGTGTTGTCTCAAATAGTCCAATCAATAATCATTGCAATTATACTAATCAATACCGAATGGATTTTGGCTTTAATCTTGTTCGCACTCATCCCTATCCTTATATTGTTTATATCTCGATTTCGAATAATTGCTCGGAAGATTACACGCGATGGTATGCGCGCAATGGCAAATGTCAATGCTACTATTAAAGAGACAGTGAGCGGTATTGCAATAGCTAAGAATTTTCGACAAGAAGGTGCGGTGTTTAAGTACTTTACAGACGCCAATGATATGTCTTATAAAGTCAATATCCATCGTGGTTTAATTTTGTCAATTGTTTTTCCAACAATGCGCACTTTAGGTGGAATTACAACTGGAATACTTATTTATGTTGGTGCAATAAGTGTAATGACCGGCGTCATCACTGCTGGTGCATGGTACCTATTCTTGTTGAGCGTTGATAGATTCTTAATGCCAATACTAAACATAACCTCCTATTGGACACAAGTACAAACTGGTTTATCTGCAGCAGAGCGTGTATTTGCTTTAATCGATTCAGAACACTCTGTAAAGCAAATTGATAACTTGGTGACAGAGAATTTGTCTGGAGAAATTAATATTAATCAGGTGTGCTTTGGATATTCTAAAAGTGATTGCTTATTGAATGATTTCAATCTTCACATATCACCAGGTGAGACATTAGCAATTGTTGGACATACTGGCGCAGGAAAGACTTCAATAGCTAGGTTAATCACACGTTTCTACGATTTTCAATCTGGTGAAATTCTGATTGATGGTATTAATATCCGTTCTCTAGACTTGAACGCTTTACGCAAACACATGGGTATTGTTTCTCAAGTACCATTTTTGTTCGAAGGAACTATTGAAGAAAACATTAAGTTTGCTAATTCAAAAATTAACCGTCAGGAGATATTAGAACTATCTCGAAAAATTGGCGAAGGAGAATGGTTAGAGAACTTAGCTGAAGGCCTTGATACTCAAGTTGGTGAAAGAGGAATTAAACTTTCGATGGGGCAAAGGCAACTGGTTGCTTTAATGAGAGTGCTTGTCCAAAAGCCTGCTATTTTTATTTTGGATGAAGCTACAGCAAGCATTGATCCCTTTACAGAAAAACAAATACAGAATGCGTTAAACCTGATATTGGAGAATTCGACGAGTATTTTAATTGCACATCGCCTCTCAACAGTTAAATCTGCTGACAGAATAATTGTTATGAAACAGGGCAGAATCATTGAAGAAGGAAATCATGATAGCTTGTTATTACAAAAAGGTCATTATGAGGAATTGTTTAACACCTATTTTCGCCACCAAAGCCTAAGCTATATCGAAGAAACCCGACACTTTTTAGATTCAGGCTAATTGTTAGTTGTCTGATGCCATAGTTAGTACAATAATCTTAACAAGAATATTCATGCTTTTCGAATTAAGTTAAAATCTAAATAGTGATACACTATTAATAATTATTAAATAAGGAGAACATAATGGAATTCCCAAAAGATTTGAAATACCAAAAAACCGATGAATGGGTCAAGATTGAAGATGACATTGCTGTTATTGGCATATCAGATTATGCCCAAGATGCTTTGTCTGATGTAGTTTTTGTTGAATTTGAAGTTGAGGTAGGCGATCAAGTTGCTGTCGGAGACACTTACGCAACAATTGAATCTGTCAAAGCAGCTTCAGATGTCAATATTCCAGTGAGTGGAGAAGTTATCGAGATTAACGATGGTTTAGCTGATAGCCCTGAAATTTTGAACAGTGATCCTTATGGTGAAGGTTGGATGATCAAAGTAAAGATTGCTGATCTAGAAGAATTAGCTAATTTACTTGATGCAGAAAGTTATGAAGCATATTGTAATGAAAGGTAGATGAAATGTATACGCCACATACCCAACATGATGTTGAGGTGATGTTAAAGGAAATTGGCGCTCAAAAAATTGAAGATCTTTTTCGGGAAATACCAGAAAAATTCCGTTTTCCTAAATTAAACTTGCCAGAACCTCTCACCGAAATGGAGGCTCTCCTAGAACTTGAGGAAATATCTTCAGCAAATGGTACTACCAATGAAATGATCTCATTCTTAGGTGCCGGCGCTTATGATCACTACGTTCCAGCAGCTGTGGATATGCTTTTAAGACGTGGTGAATTTTATACAGCTTACACTCCTTACCAACCTGAAGTATCCCAGGGTACTTTGCAGGCTATTTTTGAATACCAGAGCCTGATCAGCGTTCTCACTGGAATGGATGTGAGTAATGCGTCTCATTATGATGGGGCTACTTCCGCAGCGGAAGCAGTCATTATGGCTTTTCATTCTTTTAGGGGAAAGCGGAACAAGTTTTTAATTTCCAAAGCAATTCATCCCCAATATAGAGAAGTGATTCGCACTTACATGCAAGGTTATGAAAATATTAGATTTGTTGGGGATGAAGCTCAGATAAATCTTTATCAAGATATAGAAAATTTGATATCCGAAATTGACCAGAATACAGCGCTTGTGATGGTTCAATATCCAGATTTCTTTGGAAGAATTTGTGATTATAGAGAGATGGTTGATGTTGCGCATAAACATGGTGCTTTAGTTGCAGTAGCGGTAAACCCAATAGCCCTTGGGTTATTTACTCCACCAGGAGAGTTCGGCGCAGATATCGTTGTTGGAGAGGGTCAACCTCTCGGTTTGCCTCTTTCATACGGTGGTCCCTACTTAGGCATATTTGCTACAAAAAAAGAATTGGTTCGCAAAATAGCTGGAAGACTTGTAGGCGAGACAACCGATGTTGAAGGTAATCTGGCATATGTGCTGACTTTAACTGCACGAGAACAGCATATACGTCGAGAAAAAGCCACATCAAATATTTGCAGTAATCAGGGTTTAATGGCTCTTGCTTCCACAATCTATTTAAGTTTATTGGGTAAACAAGGATTGGCACAATTGTCCCAATTATGCTATCAAAAAGCACATTACGCTGCAGAACAAATTTCTAAATTAGATGGATTCGAGCTAGTGTATCCCAATCAACCATTTTTTAACGAGTTTCTGATAAGATGTCCAAAACCTGTATCAATGATTAACTTGGCAATAGAGGAACATTTCATCATCGGTGGTTATGACGTAAGTAAGGATTACCCAGAGATGAAGAATTGCATGCTTGTAGCAATAACAGAAAAAATATCGAAAGAGGATATTGACACATTTTGCGATGTTTTGCATGAGGTGACTAATGACTGAGCCACGTGTTTTTGAGTTATCTGTCAAAGAACGTGTGGGTTTCAAATTCCCCAAAAGTGATGTCCCTAATTACCCATTACCTGATTTACTTCGACGGGAATCGTTACCTCTTCCAGAAGTTTCCGAAATAGATGTTGTTAGGCATTTTACACGACTATCCCAGAAAAATTATGCGATAGATCTTGGTTTTTATCCACTTGGTTCCTGTACTATGAAGTACAACCCCAAAATTAATGAGGTTACAGCTAGACTACCTGGTTTTTCACTAACCCACCCACTCCAACCGATCGATACCATCCAAGGCAACCTTTACCTTTTGTTTAAATTACAAGAATATTTAATGGAGATTAGCGGGTTTTCTGGAATTACTCTACAACCAGCAGCAGGGGCACAAGGAGAATTAGTAGGCGCATTAATAATCCGTAAGTATCACTTGGATAATGGTAATACACACAGGACAAAGATGCTCATTCCAGACTCGGCTCATGGCACAAATCCCGCGACATCTGCAATGGCCGGTTTTGATGTCATACCTTTGCCTTCTGATGAACATGGAAATGTAGATATTAATGCATTAAAAGAACTATGTGATGATCAATTAGCTGGATTAATGCTAACTAATCCGAATACATTAGGACTTTTCGATGAGAATATTTTATCAGTGATCAATATCGTTCATGAGGCAGGCGGTTTAGTTTATGGAGACGGCGCTAATCTGAATGCTTTACTAGGTATAACGAGACCTGGGGATTTAGGTTTTGATATCATGCATTTCAATTTACACAAGACTTTCTCAACGCCACATGGCGGTGGTGGACCCGGATCTGGACCAGTAGCTGTAAGCAAAAACTTGATCGATTACTTACCAGACCCTGTCATAACAATTACGGAAGAAGGCGATGAGGAAAATCCTCCATTATATGGATTCCATACTCCCCGAAGAACTATTGGTAGATTGAAATCCTTCCACGGGCATTTTGGTGTACTAGTACGTGCTTACACATATGTTCGGATGCTTGGCGCTGAAGGACTAAGAGACGTAGCACTCAAAGCAGTATTAAATGCTAATTACTTATGTTCTAGGTTAAAAGGGACCTTTACGCTGCCATACGACAGAACTTGTATGCATGAATTTGTCCTAGAGGGCGTTTGGAAAGATGTTCCTGACATCCATGCCTTAGACATAGCAAAGCGATTAATTGATTACAACTTTCACCCACCAACAAACTATTTCCCATTAATAGTGCATGAAGCATTGATGATTGAGCCAACTGAGAGTGAATCAATCGAAACATTAGATAAATTCGTGGAAGCTATGCAAAAAATTGCCGAGGAAGCCAGGTCAAATCCAGAATTGCTACACGATGCCCCTCATAATACACCAGTCAGAAGATGTGATGAATTAAAGGCAGCAAAGGATTTAGTATTTTGTTGCTGGCCGACATCAAGTGAATAGGAAATTTATTGCTAAGTATTAAGCCAGGTGAATAAGCCCGGCTTTATTATTTAATCTTTAAGAATCAGAGAAACAGGGCAATGATCTGATCCCATTATTTCGTCATGAATGACTACATCCTCAATTTTTGGTAGCAAGGATTGACTCACTAAGTAATAATCCAGACGCCAACCAATATTTCTAGCCCTAGCATTCATGCGATATGTCCACCAAGTATAAGCTACTTTTTCGGGATTTCGATCCCGAAAGACATCCACAAATCCATGTTCAAGGTAATTATCAATCCACACACGTTCTTCGGGAAGAAATCCCGTATTCTTTTCGTTTGCCTTAGGATTAGTCAAATCAATTTCATTATGAGCTGTATTAAAATCACCTGTTATTATTATTTTTTTACCTTGATCGTGGAGTTTGTCGCAAATATTTAATAATGCTTTGTAAAAATCTAACTTGAATGGAACTCTCTGGTTATCTTGTCCACCATTTGGAAAGTAGATGTTATATAGAAAATAATCAGGGTACTGAAACCTTATCGTCCTCCCCTCATGATCGAATTCATCAATGCCTAGGCCAATATCAATCTCTAAAGGTTCTCGTTTATAAAAAACAGCGGTGCCGCTATAACCAGGCCTTTCTGCTGGATTCCAAACAACTTGATAATCCCCCAAAATCTTCTCGTTATCTTCTAATTGCTCTGGCTTAACTTTTATTTCCTGCAAACATAAAATATCAGGCTTAAGTTCGTCTATCCAATTAAAACCATCTTTACGAATTATTGCTCTATAACCGTTTACATTCCAAGTTGTGATTTGCATAGTATTTCCCTTCTTCTTCTGAATTAGCCTGTGGTAAACTTTACTTTTGAATTACCATTATGAGATTGTAATGGCTGATAATTATTAAGTAAAGGCAAGATTTAGATAAACATGCAGAGTGGAAGAAAATTCCTAAAAATAGTCTTTATAATTTTCTCAGTATTAATCAACTTGAGTATTGTTACCCCGGGAAAATCTCAAGAAAATATAGAATTACCTGACTATGTGATTCAATCAGGAGACAATATTTCAACAATTGCATTAAAATTTAATACAACCCCAGACGAAATCTTGGCTGTTAACCAACTTGCCGATGCCAATTTACTTCGAATTGGAGATCGTATAAAGATCCCCGGTCTAAACGGCATATCTGGGACACTCATCACTAAGATTGTTCCTTTTGGGATAAGTATTAATCACTTGAGTCGCCAATATCAAATCCCTCCGGATATCTTGTTGTCACTTAACAATCTAACTAGCCCATCTGAAGCATTTGCTGGTTCGAGTTTAATTATTCCTGTAAAAGATCCAGAAGGCACTACCTCCCAGATATCTTTACCAACTCAAGGATTGTCTGTACTTGAATTATCAATTAGAAACAACGCTAACACTTGGCAATTACTTCAAAGCAACCAACTTGACAAATTTTGGCAAATTCTGCCTAACGACCCTTTATTTTTACAAACTGCCTCAAGTGCATCTCAACAATACTTTTTACCTGGTATCGTTCAAGTCGCAATCGATTCCTTACCTTTGAAGCAGGGCCAGACTTTCATAATCAAGGTTAATAGTGAAAAACCTCTTGAGATAAACGCTAATTTAGCGGGAATAAACATCCCCTTCTATTCTGAAAACATCAATGAGTACACAGCCCTTCATGGCATTAGTGCAATCGCAGAACCAGGTGCATACCCTTTGACACTAACCATCTCTGACAAAGATTCGCAGCAATATTCATTTGAACAATGGGTTTTGATTAAAGAAGGGTATTTTGCTTTCGATCCGATCATTTATGTAGATCCACAGACATTGGATTCGGACCTAATCACAAAGGAAGATGAAATATTTCAGAAAATCATCGACAAACCCTCATCTGTTCGCTTATGGGATGGTATCTTCAAAACTCCTGTAGGTGAACCTGTTTGCATTCGCGGTGATTATGGAAATAGACGCTCGTACAATGACGGAGCACTATTTTATTATCATACTGGGATAGATTATGGCTGGTGTGCAGGTATTGATGTTTTTGCACCTGCTAAGGGGATCGTTGTTGCTACTGAGAAAGATCAAGTTGTAAGGGGTAATGCATTACTTATTGACCATGGCTGGGGTATCTTCACTGGTTATTGGCATTTGGAAGAATTCCTAGTAAATGTCGGCGACATTGTGGAGCCAGGACAATTAATAGCGCATCTGGGTAATACTGGTCGTTCTGGAGGACCACATTTACACTTTGAAATTATTGTAAATGGTATTTCAGTTGATCCGACAGAATGGTTAACAAAGGAATTTAAATAAATAATTCAAGAGCGAGCTCTTGATTTATTTATGCGCTGGGGGGGAGTTGAACCCCCACGCCTTGCGGCACATGGCCCTCAACCATGCCTGTCTGCCAATTCCAGCACCAGCGCGCAAGTAAGAATTATATCTATTAGAGTGAACTTGTCAAGCAAACGCACATTTTTAGGAGC
>Ga0209723_1002432_pt1 | contig 24937 bp, 18 predicted proteins | sample BiotimSIPDNA_2_FD_185750 | JGI IMG/M metagenome (GOLD analysis project Ga0209723, IMG submission 185750) | Anaerobic biogas reactor microbial communites from Washington, USA - Biogas_R2 time_0 SIP DNA (SPAdes) (version 2) | ecosystem: Engineered > Bioreactor > Anaerobic > Unclassified | place...
CAGCGGCTGCCCCAGGGATTGCCTGAACAAACACAATCGCCTTGACCTCTGGATCTGATGCCATCTGGACGACTTGGGAGATGGTGGTCTCAGTTTCGGTTGAGAAGTTGTCAGGATAGGTGGCATGAACGATCTTGTCGCCGTATTTGGCGATTTGGTTCATGGCTTCCTGGTATTCCTCTTCACCCTGTGAAACAGTCCCTGTCATGATACCAATTTTGTATGGTCCAACTTCAGGTTTTGTTTCCACTTCCGCCTGAGGTGGTTCTTCAGCGGGTGGGGTGGTTGTGCGGCATGCTGACACTGAGAATACTAATATCAGACTTAGTGTCAGTAAGAGGCACTTGGTCAACAAACTATTTTGCTTCATTAAAGCATTCCTCCTTAAAAGAAATTTTGGTAAGGATTTTTCGATAGGTTGGTTTGGGTATACAAAATCCTATTACTTGGCTCTCCACATAACCAAATAGGAACTAATTATTTACCCTCCCCAGAATGACTAAATAACGCATATTTTGTCATTGCTAGATGTTATCATTAGCGAAAATCACTGTCAAGCAGATAAAACTAAGAATAAGTTAAAAAAATCACAATATTAGATTAATACTTTTTTTCCTGATAATATCCACTACAAGCCAGTTTTTATTAAATTATTAATGATCAATAATTAGAATATCCCATCAAAATGATAAAATTATGTTAAACTTAAATAAAATTGCGATTTAGTAGGTTTCTTGTAATATGAGGTGGAAAGAATGTCACAGCATACAAAAATAATATTGATTTTCATACTAGGTTTGCTATTATTCATCCTCTCGCTCTTAGCCGATTATATTGGCATAGGTTCATACCCGGGCATGCACTGGGCGCAAATTACTGGAATGATCATTGGATTGCTGTTTGCTATACTTGGTGTATATCTCCTAAAAAGGCCTAGCACTAAAGAATAATTTCAAAACAATTACTCAGCAATCACCGCACTTCTAACCAAGCTTTCGTCAATTAAGCCTACCTGGCCATCGGCTGCATAAGCATACACAGCTGCAGAAAAAATACCGCTCAGCGTGGTGTTAAACAATCCAAGTGCCATTAATACCAATACTAATACTGCTGCAAAAACAATAACGGGTATTGCACTTTCGAGCCAAATCGTCAGACCTATACCTAAACCGCCAAGCAGTAGAACTAACCCGAAACCAATCAAGAAAAACACGGCACCAATGGATAGGGTGCCTGAAATTTGTTCTCCCCAACTCCTTTTGAGCAGATTCCAGCTACGCTCAACAGCTTTAATTGGGCCTAACCCTTCAATTGCTACAACTGGCACAACTAAGAAGGTGACCACATTCCAGGCAGCACCAAATAACTTTGAAATGATCGCACCAAGTCCTCGTCCTCTTTCTTTTGATTGACTAGATAACATGTTAAGTATTACCCCAACCGTAGCAGATACCAGCGCCCAACCAATGATTGGAGAAAACCGGGAAAATGCAATATTGAAGCCATCTTTGACTTTTGGGTCACCACCGCGAATACGAATCATGGCCGCACCAACCAGCGCAGTATTACAGAAGAAAACCACGGTATATTGGACAAGATAAAACAAAAACATAACTACATAACCAAAGACAGGTATGCCGGTCTGGACAACGTTATCTACAAAATTACTGAGCAGCGTAGGAACCAGGAAGGTCAGGGTGACAATAAACACACCAATACTGGAAATTATTGGGAAAATTAATAGTTCTTTGTCTTTTTGTAAAACTTCCAGGCTAGCCTTTGCTAAGGTCCAACTTCTTTGTATCTTATTCATGGGGCTCCTTTACTATAGAAATTTGATTATTTCTGTTGGATAATGGTCATTACAATTAATCGCAAATTTAATTTTAACATATTGTTCAACTTATCAGGATTAACTTGTGATTGATTGAGCGCTTTCAAAGATTTGATAAGGGTTAATTAATTTGTAATTTCTGTTATTTTACAAATCATCAAGCGAAAACTGGCTAAAGATCTCCCACATTATTTCAGTCGCATCCAGGCCTGGTTCGACCGGTCCTGGGAAAAGTTTTGTTATGGGGATCCCGTTTGGCCAGGCGTGACCGCCGCCAAGGATTGAATAAAGTAAAACTTGCGCACCTGAACGACAATTTTGGTAAGCAGTAAGGGTATTTTGCGGATTGATCAAAGTTTCACTTGGATTTAGATCACATTCATTGCGCACAGCCCACTGTTCAGCCCATTGGGGAATATTTGGGAATGGAATGTCAAACGAGTTGGAAGGTCCGCCAGCATAAGTTACGACTTCATCCTCCGTACCATGAAAGGCAATCACTGGCATGGGATGAGTCGGCTGGCAGTAATCCCAACTGGTTAGGTAAGCGCCTGAAACGCAGCCCATCGCTGTAATTCGCTCAGACAACCGGCAAGCAAGTAAAAAGGACATCCCCCCACCATTTGAAAAGCCATTGACATAGATACGGTTTTGATCGATATTGTAGTCAGCTGAAATTTTGTCGATGAGATCGCTGATAAAAGTCACTTCCGCTTGAATGATGCTTTCATCAACTGCTTTGTTATTGGTCTTCCATCCCAAGGGGTTGCCAGTGCCCAATGGGTAAGCCACAATGAATCCATGCTGGTCTGCAAGGGCGTTCCAGTTGCTTGTTTTCTCGTGTTGGGTAGCCCAACCTGATAAGCCATGAAAACTAAGGATTAGGGGCACTGACTTATCAGGGTCGGAAGATTTCGGGACATAGATTTGGTATTTTCTCTCAATGCCAGATGTCACGAGACTTGCGTTTGTCCTGTGGGTGATGTAATTAGAAATTAAGGTTCCTAAAAGTACAATGAGGAATAATAGTACTAGGGCGATTATGAAAATTTTGAATTTCTTTTTCATTCTACACTCTCTTTATTTTGCTCATGCGTATGCCGGTGATGCAGATCAGGTGTGTGGGGGTGGTTGTGAACGAGCGCTTGATGTTTATGCAGATGGGCGTGAGTGCCATCGACCAGTGGAGGAAATGAAGGGTTTGTGTGTTGGTGATGTTCATCATCATGCCTGTGTTTATGGTAATGCTCGAGTGGTTCGTGTTGGTGACTGTGGGCGTGATCTTCGCTCAGCATTAACCAGGCACCAAATAACAGCAGGGGCAGCGACAACCAGATACGCAAATCAGGATTTTCACGGAGCAATATAATTGAGATAAGCATGCCGACAAAAGGCGCTGCACCAAATAAGGCATAAGCACGCGCTGACCCTAATTGGCGCATTGCCAAAATGACCAATTGGATGCTTAGGCCGTAGGACAGGATGCCGATTAAAAGCCCTGCAGCAATTGCTGCAAATGAAGGAAAGGACTTGCCCAAAATTAAGGATAATATCAAAGAAAATGTGCCTGCGCCTAAGCCCTTGATTAATATAATCATCAGGGGGTCTTTCGCCGAAATTTGGCGAGTAAAGTTGTTATCAAGACCCCATAAGATACCAGCTAATAGTATCAAAATTGCGCCGAGCGAGAAGCCCCAGGCATTTCCAACCCAAGTCAGTATGATGCTGGCAGCTGTTATTAATACAATGGCTATGCCTATGCGGCGCCCAATAGCTTCTCGAAAGAAAAGCCCAGCAATTATTGCTGTTGCAGCACTTTCGAAATTCAACAACAATGAAGCTGTTGAGGCTGGCGTGGATTGTAAGCCAACCAACAATACAATAGGCGCAACGATGCCACCGAAAGCTACAGCACCGAGCAGCCAAGGCAGGTCTTGCGTGCTTAATTTTGCTTCAACCGGTCGACCTTGATATTTTAAGCGTTGTAAGCCCATGAGCAATAAAGCCCCAATGCCACTGCCAAGGTAGAGTAGCGACGCCAAGGGAACCGGATCGATTTCCCCTACAAGCAGCTTTGAAAGTGGGGCAGATGCGCCAAATAGGGTTGCCGCCAATAATGCTTGAATGATTGCTGCTGTTTTATTGTTTTTCATTTATTCACAAATTGCTTTGATTTATTTTATCTGTGTTTAAGTATTTTAACTGGCTTCAAACAGTTTTGGTGCTGTGCCGTAGTGATGTATTGTCTGACCATTCGGCAAAGTAAGCTTAGTGTTTCTACCATCTCTATGGATTTCTAAACCACAAAACTGGATGCTTACTGGCCATGGAAACGGACTTTCGCCAGATATGCGGACTTTTTTGGGCGAGTATATTTTGACCCCAAGAAGATCTAGGAAGAATGTTGTAGGAATTAACCCACTTACAGCATTTCTGTAACCAATTGGATTCCCTGTATGCGGATCATAACTTTCAAAAAATGCATGGTGGTGTTTTAGAGATAGTACGGATAATTGCATCAAGCGAGAAAACAAGTCCAAGGTCAACTGGTCTTGGTGGTGTTTGCGCAATCCAAGCAAAATCAGGTGATTCCAAGGTATATTAATGGCATTTGGCATGTCCTTTTCAGTTTGATACTTTGTTGGGAAATTTTCGGGGATACCATGTTGGTAAGCCAGATGATCAAGTTGGATATGCTGATTAATAATGGAGGATAATCGCTTTTCTGTCACGTTTTCTGTCAATATCGGCGCGAGGCAGCTGATATCTAAATGTTGGAGCCCTAAGGTTTGGACTTGTATTTGGCCTCCAAAAGAGAACCCATTCAATTCAATGCTGTTTAACTGCAAATATACACGGTTGCTTGTGATACTTCTTTTTCCATTAACCAAGAGAAGCTGTCTATTGTTAAATTCTTCGCTAATCTCTTGACCCATTGCGTCTTTTCCAGCTATTTTTATTGAAAAAGATTGAGATGAGCTATCCTCGAATTCAAATATGATATGCAATCTTTGGGGTTCAAGAAATTTTTTATTTACTTTAATTTTTGGGAGGATCTTACCGATAAATAAGGTTTCATCGTATGGGGCCTTATGTGTGTCTCTATCTTGATAGTTAAAACACTTGAGTTTTGGCTGAAACATTTTCTCCAAGCCTGTTTTTGTCTTTCTAATGAGCTTATCAAGTTTGGGGGTTGCCTTGCTCTCATCGAGAACTCTCTCTATCTGCTTGAGCGCGGCATATTCGGCAATAATTAATGCAGAAAGCGCAGGGCTTTCAACTGTTGCAGGGTTGATTTGTTCACCTACTGAATGACTAGGATCAAAGAGCGTATTGTGCGTTAAGCCTATTTCTGAGATTGAAGGCAACTCAGGGATACCATCTTGGTCCACATCATAATCTGCATTAAACCAAACATTGAGGTTGTGCACTAAGGCAGGGAAAACCTGTCTCAAAAAATTATGATCAAAATCAATTTCATAAACTTGCACAGCCAATTGTGCGATTAAGGGCAACATCGGCTTAGCCTTGTTCGTAATATTTACTTTAACTTCAGCAAAAGATCCTGAGAGCCTTGCTAAAAGCAATTTTTTTACCAATCCTGGATTTGCAGGTAAAAGCACTTGGGACAAGTGGTAAAGCTGAAGGATAGATACATTGTTGCTCATTGATCCTTGACTCGGTTGCTTCAAAGTAACTGTCTCTGGGTTTCTATAGGGGACAAATCTTGGCGGTTGATCGTCATTATCCGAGGAGTGAAATACACTGAAAGCAGCTATCTGAGACAAGTAAAAAACTGCATCCCAATCCGGATTACCGGTTTGGATTGCAATTACGTTAGATTTATTGACCAATTCGATCCTGGCTACTTCTGCATCCCAGTTGAAATTGAGTGCTTTGCGGGCAAATTCAACGCTCGCTAATCTATCATTATCCACAGCACATGCCCACACAATATTTACTCGCTCATTGACAGGTAAGGTTAAGTCTGTTGTAAGTGATGGGTAGGGGCTGCCTTGAGTCGTTGGACCACTACTCATTACTATTGAAACAAACAATTCTTCACTTTGCCCCTGAAGTAGCGATAACAAATTTTGTGATGTTGGTTTCATTGAATAGCCTACATTTAGAGGCTTCAATACTGCAGCTAAATCTAGTTTAATTTTTTGATCCGTTGAGCTTTTATTCATAAACTGGATTCGGCCGATTGTGAGATTAGCATTCCTAACCAGAAATTGATTTCGCATAGATATTTGATCAAATATTGAGCCAAAAATACTTGCATAATTTGGATAAATATTTTCAATTATGGGTTTCGAAAAGTACTGGTCTGGATGATTTACCATCTGACCTGATTTGGTGACTTGGGAAAATATACGCATACTGCAGGCGCGTAATCCAAAGGTTGTTTCTAAAATAATTGGCGTGTGGTGATTAAAATGAAGCTCCCAAACATTATCAACGCCCATGTCAGCATGAGAAAAACGCTGATCTGCAGCCAACAAAAGGCTAAAGGGATCATTTAGCTGAAGGGGATGCACCAACATATTATAAATTTTAACATGCAAAGGCAATAACACAAACCTTATGGAACAATTTGCCAATCGTTGGCGTTAATAGCTGAAAGGTAAAACATGTTAAAATAACCATATGTTAGACGAAGAGAACCATAAAAAAGACGATTCTCCAGTTGAAAATCAGCAGGATCACGAAGAATTGGATTCTAATAATGAAGATGAATTAATTGATGGCACTTTGGATTTAAGTGAATTACCTCCTGATGAGAGCAGCGTTGATAAAACCGATGCTGACATGTCAAATGCCACTACAGAGGAAAAAAAACCTGATTTGGTGGCATCAGGAGGAGAAGAATTGCCAGTAGATGCATTAAGCTCTGAAGAAAACAACGATGAAGGTCAATTACATGCAAGCGTTGAAGAGGAAGATACCCAGCAAATCAAAGTTGTATCCAAGCAGGTCATTGATGAGCCAGTTGAAATTAAAGCTGCAGATCAAAGTGATGAAGTATCACAAATAGATATTGCAACATCTCAAGATAATTGGTTTTCTGAGTTGATTGATTTCCAGGACCCGGATTTACCTAAATCGAGACTCAGCAAACCGAGCTATGAACCCCTGATTGATGAGCGTTGGTACAGTACCCACTGGTCAACCGAAGCAAAGTCTGACAATACAAAAGCTACACAGAAGCCTAAAGTGCTAAATAATTCAGGTAATGATTTAAATTCTCTAGCAAGTTTAGAAACTAAGGCTGAAACATCCAGGATGGATGACGATATTCCCACCATTCCTCCACCACCAAGCTTCCAACCAACCACGATAAATAATGTACCTCAGCCGGTACCTGAGTTCGATTGGAATGCTACTCGTGTGACGCCTACAGCTTACCCATTGCCAAGTAAGGTAACTCCTTCCCAAGAACAACCTACTCACCAAAAGGTGGATAGGCGATCGGAAAAGAAATCTGCGACCCAGCAGGTTGTTAAGAATAAAAAAAATGTTGCACCAAAAAAATCAAAGGGGTGTATTGTGAGATTGATGTTAGCGCTTGTATTTATTATGGTCCTGGTAGGTTTAGCGCTTGGATCATTTGCTGTCTATCAATATTATAGAATAGCTTCTTCTTTACCAGACGTGAATGAACTGCGGGCACGTGCCTCCCAGTTTGAAACAACCAGAATTTTGGACCGCAGCGGAAATGTCTTATACGAAATTATTGATCCAAATGCAGGAAAACGTACATTTGTTCCTTTAGAGAGAATTTCGCCGTACGTGATCGCCGCTACCATCGCTACAGAAGATAAAGAATACTACAATCACCCTGGTTTTGACCTAATAGCACTTACGCGTGCGCTTTACCAAAATTATTCGGCTGGTGAAATCGTCTCCGGTGCTTCTACCATTACCCAACAATTGGCACGCATGCTTTTGCTTCCAGATGAACGCTTTGAGCAGTCTTACCAAAGAAAAGCGCGTGAAATTGTGCTGGCTGCTGAGATAGACCGACGCTATTCAAAGGAGGAGATCTTAGAGCTGTATCTTAACGAAATCTTCTTTGGGAATATGGCTTATGGCATTGAAGCAGCAGCTGAAACCTATTTTAATATGACTGCCCAGAATCTGACACTTTGGCAATCTTCCTTCCTTGCGGGTCTTCCACAATCTCCAGCCGACCATGACATCTTCAAAAACCGTGAAGGTACCTTGTCTCGAAATCGGGACGTATTGGTTTTAATGTATGAAATGAGCCTGGAAAAAAATTGTATCTACATTGGTGAGGGTTTGGATGATGTCTGTATCGATGCTGTGCAGGCTTTGGAAGCAGCCGAGACATTAGAGGCTTACGAGTTTACCCCGCCAACTTTCCAAATGAAATATCCACATTGGGTTGTTTACATACAATCTTTGCTCGAATCTCAATTTGATCCACAGACGATTTATCGCTCAGGTTTTACCGTATTCACAACGCTTGATCCAACGCTGCAGCGTGAAGCCGAGCAAGCGGTCACGCAACAACTAGCAACCCTGCAAGAAAATAATGCCAGTAATGGTGCTGTTGTTGCAATAACCCCAAACACGGGAGAAATCTTGGCCATGGTCGGCTCTGCAGATTTCTACAATGAAGCAATCAGTGGTCAAGTCAATATGGCCACCACGCAGACACGACAGCCTGGATCATCTATCAAACCGCTGACTTATGTTGCAGCTTTTGAAAAAGGGTGGACGCCTTCAACCTTGATTTGGGATGTTCCAGTTGATTTCCCGCCTTCTGCGGACCCGAATGACACAAGCCCTGCTTATGAACCAGTAAATTATGATGGCCGGTTTCATGGACCAGTAACGCTTAGAACAGCTTTAGCAAATTCCTATAACATTCCGGCTGTTAAAGCATTGCAGTTTGTTGGTATTTACGATGATCCAACCACACCAACAGAAGATGGTTTTATTACGATGGCAAAACGCTTGGGCATCACCAGTTTGAATCGTGCTGATTACGGTTTGTCGCTGACGCTTGGTGGTGGAGAGGTGAGCCTGGTAGATATGACAGGGGCATATTCAGTATTTGCCAATAATGGCCGTCGTTTAACACCTGTAGCAATAACAAAAATAATTGACCACTCTGGCAGCCTAATTTATGAATATGAGCCACCAGCTGGAGATCAAGTCATCAGAGCGGAGCATGCATACCTGATTTCTTCAATCCTGTCTGATAAAAATGCAAGGATTCCTGCGTTTGGTAACAACCCAGTGATTAATTTGCCTTTCACTGCAGCCGCAAAGACAGGCACAACCAATGACTTCAGGGACAACTGGACCATTGGTTACACCCCAGATCTTGTTGTTGGTGTTTGGGTAGGAAACGCAGATTATACTCCTATGACTAATACCTCAGGTTTGACAGGGGCGGCACCTATTTGGGCGCAGGTAATGCAATTTGGTATACAGCACCTGAAAAGTGGTATTCCTTCTGACTTCGTCCGGCCAGTAGGGATTGTTGACCGGGTAATTTGTTCAGTTTCAGGTGCAGAGCCCTCAGAGTGGTGCCCAGAACAGCGTTCAGAAATTTTTGCTTCAGATCAATTACCCCTACCAAAGAAAGAAGACTTATGGTCTGAAGTTGAAATTGATACTTGGACTGGGCTGATAGCCTCCCCTGCCTGCGCTGATTTCGTTGAAGAAGAAATGGCAATCAATGTAAAAGATTCATCTGCAATCCGTTGGTTGACAGAAAATGAAGCGGGCAGGAGCTGGGCTGAGCGGATGAGTTTCCCAGACCCGATATTCTTCTTGCCTGAGCGCGAGTGTAAAGTCAGTGACTCTAAAGTCATTATCAATTTGATGAATCCTTCTGAGGGACAGACTATTCGTGAGACGCCTTTAGATCTGGTTGGTGTAATCGATGCAACCTCGAATTTTAAAGAGTTTAGGATTGAATATGGCATGGGTGAGAAACCCTCTGATTGGGACGTGTTGGTCGATTGGGAAAATGAACCATTCAAAGCAGCTGATAAGATTTATGAGTGGGATCTGACTGAGATTGAAGAAGGACCAGTCACTTTACGCATAATCGTGCGAAGTACTTTGGATACCCAGGCTGAGAAACTTATCACCTTTAATTTGGCAGTACCTACGCCAACGCCCACACCCAGCCCGACGCCTACGGTAACATCGACCCCGACTCCAACCCCGACGATAACCTTGACACCAACAAGCACGCCAACAACAATACCAACAGAAGTGCCAACCGTTACACCTACACTGCCTTTGGAGCCAACTTTAACGCCGACTGTGGTTGAATAAAATATTAAAATAAAGCTAATTGGGAGGCTTGGTACTCGGGAGGGTCTTCAACAATCAAAGACGCGAACAAGTCACGGGTTAGCAAGGGATTTTCAACGATATTTCTAAGCTGTCTAAATTTTACGATTCGCCAATTTTTCTCTAATTCTAATTGAAACCTTGGATCTGCTTTCAATTTAAAGGCTAAAAGGTTAGCCCGACTACCTGGTAAAAGCACTATTTTTACTTTTGCTTTTGTAAATTTATCAAACAGGTACGGTGTAATGATGGCGTTTGTCGTTAAATAGAATGCGTATGCAGGCGAATCGTTTTCTTCGTACCATAACACGATATTTTCAGCCTTTTTTTGCTGATACTGGAGCGTCTTGGATAATGTCACTATTAAGTCGTTCATTTCCTGGATATCTTTCCTGCGGGTGGTAGTATCTTCTCCAGCCTTTCTTGCCCAGTCTGAATTGTCAGGTGGGATTGAATTTGCGTAGGCATTAAGACAAGCTAAAATCAATTCACTTCCAGGGGTAAACAAGCCTTTACATTCATTGAAAATCTTGTTTTGGATATCTTGATAATTAAGGGTGGGCATGCTTTGAAAAGCTTTTTCAACGATGCTTTCGACGCGATCATTGAGTGATAAAGTAACTGAAGTCTTACTTTTTAGCCAGTAGAGGCCTGTGTCTACCGAAGTCGTTCCCCCTCCAAAGCGGGTTAATAACCCGGGATCAATAAATAGGGGATCTATTTGTTTGTGTAATTCTGTTACCGATAAGTCTGCGTTTGGCTTGGGCACTCGCCCTAAGGCGTCCTTCTTGGCTAATTGCGCAATAATCGCTGCGTGCAAAACCTGGTAGGAGGATGGTTCTCCGCGGTTCTCTAAATGACGGCTTATAGCTGCTTGAGCAGTGGTTTGTCTTTGGCTAATGGTAGGTGCAGAAGTTGATGGTAGGGTGTTAGTAAGTATTAATTGCGCAGTTTGATGATCACCAGAAAGGGCAATCTCTTTTAACTTAAATCCAGCTGAATCCGCAGCAAGGGTGCTGGCAGCTAAAAAATCATGTTCATTTTCAAGCACCAACATAAACAGCGGTGTGTCTTCGGGACTGAGTTTATGTAATGATTTAAATACAGAATATAAGGCATTTGTATGCCAGTTCCAATCATATCTCTGTCTGGAAAGGACGTTCTTAAGTGGGGCAGCTGTTTCTCTTCCCCAAAGCCAACCAGTCCAAATGGTTGAGAGCGTCCAAAATGCCTGATTGGGCCGGGGAATCACAGCAACAATAGCCTGAAACATTCCTGCGGTTGGGTCAGGGTAGAGGTCACGCAGCCTTCCTTTAAATAAAGTAATTCCTCCGCTAAGTGGTGGTTTTTCAGGCCAGTTTTTTAATGAAATTGGCTCTTCACCTGGCTGATAATTGGTCCTGAAGGACAATAAAGCCTGCCAAAGATTTGGTTCCTGGAATTGTGTAGGGGTACTTAACAGCCTTGGCCGTGCCCGGGCAACAGGATGTGCCCATAAGGTATTGGATTGGTCACAGACGTGTAGGATGATGGCATACAAAATCCTTTTCTGCTTTTCACTTATCTTCAAGGTGGATAATTTATTGATTATTGATTGAATAAGGATTAAAGGCCTTTCTAAGTAACAATTAAGTGCATTTTCAACCTGCCCACGCAGTGGATCTTCTATTGAAACGACACTTTCGAGTGCACGCGCCAGGTGAAGCCCAATTGGTGGTAGTTTCTTAATGTTTCCCAAAATTGACTGGGTGATTGGTTGTTCCCCTTCCAAGCCGCAATTATGGCAACTTGCTGCAAAGGCATAGGGGGTATCTTCATCTTTACGCCAGTAAAAGTGACTTACTTCGATGACACTGCTGCAATTAGGACAGTTAACCTGGTAAAACGACCGGATGTAGGCCTCGATCGATGGATAATCTTGAATAGGGGTTTCTGCTAAAGATGTAAATGCTAAGTCAATTTCACTTTGCTTAATTGGATTCGCGTAGATATCCAGGAGGAATGTATGTATTGGATTATTAGCTGTTACAAGGACGTGATACCCAGCTCTGGCTAACTCGCAATCCAATAGGGGACAGTTACCGAATGGATCGAGAAGCCAAGAACCTTTAGCGGCAAAAGGCTTTATCCAGTCTAACACCATGCCTGGCTCGAGAGGAGGCAAGAAACGCTCCAATGGCGTGTTTAGTGGCGGGGAATTGCCAGGTATATATGGTTTATCCATCGGCAAATCTCTCTTGTTGTCTTTGTTCGTAAGCACCTTGACTTAAACAATTATACGGTTTTAATGTCCAATTAACAAGAGTGTTTCGTAACCCTCTAATTCTACTGCGGAATTGTTAATGTCTGAATCCCGTTCAAAGTGTTGAGAGAAAAGGACTTTCCATTGTGTCTCAAGTAAAGCGCCTGAGAGATTGTAAGTTACTTTTCTTTTATTGAAATTTAAAATCACAAAAATCGTTTGATTTTTATAAATGCGCAAATAAGAAAGGATAAATTGATCATTTGAGGGGATTAACTTGATCGTCCCAGAATTTAATGCATCGAATTGTTTGCGAAGAGCAATAATTTCTTTGTAGAAATTTAATAGTGATCCAGGATCTTTTTCCTGGGTTGAAACATTCCGCGATACGTAATTTGGATGAACTGGCAGCCAGGGTTTGGCCTTGCTGAAGCCGGCATGAACTGAATCATTCCACTGCATGGGAGAGCGGCATCCATCTCTTCCTTGGCCAGCAAACCAATATCGTTTTCCTACGGGGTCTTGAATTTCCCAGGGTTTTAGGCGAATATCTCGCATGCCAATTTCCTCGCCGTAATACAAAAAAGGCGTACCCCGTAAAGTAAGATGCATAGCAGCTAATAACTTGCACCTGTTATCAGCCTCATCACTCTTGAAACGGGTTGCAGAACGCGGTGTGTCGTGATTATTTAAGAAGTAATTTGGCCATTTGGGTTCAGGATGTAATGAATCCCATGTTTCTATGGCCGAGGAAAATTGACTTGCTTGCCACTTGCTATTAGCAAAGCCATAATCAAACCCCGCATGCAGCAATCCTGGCCCGATGTACCTGCTGGCATGTTCAGAATCGGCAAGAAATGTCTCTCCCACAACATACCGATTTTCATAAGAGTCTAATATCCCGCGAATCTCCCTAAGCAAGGGGAACATTTCCTCCTGAGACACATCATACAGATGGTCTTGTCGATCAAATGGTCTTCTGCCGATCGGCTTGTGCGGGTTATCTGGAAAATTTTTATGCTTGTAGTACATATTAAAGACATCCAGGCGAAAACCATCTACTTCTCTATTGAGCCAAAATCGGAAGACATTTAACATGGTTTCTTTGACTTCCGGATTTCTCCAGTTCAAATCCGGTTGCTCTTTACAAAACATATGGTAGTAATACTGGTTCAAACTTGGCACGTATTCCCAGGCTGGCCCGCCAAAATGAGCGTACCAGTTATTAGGGCTGCCGCCGGCTGCAGAAGGATCCTGCCATAAGTACCAATCATGGTATGGGTTATCCTTAGATTTCAAAGCTTCTTTGAACCATTGATGTTGATCTGATGTATGGTTCAAGACCAGGTCAAGAATAATGTGGATGTTACGTTGATGAGCTTGGGTAACCAAGTTATCGAAATCTGATAGTGTTCCAAAGCGTGGGTCAATATCAAAATAATCGGCCACATCATAGCCAAAATCGACATCAGGGCTTGGGTATATTGGGGATAACCAAATTGCATCAATGCCTAACTCAGCCAAGTAATCCAGCTTTTGGGCGACGCCATTTAGGTCACCTAAACCATTTTGAGTGGTATCCTTGAATGAACGGGGATAAATTTGATAGATGATACCATTGCGCCACCAAGAAAATGAATGCTTCATATTGCTCCTTTAGTAGATTAGTACAAAAATTATACTGAATAGCATGGAAGAATGCGGAATAATCAAGCTTCATGCTTGTACCAATATTGCCACTAACTAGTATGTAATAAAAAAACTTGCATCTGAAATCAAGATGTGATAATATTCTATCGTTGTAGAAACATCGCAATACTTTTCGAGTTGAAAAGTGGGTTTACCCCACTTTTCTGTATATTACAGACTATTAGTTTTGGAGTAACAATTATTTATGAAGACCGAATTTACCTTAGCTTTCAATGAAGTTTTGGAAGAGAAACAATTGCCTAGGGATGTCATCCTTGCTGCAATCGAATCTGCTATGGTTTCTGCTTACAGGAAATCTGTTAATGCGTCTACTGCTCAAGATGTCCAAGTAACCATTAATATGGACTCTGGCGATGTTAAGGTCTTTGCTGAAAAAGAAGTATCAGAATCTATTCGAGATGACCGAACTGAAGTTACTTTAGAAGAAGCAAGAAAGGTTAACCCTGAAGCTGAAATCGGCGATTTGGTGCTGGTTGAATCTACTCCAGAAAACTTTGGCCGAGTAGCAGCCCAGACAGCACGCCAAGTTATTCAACAACGCATTCGAGATGCTGAGAAAGCAGCTCAATTTGAGTTTTATGGGCGCCAAGTCGGAGAAATTGTCAGCGGTGTAGTGCAAGCAGTTAATTCAAAACAGGCAACAATTGGCCTTGATTTGAAAGCTGAAGGCACAATGCAACGAAAAGATATGATCCCTGGTGAAAGATTCCGCTTACATGATCGGATCCGGTCTTATGTTTATGAAGTTAAAGACACACCCAGGGGACTTCAGATTTTACTCTCTCGCGCACACCGCAACTTTTTACGGCGCTTATTAGAAAACGAAGTGCCTGAAATTTATCACGGCATTGTTGAAATTCGGTCCATTGCCAGGGAACCTGGCCAAAGGGCAAAGGTAGCTGTTTCTGCTACACAACAAGGGATTGACCCGGTTGGCGCATGTGTAGGCATCAGGGGAGTCCGTATCCAGACCATTGTTCGCGAATTGCATGATGAAAAAATCGATGTGATTGAATGGAGTAATGATGCAGCTGTGTACATCTCCAAAGCCATCAGCCCAGCTAGAGTAGCTGGTGTCTATTTGAACGCTGAGGGTGGAGAAAATAAGACTGCGATGGTTGTTGTACCAGAAGATCAACTCAGCCTGGCAATTGGTCGAGAGGGACAAAACGCACGATTGGCTGCAAAATTGACTGGCTGGCGCATTGACATCATGAGTCTTTCTGAAGCTGCCAGTAGAGCTTTGGTTAAATTACAAGAAACACCTGCTTTGGCTGAAATTGCGGTGCAAGAAGCCGAGACGACCAAAAAGGTTCAAGAACTGCTTGTCAAGAAAGAAGAAGGGCGTGCCCTTTCGCAAGATGATTTCAGTTTGATGGCTCGTTTTGTTGACCGCATAGAGCGGCGCGAAGAAGCAGACCGAAAAGCAGAAGATCTTGCAGCCCAAGCAAGGCTCAAAGAAGTCTTGGACAGCATTCCACAGCTTGCTTTTGAGATTCCAATCTTAGATGTTTCTCTTAGTGAACACATTTTAGTCATATTACAAGAATCAGGAATCGATACCTTGGGTGATTTGATTGTTAAAGTCCGTATGGATTCTGACGAAATACTTTCTTATAATGGCATCGGACCAAAGGCATTCTCGACGATTGTTGAATTTGTGGATAATATCAAACTTGCTGAAGAAGAAAAAGTTGAGCTTGAAGAAGCTATAGAAGCTGTTGAAGAGAGCACTACACCTGAAACTGAAATTGAATCAGCAGAAGCACTTGCTGAAGAAGAAATCCAGTCAGAAACGGAAGTTGAAGCACCAGGAGAAGTAGTTGCCGAAGAAGAAGCTGAGGCGGTTATAGAGCCTCAAGCAGAGGAAGTTGAAGAATCAGCGACTGAAGAAGAAAAGACATTCGAAGAGCTATTCAATATTGGCAAAGTGAAATTTGATTATGCTCCTGATTTAGAAGGCAGCACCGAAGAAGACGAGACTTCGGACTTGGCTTCTGGAAAAACTAAAAAAGGCAAGAAGAAAAAGGGTTATGCCGTTGAGTATGACCCAGACAAAGATGAATCAAAAGTGGTTCGTAAACATAAACGTGATGATGGATGGGAAGATTGGTAAAAAAACCTATCTCATTGCTAATAGATACTGAGTAATTGGTGGTGACAGCAAAGAAACCGAAACGAGTAAAACATACTCCTCAACGGACCTGTGTCGGTTGCCGGCAGGTATTGCCTAAGCGAAGCCTGATAAGAATTGTCAGGACAGCAAATGGCGTCGTCATTGATTCAACTGGCAAACAAGCTGGTCGAGGCGCTTACCTTCATGATGATAAGTCTTGTTGGGTAAAAGCTTTAAAAGGTTCGCTGGCGAGTGCACTACATACTTCGATTGAAGAGCAAGATTTTAAAGCTTTAGAGAGTTTCATGGCAAGTTTGCCAGATCACGCAAGTGACACTCAAGAACAGAACTTGCCAGGAACGCATCCAAAGGATGCTTAAGATGGCCTAATATTCCATCAACCTGTCTTGCTCATCAGTCGAAACTTTCGGAAGTTGGTCGAAAGTACGAAAATTGAGATTTTAAAAGAAAAATAATTGGAGGTGACTTATGAGCGATGATGGGATAAAGATAATTGAAATTCCATATAGTCTTTCTGTACGAGAGTTAGCTAATTTAATAGAAACAAGCCCCATACAAGTTATTAAAGTATTGATGGCGAATGGGGTTATGGCAAGCATTAACCAGCAAATAGACTTTGATACGGCCGCGGTTGTTGTAACCGAGTTGGGCTTTGAACCTCAAATGGAACAAAAGGAAGCTGAAGAGGTCAAAGAATCTGGTGAACTACCGTTGTGGCGTCAGATGATTTTGGATGAGGACCCCGCCTTACTCGAAGACAGACCGCCTGTTGTGACTATCTTGGGTCACGTTGACCATGGTAAGACAACTTTATTGGATGCGATTCGGCATACAAATGTTGCCGGCGGCGAAGTTGGTGGCATTACCCAGCATATTGGTGCTTACCAGATCGAACACAAGGGTAAATTAATCACTTTCTTGGACACCCCTGGTCATGCAGCCTTTTCTTCTATGCGCGCTCGTGGTGCTCAAGGTGCTGATATTGTTATTTTGGTTGTTGCAGCTGATGATGGTGTTAAACCACAGACTCGGGAGGCTGCAAATCACGCTAAAGCAGCACAAGTGCCTATTGTTGTAGCGTTGAATAAGATAGATAAAGCAGAATCAAATCCAGACCTTGCCAAAAGACAACTTTCAGAAATTGGCTTGGTGCCTGATGAGTGGGACGGGGATACCATGGTTGTACCTGTATCTGCGAAAAATAAATTAGGCTTGGAAGACTTGATGGAAGCGATTTTATTGATTTCAGATAGTAAAATCATCAAGGCAAATCCAAAAGGCAAGTGCCTGGGCACGGTTGTTGAAGCAGAATTGGACAAAACAACGGGTCCTATGGTTACTTTGTTAGTGCAAAATGGCACGCTAAAACTAGGGGACACTGTGTTAGCAGGTGAGGGATATGGCCGCATCAAGGCAATGTTTGATCAGCGCAGGCAGCGGGTTAAGAAAGCTTCTCCTTCAACACCAGTGGTTGTGATGGGATTGAACAGTCTCCCTGAAGCTGGTGACCTCTTTGAGGTTGTAGCGAGTGATAAAGAAGCCCGAGTGGTTGTTTCAGAAAGAAAAACAGCTAGGGAATCTTTGCGACAAAATAAGCGGTTTACCCTTGAGGAATTATTCGCCAAGTATAAATCTGGCCAGGCGAGAGAGCTTCGTCTAATTTTGAAAGCTGATGTGCAGGGATCATTAGAACCTATCATTAATTCACTGGAAGATTTAGGTAAAGATCAAAAAGATATTTCAATCAATATTTTGCACGCAGAAACAGGAAATGTGACAGAAAGTGACGTCATGTTAGCAGCTGCTTCTGATGCAATAATTCTCGGATTTGCAGTTGAAGCAGAGGCAGCTTCTCGCAAGCTTGCCGAAACTGAAGGCGTTTCGATAAGACTTTACCGCATTATTTATCGCTTACTTGAAGACATTGAGAAGGCTTTGAATGGCCTGTTGGAACCTGAAATGGTGGAAAAAGTTATTGGCAAAGCACAAGTTTTGGCTACTTTTAAGGTATCCAAAGGTGGTATGGCTGCTGGTTGCCGTGTGATAGATGGCGAATTACGGCGGAATGCCAAGGTACGTGTTATGCGAGATAATGCTGAAGTCCATTCTGGAGAGTTCTTAGCATTAAAACGAGAAAAAGATGATGCACGCGAAGTTAGAGAAGGCATGGAATGCGGCATTACATTGAAGGATTTCGACTCTTTTGAAGTCGGAGATCTTATTGAATGTTTTGTCATGGAAAAATTTGGCGGGTGATGTCTGATACACATGTTTAAAATAGGAGGATAAAATGCCATCGGGCGTCCGTTTGAAAAGAATAAACGATAGAATTAAGCAGATCCTTTCTTTAACACTACAAGGGAAAATTGAAGATCCAAGGTTAAATGGAATTTTCATAACTGAAGTCAACGTAGATAGAGAATTGGATTATGCCAATATTTATGTTTCAGCTGTTGAAGGTCAAAGCCGGGCTAAGGAAGCCATTGAAGCCTTAAATCATGCGCGCGGATTTTTGAAGTATGAATTAAGCAATGAAATCGATTTGCGCGTCATGCCAAAACTACGCTTCTATTGGGACCCTACACCAGAAAAGGCCGATAGGATTGACACACTATTGTTACAGATCCGATCAACTGAAGAAGACATACTTGATCAAGATTTCGATGCCGAAGATGACGAGGAAATTGATGATATCAGCTAAGGCAATCGACGAACAGATAAAAGAATTAATAACAGATGCTCAAAGCATTCTTATTGTTTCTCATAAACGACCAGATGGGGATGCCATTGGATCACTTTTGGCACTTGGACACGCGTTGATTGAGCAAGGCAAACAAGTGCAAATGGTTTTAGAAGACGGTTTACCCGATAAGTATGGCCATTTAGCCTCGGCACACTTTGTCAGTCAATCAATAGCAAGAGATTACGACCTTTGCATAATAGTTGATAGCAGTGATTTAGAACGAACTGGTTCCCTGCTTTTAGAAAAACCTACACCAGATATCGTCATAGACCATCATAAAACCAACACCCATTTCGGTAAGGTTAACTTGGTTGAAGATGAAGCTGTTGCAACTGCGTCAATATTAGCTGTTCATATGCCTCTATGGGGCTTACCACTGGATAAGGAAGTTTCCTCCAGCTTATTGACAGGTATCCTTGGTGACACAATTGGTTTTAGGACCTCAAATGTTGATTCACAAACGATGCGGCTGGTTGCAGACCTTATTGATTGTGGGGCAAATTTGCCTGAACTTTATCAAAAAGCCCTAGTTGGCAGAACAATAGAAGAGATTCGCTATTGGGCACAGGGCTTACTTAAAATTGTGAAGGAAAATGAACTAGTTTGGACAAGTTTATCGCTTGATGATAGAATTAAAAGTGGTTATTTTGAAAACGATGATGCAGACTTGATTAATATTCTTTCCAGTACTGCAGATGCCAAAATTGCGATGATTTTCGTTGAACAAAACGGGGGCATCGTCAAAGTCAGTTGGCGCTCAAATTCAGGAATTGATGTTTCTGGGATTGCGTTTAAATTTGGAGGAGGAGGCCACGAAGCTGCAGCCGGTGCCGAAATCCGAGGGGAATTATCACAAGTAAGTCGTGAAGTTATCAAAGAAACTAAATCTTTGCTAATGAATTGAATTGATTGTGAGTAAAATCAAAAATATAAATTAGAAAGATAAATGAGGCAGTAAGAATGGAATCAGAAAACTTCAACATAAAGAACACCGTTTCTGGCGTGCTGGTAGTCGATAAACCAATAGGCATGACGTCTCATGATGTTGTGCAGATCATTCGAAATGGAACAAACATCCGTCGAGCTGGTCATACAGGTACACTTGACCCGCGCGCTTCTGGGGTGTTAGTTGTGCTAGTTGGCCCTGCAGTAAGATTAAGCGAATATGTTTCTGCTTCTGATAAACGCTATCAAGCGGTTATTCGATTAGGCATTACCACAGATACATATGATAGTGAAGGATCAGTAACACGCAGATCACCTGTTGAAATTAGCGCTGAAGAATTCGAAGAAGCACTTAAAGGCTTCATCGGTGAAATTGAACAAAAACCCCCTGCTTATTCAGCCATCAAAGTGGGTGGAAGAAGAGCTTATGACATGGCCAGGAATGGGGAAGAAGTGGATTTGGAGCCTCGAAAGATTAATGTTTATTCTCTTGAGCTATTAGAATGGGATCCACCTGAAGCTGTCGTTGATGTTTATTGTTCCTCAGGTACCTACGTCCGCTCGCTGGCTTATGACCTGGGTGAGATCTTAGGTTGCGGTGCCACCCTGACCGGATTGAGAAGGACCAAAAGCGGACAATTTGTATTAAGAGATGCAGTACCCTTACGCCGCTTACAAGAAGCTTTTGTCAATGGCGATTGGTATAAGTATCTTATACCAGCCGCTGAAGCACTGAGTGACTGGCATTCTGTGGAATTGACCTTTGAACAGGTGGATGAGGTGCGTCATGGTCATCGCGTACCTGCAACTGAGGTTATGACAGAAGGCAAATGGGCAAGAGCTATAAGCGAAGAAGGCGAGCTTGTTGCCTTGGTTGAGTATGATCAAGAAACCCAAGAGTGGCAACCTAGAAAAGTTTTCTTTATGTAATGGTTAAATTCTTGCATTAAAATAACCCTACTTTATTGCCAAAGTTGGGTTATTTTTTTGCAGAAAATTGTACTTTAGTGAGAAAGATGTTATTTTCAGAAACTTTGAATGAATTTAGCAATCAAAAAGCTTGGTTAACCCTTGGAAATTTTGACGGCTACCACTTAGGTCATCAAGCCTTAGTTGAAAAGCTGGTCGAAGCTGCCCATGCGGATGAAGCTTTGGCAGGCCTGATAACTTTCTGGCCACATCCAAAATTAGTCTTGAATGGTGAAACAGGTCCTTTTTACCTTAGCCTTGAGCATGAGAAAAAAGCGTTATTAAATCAGAGCAAACTTGATTTTGTCGTCCAGTTTCCATTCACCAAGGAGTTTGCTGGTCAAAGCGCAAATGAATTCATCGCAAAATTAACGAAACATATTGACATTAAAAGTTTTGTGACTGGTAAAGACCTCACTATAGGTAAAAACCGCGAGGGGACTATCCAAAGCTTAAAAACATTGTTTGAATCATTAGAAATCAAACACATCACAATTCCCTCTTTAATTTTGGAGGAAACTGTAGTTTCCTCACAAGCAGTAAGAAATGTTTTGGCTAAAGGCGATGTAGCTTTGGCAAAGGAATTTTTAGGTCGAAATTATGCCATTGATGGCATTGTCACACAAGGTAAACAAGTTGGCTCGAAGTTTGGTTTTCCAACAGCGAATCTCTCATTTGATCGATTAAAATATTTGCCAAAAATTGGTGTTTACGCCACTTGGGCTGTTGTGAATCATCAACATTACGCTGGGGTGACAAATATTGGATTAAGGCCGACTTTTGGCAATGCGCTTACGCCAAGTATTGAAACGCTTTTGCTAGATTTCGATGGTAATATTTATGGAGAACAGCTCAAAGTCTTTTTTGTTAAGCGAATTAGAGATGAAAAAAAATTTGAGGGCGTACAGTCTCTGAAAGACCAAATAATGCATGATAAAGATCAAGCTAGGAGATTATTAGAAAATGAGTAAAACCCGTCGCATCTATCGTCTAAGCCCCAGTCAATTAAGCGCAGAAACTATTGCTGTGACGTTCGCAAAAACATCCCGATCCCCTGAGTCTTTCGATGTGATTGCATCTGAATTAGATGAAGAAAAATCAACAAAATTCAGTGAAAAATGGATTGTTGGGTATGGTCACGCATCAGTTGCAGAGCATGCCGTTTTGCATTTAGCTTTGGAGAACGTCTCCCGCTTAGCGATTGAAACAATAGAAGGCAACCGCCTGGCATCATACACTGAAAAATCGACCCGTTATCAAGAGTGGGATCATGATGCTTTCGTTTTACCAGAAGAGATTCACGGCACTGAATTAGATAAGCCTTACCAGGATACGGTTAGAAATTTATTTGAAACCTACTCGTACGCATTGCCAATTCTAAGAAAATGGGCAGAGGCACAGTATCCTATGAATCAGGGTGAATCTCAAAAAGCTTGGTTAAGTCGGACAAGAGTAATTGCAATTGATGTGTGCCGATTTATCCTGCCCGCGGCATCAATGGCTAATGTGGGTGTAACCATGAATGCCAGGGCGCTTGAATATGCTATTAAAAAGATGTTGAGTTCTCAACTTGCCGAAGTTCGCGCAATTGGCCAAGAAGTCAAACAAGTAGCTATCCAGGAGCTGCCAACTTTAGTTAAGTACGCCACACCAATTAATAACTTAGAACATATTCAGAGTGTTTATTCTAAAGTGGTTGCTAAACAAGTTATCAACGATCATAAGCCTTGGATGCAATTGTTGAATTTTGATCCACAAGGTGAAGTAAAAGTACTGGCAGCTTTATTATATAGGTTTGGATCACAAAGTTACCAGGATTATTTCGATCAAGTGCAAAAAATGACTGATGAGACGCGCCTGAATTTAGTAGGGCAATTATTTATGCATGGTGGCGAGTTTGACATACCACTGCGAGAATTAGAATATACCAGTTATATATTTGACACAATAATGGATCAAGGGGCTTATTTTGAATTCAAACGGCATAGGATGATGAGCCAGACACCTCAGCCACTAACGACCAAGCTTGGATTTTCAGTCCCGCGAGCTATTAGTGAGGCAGGCATTGAAGATGTATATGTGAAAGCAATGCGTAATGCAGCGCAAACTTACGAGCAAATTGCGAAAGAAATCACCCCTGTTGCTTCTTATGTTGTACCTAATGGATTTAATCGACGCGTATTATTCGAATTGAATTTAAGAGAGTTATTTCACTTCAGCAAATTACGCTGCAATGAAAATGCCCATTTTTCAATTAGGCGTGTGGGACGAGCCATGCTGGAGTTGATTGCTGAGCACCATTCCTTATTCTTGCCATATATCTGTGTGCGTGCTAATGAAAGCTCAGAAAAAATTGCTTCGACCTATTTTTCATCGGTGAGTATGCATTAAGCAGTACAATTGTTTTTCGTTACTTCTTTTTGATAAAAGCAGTAAAGGATTGTTCATCCTTGTACAAGCTGAAAATTAATTTGATTTTCAGCTTTACATTTAGTAAGATGATAAATACTAAAAGCTGTATACATGAGGTGAAAAATGAACAAAAACCTTTATAAAATAATATCAATATTAGCACTTTCAATTTTTGTTTTGGGTGCATGTGCACCGGTTTCTTCAGAACAGGTTGTTGAAGATGAACAAAACACTACTGTAGAAGTTATGGAAGACACAAGCGCTGACGTTCAAACCGGAGCTGAGGCTGAATTGGCTTATCCTGCACAGGAGGAACAAGTTATAGTTCAGGAGGAGTCGATTTACCCAGTTGAGGAAATTGACATGGAAGCGCTTATCTTAGAGAAGGCAGCTGGAAATCACACTTTGGATTTCATTTTGGGAGAAGAGCGTACTCGTGAAGAGTGGAACACGATTCTAAATAGAATGATTGGATATGGTGCGAACATCAGCCCAGAAGAGAAAGAATTAATTATCGATTGGCTTGTTTCAAGAAATTAATTGGGATTTGGAGATTAAGAAAGCGTCAGTAAAAGCCCTGAAAAGGGCTTTTACTTTTTAATCTCGAAAGTGCCTTGTAAGCAGACATGAAGAAAGCTTTAAAAAATTCATGTTTACTGCAAGAACTTATAATTAGTGTTAGAATAAGTCAATTTCGCCAAAATTCACCAGCGAAATCATTACTAAACTTTAAGGAGGAAGGTATGGCAATCCATTTTTATCTCTCACTCATTCCTGAAGCGTTAATTGTTTCAATGCTAGAGCCAGAAGAATTTGGCACCTATTATGCAGTTGGTTCAGCGAAAAAATCAAGAGGGCAAGCTATCTTCTTTGAACTTGATACCGATTTCAGGCACCCATTCTTTAAAATCGATGAAGCAGTACAGCGCTGTATACCTCATGAGGATGGCCGGCCAAAATCATCAATCTATGTCAGTGTTTACCGTGTTCTTGAACATATCGATTTAAGTATGGTCCAGGCTTTGTATCTGACCACGCAGGATGGTCGAACATTAGGCTTAAAGGAAAACAAAGAACTACCTACCCAGGATGAAGGCCTGCATCTTTACCAGGAAATTGTGCCCGTCACACCCTTAGTCGTTAGCAGGTTAGATCCTGTGGCATTTTACAATTTGATTGTGAATACCCCAACGTCGCTAATCACTGTTCCAGCAATCTGTTTTACTGAACTTCGTCTTGGAGAACTTGCACAGGATCCTGACATGGGTCTAATAGACGACTTACCATACCGAAACACAGATCACTTGCGGCAGTGTTTAGCTGATGTAAAGACAAAATACATATCCACTAAGATGGTAGACCGCATGCATAGTAGTGCGATTGCTTACCGTACTATTAAAAACGGCTTCTTTTTGGGCAACCAGGATCAGTTGAAATACTTCCCCCTGCCCAATCAGGAAAGCTTAAGATCAGAACACTACCGTTGGTGGCGCTCAGCAAATATGTAGTTCGCTAAAAAGATTAATAAAATAATATTTTGGAGAGTGTGATGAATTTTGAATTTTGGATTTATTTAGGAATATTTGGGGGTGTGGTTTCAATTGG
>Ga0209723_1002434_pt1 | contig 24931 bp, 21 predicted proteins | sample BiotimSIPDNA_2_FD_185750 | JGI IMG/M metagenome (GOLD analysis project Ga0209723, IMG submission 185750) | Anaerobic biogas reactor microbial communites from Washington, USA - Biogas_R2 time_0 SIP DNA (SPAdes) (version 2) | ecosystem: Engineered > Bioreactor > Anaerobic > Unclassified | place...
CGTATAATTCTCATACTGTCTCCAACAGCAAAGATAATATCTGTTTTGCTGTTTTCGACACTGATGTTCCGGGACCGAAGATGGCAGCCACGCCTGCATCATAGAGGAACTGGTAATCCTGCGGCGGTATCACCCCTCCGGCTATGACCAGGATATCCTCCCGACCCAGCTTCTGCAGCTCATTCATTACCTGCGGGATGAGGGTTTTGTGTCCTGCTGCCAGGCTTGACACGCCCAGCAGGTGGACATCGTTCTCCACCGCCTGCCTGGCAGCCTCCGCGGGTGTCTGGAACAGGGGCCCTATGTCAACATCGAAGCCTATATCGGCATATCCTGTCGATATCACCTTGGCACCGCGGTCATGTCCGTCCTGCCCCATCTTGGCAATCATGATGCGGGGCTGTCGTCCTGCCCTCGAGGCGAACTCGGCAGCCATAGCCTTTGCCTCCTCAAAATCGGAATCTGACTTGTACTCTGACGAGTAGACTCCGGAAATTGTTCTTATCACTGCTTTATACCTCCCTGCTACTTTTTCACATGCGTATGATATCTCTCCGAGGGTTGCCCTTTTGGCAGCGGCCTCCACGGCCAGCTCCAGCAGGTTGCCCTCCCCGGTCTCTGCGGCCCGGGTCAGAGCAGCCAGTGCCTGCCGGCACTCCTCTTCGTTACGTGTTGTCTTCAGATGCGCCAGCCTCTTCAACTGCGCCTCGCGTACCGCGGTGTTATCCACCTCCAGCGTCTCGAGGGGATCTTCCTTCTCCAGCCTGTATTTGTTCAGGCCAACAATTGTCTGTGCTCCCGAATCTATCCTTGCCTGTGCCCTGGCAGCGGCCTCCTCAATCCTCATCTTGGGTATGCCTGACTCAATGGCCTTAGCCATTCCTCCCAGGCTCTCCACCTCCTCTATCAGTTCCCATGCCCTGTGGGCTATCTCATGGGTCAGTGTCTCAACATAATATGAGCCCGCCCATGGGTCAACCGACCTGCATATATTAGTCTCTTCCTGTAAGAATATCTGGGTGTTGCGGGCTATGCGGGCCGAGAAATCTGTAGGCAGGGCAATAGCTTCGTCCAGTGCATTGGTATGAAGGCTCTGGGTGTGGCCCAGTACTGCAGCCATCGCCTCAATGCATGTACGCCCCACATTGTTGAACGGATCCTGCTCGGTGAGGCTCCATCCTGATGTCTGTGTGTGGGTACGGAGGGCAAGCGACTTCGGATTCTTCGGGTTGAACCGGCTGACGATCTTTGACCAGAGCATCCTGGCGGCCCTCATCTTGGCTATCTCCATGAAGAAGTTCATGCCGGTGGCCCAGAAGAATGATATCCGGGGCGCAAAATCATCAATGTTCATGCCTGCATTTACACCCGTGCGCAGGTACTCAAGCCCGTCAGCCAGGGTATATGCCAGTTCAATGTCAGCCGTTGCTCCGGCCTCCTGCATATGGTACCCGGAGATGGAGATGCTGTTGAATTTAGGCATCTTCTCCGAGGTGTACCTGAATATATCTGCAATAATGCGCATGGAGAAAGCAGGCGGATAGATGTATGTGTTGCGCACCATGAACTCCTTCAGGATATCATTCTGGATGGTGCCCTGCAGTTCACTCAGCCTGGCTCCCTGTTCAAGCCCGGCAACGATATAAAATGCCATCACCGGCAGTACCGCTCCGTTCATTGTCATGGAGACGGACATCTCCTTAAGGGGTATCTGGTCAAACAGAATCTTCATATCAAGCACAGAGTCCACGGCCACGCCAGCCTTGCCTACGTCACCCACCACACGCTCATGGTCAGAGTCGTAGCCCCGGTGCGTTGCCAGGTCAAAGGCCACGGAAAGGCCTTTCTGTCCTGCGGCCAGGTTCCTGCGGTAGAAAGCGTTTGACTCTTCGGCTGTAGAGAAGCCGGCATACTGCCTGATGGTCCACGGTTTCATGGCATACATCGCCGAATAGGGGCCCCTGAGGAAGGGAGGTATGCCTGCAGCATAACCGAGATGCTCCATCTCCCTGATGTCTTCCGGGGAGTAGACGCTCTTGAGGCGTATACGTTCGGGGGTTTCCCACTGCGGGCTGACAGCGTTATCCTTCTCCCATGCCTGCATGTTTCTGGAAGGCACCTTTACCTTCAGCGGGTCAGTCTGTGTAAATGTCGGTCTTTTGCTCATCTCCCGTCAGTTTATTCCCAGTATCCTGTTGAACATCTCCAGTGTCTCAAGCACATTTGATCTTATGCTTATGAAATGATCCAATCCTGCGGCTTTCAGATCATCCATGCACGGGGGATTTCCGGCCACCACCACTACGGCCCTGCCGGCCGTGATTGTGAATGCTTCTTTTGCCACCGTGGCGTACTCCTCGTCGGAGCTGCAGAGGACTATGATGTCAGCCTTTGCCTCCAGTGCGGCATTGACGCCGTCAGCAACCTTCTCAAAGCCATTGTTGTCTCTCACCTCGTAACCGGCCACAGCGAAAAAATTAGATGAGAACTGCGCCCTGGCTCTGCGCATGGTCAGATCACCTGTGGTAAGCATGAAGACCACCGGTCTGCGGCCCGAATTTTCCGTGGCCAGCCTGAGCCTCTCGAACCCGTCTGCCCCGCGGGCCGGTATGATTGGCTGAACCTCATGATCAGCAGAAGACCGATAATCGGAAAAGAGCCTGTCAGGGTCATGCTCCGGCGCCCTGCTCTCCCTGAAATCGGGGTACTGGTTGGTGCCCAGCAGCACCTCTTTCCTCCTGGCCATGTCAGCCTTGCGTGCTGCTGCTGACGCACTGATGCGATCCTGAATGATTCCTTTCCGGAGTGACGCCAGGAATCCCCCCTGCTGTTCAATCTCCAGGAATATCTTCCATGCCTCCCCTGCCATCATTGATGTCAGTTCCTCTATATAGTATGAACCTGCCCCGGGGTCAGCCACCTTGTCGAGGTGAGCCTCCTCCATAAGCAGGAGCTGCTGGTTGCGGGCTATCCTTTCGGAGAACTCGCCTGCGCTGCGGAACACGGTGTCAAAGGGCTCCACTGTGACCGACTCAGCCCCGCCAAGCACTGCCGACATGGCTTCGGTCTGCGTACGCAGCATGTTGACGTACGGATCATACAATGTCTTGTTCCATCTGCCGGTGACGGCATGGATGTGCATATAGGCAGAGCCGTCATCTGCTGCCCCATACTCCTTCACTATTGCTGCCCAGAGCATCCTTGCCGCTCGCAGCCTGGCTATCTCCGGGAAAAAATCAGACCCTATGCCCAGGGTGAATCGCATGGCTCCCGCAGCATCATCGGCACTGATGCCCCTTGCCGTCAGTGCAGCAAGATATTCACTGCCCAGGGCAAGCGTATATGCCAGCTCTGCCACCGGCCCGGCGCCTGCGTTGCTGAAGAGTGTCCCTGCCGGTTCCAGGCACCTCAGACCCGGCTCACCGGCACACTCCCTGACAAGATCAGCCAGGTAATCGAGCCCCTCCTCCACCGGTACGCAGAGAGTGCCGTTGGCAGCAAGCCGCCCCAGCGGATCAGCCGAGACCATTACCTTCACCTGACTCATGTCGGCACGGGTCTCTCTCAGCCATTCTTTAAGCGCTGCAAGCAGTTCCTTCGCCTTGCCGGCGACGGAGAAGTTCAGCTCAACACTCTCAGGATGGATGCCACCAAGCAACAGTGCTATATTCTTATTATTAACCGATTCCGGATCTGCTATCATAAAGCTCAGTGAGGTGATACCCCTCATAAGTATGTCAAGTGCTTTCCTGTTTGCCGCTTTATAATCCGTGACGGTGATATCCTGCCTGATAAGCCAGTTGTTGCCCGCTACCTGTACGCCCCTTGTAAAGGGGAAATCGCCCGGCAGCAAATTGCTGTGGGGCAGGCGGACAGTATCTTCCTGCCTGTAGAAAGGCATGACAGACAGTCCGTCACGGGTTTTCCAGACCAGTTTCTTATTGAAATCGGCGCCCTTCAGATCAGCATTGATCTTCTCCATCCACTCCTCCGTGGAGACAGGCGGAAATTGTTCGAATAACCTTTTTTTCTTATCCATCAGGATCATTGTTGCTGAGGGTTGTAAATTAAAGGGTAAAGAGGCTGTTAAACCATGCTTTTTATCATGACACCCTACTCCTTGCCGCCGAATTCCATCAGGTATGACTTGATGAATTCGTCCAGCTCGCCGTCAAGGACCGCCTGTGCGTTGCCGGTCTCATAACCGGTGCGCAGATCCTTTACCAGCTTGTAGGGGTGCAATGTATATGAACGTATCTGTGATCCCCACTCTATCTTTTTCTTTGCTCCCTCAATCTTTGCCTGCTCCTCCTGCCTCTTGCGCAGCTCCATCTCGTAGAGATGTGACCTGAGCAGTCGCATGGCGTTCTCCTTGTTCTGTCCCTGGGAGCGCGACTCCTGGTTCTCTATAACCAGGCCGGTTGGCGCATGGCGAAGGCGGACAGCTGTCTCCACCTTGTTGACGTTCTGTCCTCCGGCACCCGAGGAGCGGAAGGTCTCCCAGGTGATATCTGCCGGGTTGATCTCGATGGTTATGTCATCATCCACCAGCGGTGCCACGAAGACTGACGCAAAGGTGGTCTGTCTCTTACCCTGGGCGTTGAAGGGCGATATGCGTACCAGGCGGTGGACTCCGTTTTCGCTCTTGAGGTAGCCGTAGGCATTCTCTCCCTCGAACTCGAGGGTGACCGTCTTGACACCGGCCTCGTCGCCGGGCTGGTAGTATGCTTCGGTGACCTTATACCCGTTATTTTCGCCCCACATGAGGTACATGCGCATCAGCATCTGTGCCCAGTCATTGCTCTCCGTTCCGCCGGCGCCGGCATTGATCTTCAGGAGAGCGCCCAGCCGGTCCTCCTCGCGCCTGAGCATGTTCCTCAACTCAAGCTTCTCCACTGCGGCGAGGGACTTTCCGTACTGCGATTCCATCTCTCCGTCCGAAGCCTCTCCCTCTTTGTAGAAATCATACATAACGAGGAGGTCCTCAACGGCAGTGTCTGTCTCAGTGAAGGCTGTTGTCCAGCTCCGGACTGATGAGATCTCCTTCATCAGCTCCTCTGCCTTTTTCGGATCATCCCAGAACCCGGCCGTATGGGTGATCTCTTCCTTTTCCCTGATTGTTTTTATCTTCCCGTCAATGTCAAAGATACCTCCTTAACGCATCCCGGCGTTCAACGAGGTCCTTAATCTGGTCATTGGTTATCATGGTCTGAATTATTTGGCGCAAATATAGTCAAAATAGGCATAAGGCAGTAGGCAGTAGGCAGTAGGCAGTAGCAGTAGGTAGTAGCAGTAGGCAGTAGGCAGTAGGCAGTAGGTAGTAGGCAGCAGGCAGTAGGTAGTAGGCAGCAGGCAGTAGGCAGTAGTGTTTGGCGAGGGCATCAGGCGTTGGAAGGGAAACCAACCTGACCCAACCCTGTAGGGGTTGCAGAATTGTAGATGATTGGCACCAAACCAGCCCAACCCTGTAGGGGTTGCAGAATTGTAGATGATTGGCACCAAACCAGCCCAACCCCGTAGGGGTTGCAGAATTGTAGATGAACGGCACCAAACCAGCCCAACCCCGTAGGGGTTGAAGAATTGTAGACGACATGTGGATACATGACCCAACCCTGTAGGGGTTGCAGAATTGTAGACAACATGTGGATACATGACCCAACCCTGTAGGGGTTGCAGAATTGTAACAGGATAACGGTAAACAATATACCCAGTAAGTCCTCCGCCAGCTGCCCGGTCTGAGAATCAATCCACCTTGTACCCGGCAAAAGTTCCGGTGCCAGTCTCGCGGGCTGCTCCGGTATAAATCTTCACCTCTACCTTTTCCCCTGAAAGAAGACGAATAGTAACCGATCTTACAGGAATTATTGCCGACGGCCCGACTTCAATAGCCATCTTTTCATAAAGAGCTCCCTCTTTGTATATCATCACCTCCCTTGATCCGCCAATACCGTCAGCAAAATATGAGACATTAAAGGTATAAATCCCTGTTGCCGGGGCAGTGAAAACACCCGTTCCCGGATCAAACCCTCCCCCTATACTCAGATCGGGTGAGTCATATGTCATAGTGACCTCTGCCAGCTGGATAGCAGGATCGGACGAGGTGTTCTTTGCCCTGAAGGCAATTTCTCTTCCCAGCACAACCGGATCACTGTTAGTAAGAGAGAGTGTTCGCGTTGCGTGATCATATGTCAGCTCCTGGTCATCTGATGCCGGATCACCGGGGTCACCCTTGGGGCCGGGAGGTCCGGGAGGGCCAATCTCAAGAGATTTGGCGGCATAGAGTGCGTACGGCACCGCCATGAACTGCATGGTGCCCATATCCATGAAGAGATTCTCAAACTTGACCTCTACACGGAGGTAGTGGTTGGCAGTGGACCAGTCGATCCCGGCGAAAGTGCCAAGGACAGGCTCTCCTCTGCCGATTATGAGCGAAAAGACTCCATACCTTGAGGTGGTCACATCAGTGAATACCTCCTGATAAATCACCGGCCCTGTCGGCGATCCGGTCAGGACTGAAAAGCGCACCTCAATAGCCGTGTTTACAAGCTCCTTGCCGCTGTTGTCACGGGCCACAGCCTGGTAGTTGATGCCGCCAGGAACGGTCCCCTGCGCGCCTGCCGTCTGGCCGGCAGCAATAATCACCACCAGAGCAGCCAACATATATGTTATGAGTCTGTTCATTCTCATCAGTTTACAGTTTGTCAATCTTGAATGATCTGTTGATAACCCCGTCAGTGCTTATGACGTTGGCAACATAGATGCCGTTGCTGTAGTGAGCCATGTTCACCTGCAGAATATGATCATGCACAGGTGAGAGATCGAGCTCATCTGCAAACATAAGGGAACCGGGAAGGCTGTAGATGTATATCCTGTAGTGCCTGGCAAGAACGCCATAGACCCTGATATTGAATATCCAGTCAGCCTGTTCCATAAGGGGATTGGGAAAGAAATCCACCCCGTTCCCTTCCCTGTCAGGAAGGTCCTGATTCGGTATGAATCTTGGCTGCTGAAATCCCTGCGACAGGTTATAGAATGATGGCAGTGAGACCTCTACGGCCGTCTCGCCGATGGTCTGCTGGTAAGTGAGGCCTGTATGGGTCACAAGATTCCCTGCCGGCACCAGCACCTGGTGTGACAGGTTGTACATCTTCTGCGAAGAAGCAAATGAGCATATTAGCAAAAGGAAGACACCGCCTAGCAACCGCTTCATATCAAAGGTCCTTTTGTTTTCAAACCCAAAAATAACACTTTTTACACAGAATCGTGCCTCTCCGTTAACAGTTTAAGGCTTTTGAGAGGCTCGGTGAGCCTCAGGAGGAACGCCAGAAGCAGTCCTGCTGCCAGCTGTATTGCTGCCACCGCCGTCCATGAGATTCCCGTCCGGAGAAGAAGCCATCCGGCTCCGAAGGTAAGGGCAAGCATCAGGACATACAGCAAAACTCTTGCGGCAGTGGCCACCGTAGTCATGGTCTTTCTGACAGCTGTCATGCACGCCGCTGCCACCAGCGTCTGTGTTACCAGCGCTGTTGTTGCCGCCCCGGCAGGCCCAAGAGCGGGGATAAGAATCCAGTTAAGCACAATATTGATTATCATCCCCGAGGCGGTTATCGATCCCAGCAGCTTCAGCCTGCCCGTGGCTGTAAGCATGGTACTGTAAATATATATTGCACCGGCCGGAACCAGCGCCAGCATGAGCAGCCTGAACGCATCCACGGCGCTGCCGGCAGGCGAGGCGTACAGCAGATCAAGTATCTCTTCCGGGATGGTGGCGAGGGTCACCGCACCTATCCCCAGCGGCACCATCAGCATACGCCCGGCCATGGCTGCCAGGGGCCGTATACTCTCACCCGAGGCCAGCCCCCTGGTCATGATAGGAAGCAGTAATCCGCCGAACATAACCGGGATCATGGAAAGAGCATCAAAGAGCCTGAAAGCCTGTGCATAGTTACCTGTCTCAGTGGCACCTTCAGGCAACAGCCGCTCTATCATCACCGCATCAATGCGCCAGTAGAGGGTCATGGAAAATACAACAAGCGCATAGGGCAGTCCCGTGACAATAATGCTCCTGAGAACGGCTGCATCAGGCTTCAGACCGGAGACACGGCCCCTGCGCACAACAATCACCAGGGCCGTGCACATCACAATGAAGTAGGCTGCCGTCTGAGCCCATATGAACCACTCTATCCTGAACTCACCGCCTGCAAACCCTCCCCACAAAAGCAGCGAACAGATAAGGATCATAACAAGCCTGTCAGCAACCGAGAGAAGGCTGTCAAGGAAGAGGTACTGCATGCCGCTGATGTTTGACCGGAGCCAGAGGATCATTGAGGCCATCACCTGGTTTAACATCAGTATCAGCAGCCACGTTATCTGCCGCTGTTCATACCCCAGGGCCAAAGCCACCAGAAGGGTAACGATGAAATAGGCCCCTGTCAGCAGCAGGCGCAGAAGCAGCACATTGCCGAAATATAACCTCACCCTGGTGGGATCAGCCGACACCGCCCTGTTGTTAAAGCCCGAAAGACCCATGTCAAGAAGGAGGGTAAAGAGCACGGAGAAGCTGAAGAGGGAGAAATAGCTTCCGTACGCTGTCTCGCCCACCACGTTCTGAACAGTACGGTCAATGCCCAGCACCCAGAATGCCTTTACCAGGATGCTCACCGTCAGCAGGAAAAGGATATTTATAAGGAACTTTCGCCTCAAGTCAGTCTCTGATGAAATAAAGAATCAATGCCAAATTATAAATTAATTGCCACATTTGTAATTGACAGAGAACAGCTAAAGATGATCATTGCAATAAATGCACGCACCCTGAGGGCTGTACCCCGTGACGGCATCGGATGGTTCACCCTTGAGGTAACAAGGGGAATGGCTGTGAACCACCCTGAACACCTGTTTGTCATGGTGTGTGACAGGGAACATGATCCGCTGCCCGTTGACGGCAACAACATTAAATATATTACAATACCCATTCGTACCGTGCATCCCGTACTCAGACAGGTGTGGCACGAGTACCATCTTCCCCCGTTACTGAAGAAGCTTCAGGCAGATCTGTTCCTGGCCCCTGACGGGATAATACCATTACGTACCGATGTGCCGTGCATCCCGGTCATTCACGATCTTAACCATGAACACAGACCGGGCGACATACCCCGGGCGGAGTGCCGCTATTACCGCCGGCGTTTCCCGCTGTTCGCGGCCAGGGGAGCCAGGGTGGCCACAGTCTCACAGTTCTCGGCAGATGATATATCAGACAAATATGGTATCAGTCCCGAGAAGATTGACATTGTACCTAACGGTGTTGCAGCTGTTTTTTCCCCTCCGTTGCCTGGCGAGGCAGAGGAGACGCGGAGGGAATATGCCGGCGGCAGGCCATATTTCCTCTTCGTGAGCAATTTCTCACCTCGCAAGAACATTGAGACGGTCATCAGGGCTTATGAGATCTTCAGGCGTGAGGGTGGCGGCGATCATGTTCTGCTTCTCGCAGGGCGAAGGCTCTACCTGACGCGTGCCATGGACCGCCAGCTGCATTCATCACCTTACGGGAACGATATTCTCTTCACCGGCAGTGCCACGCGCGATATGCTGCGCAGGCTTTACGGCGGGGCCGAAGCGCTTGTTTTCGTGCCCTGGCTTGAGGGATTCGGTATCCCGGTGGTGGAAGCGCAGCGGTGCGGGACGCCCTGCATACTGTCCGACAGCTCGTCGCTGCCCGAGGTGAGCGGCGGCGCGGCGCTCTGCGTCAGCCCCGCTGACGCAGGTGCCATAGCAGAAGCTATGGCACGCCTCGTCACCGATGGCGCGCTGCGCCGCCGCCTCTCATCCGAAGGTATGGCCAACTCCATGAAGTATACCTGGGAAAGAGCCGCCGACGAAATGTGGACATCAATCATCAAAGCCACCGGAGGAGACCGCTGATGCTCAAACCATTCTATAAAGACGGTATCAGGGAAGCCGGATGCGATGAGGCAGGACGAGGCTGCCTGGCAGGACCTGTCTACGCTGCAGCAGTCATACTGCCAAAGAGATACCGCAACAGGGAACTGAACGACTCCAAGAAACTTACCGAACGACAGCGTAACCGCCTGCGCGATGAGATCACCTCGGCGGCAACAGCCTGGTGCATAGCCTCCTGCTCCAACACCGAGATAGACGAGATGAATATCCTCCGCGCCTCCATCACTGCCATGCACAGAGCTATTGACGGACTGCAACCCAGACCCCTGCTGCTGCTCATCGACGGTAACAGATTCTATACCTACGGTGATATACCCCATCATACAATAATACGAGGTGACGCCACCTTCCTCTCCATCGCCGCAGCATCGGTGCTGGCAAAAACGGAACGCGACAGACACATGGAGGAGCTCGATGCCCAATACCCCTGCTACGGCTGGAGACACAACAGAGGATACCCCACCGCCGAACACCGCAGAGCAATAGCTGAATACGGCCCCAGCCCCTGGCACCGCCTCTCGTTCAACCTGATTGACCTGCAGCGGGAACTTCCTTTCTTATAAAATGTTAAAATCAGGTTTTCTGAATATGGATTTTGATATCTTTGGCTCTTCGCAAAAATTAACAACACCATAAAATCATGAGAAAACTGTTAGCAATTCTTGTTATCCTTGTAACCTTCTCAGTCTCACAGGCAAGAGCTGACGAAGGTATGTGGCTTCTGCCGCTGATAGAGAAGCTCAATATCGGCACTATGACCGAGATGGGCCTCAAACTGACCGCGGAAGACATATACAGTATCAACCAGGCCAGCCTGAAAGATGCCATCGTCATCTTCGGTGGCGGCTGCACCGCCGAAATAGTCTCTCCCCACGGCCTCCTTCTTACCAACCACCACTGCGGATACGGACAGATACAGAGACACAGCACCGTGGAGCACGATTATCTTAACAATGGCTTCTGGGCCATGTCAAAGGAAGAGGAGCTTCCCAATCCCGGCCTCAGCGTCACCTTCCTCGTTCGCATAGAGGATGTCACTGACAGGGTACTGGCAAAAACCAAGCCTGACATGACCGAGGCCGCTCGCCGCGAAGCTATTATGGCAGAGAGCTCAGCCATAACCAAAGAGGCCACCGATGGTAATCACTTTAATGCGCGCGTATCTTCATTCTACAGCGGAAACCAGTATTTCCTCCTGGTGTACGAGGTATTTTCAGATGTCAGACTGGTGGGCACCCCCCCCAACTCAATAGGGAAATTCGGCCATGATACCGATAACTGGGAGTGGCCGCGCCATACTGGCGACTTCAGCGTCTTCAGGGTCTATATGGGTCCCGACGGCAAGCCCGCACAATACTCAAAGGAGAATGTACCCCTCAAGCCGAAGCACTATCTGCCCGTGTCAATAAAGAACCTGCAGAAAAATGATTTTGCCATGGTGATGGGATACCCCGGAGGTACAACCAGGTACATGACCTCCTATGAGGTGGATGAAGCCATGAAGATCACCAACGCCAACAGGATTAAGATCCGCGGCGCAAAACAGGAGATATGGATGAAGGATATGATGGCTGACCCGAAGATCAATATTCAGTATGCATCAAAATATTCAGGATCATCAAACTACTGGAAATTCTCCATAGGCCAGAACCAGGGACTGACCCGTCTGCGTACCGCTGAAAAAAAGGCTGCTTTTGAGGCCGACTTTATGAAGTGGGTCAATGCTGACCCTGACCGCAAAGCCAGATACGGAAACGCACTCTCACTCATTGAAAACTCAGTAAAAGGAAGGGCTGAGAAATATAATGCACTCCAGTATATCACAGAAGTCTTCAGAAGCTCAACCGAGCTGATCAACTTCGCCGGCCAGATGACAGCTCTTGAAGAGGCTCTTGCCGGCAAGGACCAGAAGAAAATTGACGACATGACAGGCAGGCTCAAGAGGTTCATGGAAAGCTTCTACGGTAACTACAACTACCCAACTGACCGCGCCACAACCAGGGCAATGATCAAACTGTACAAAGACGATATTGATGCCAAATACTGGCCCTCTTTCTACAAGCTGATTGATACCAGATTCAAGGGCAATACCGATGCCTTTGTTGACGACATGTTTACAAAGTCAATCTTCACCTCACAGGAGAAGCTGGCTGAATTCCTGGATAAACCAAGCCTGAAAGCGCTCAGGAAAGACCCGGCATACATTGCTGCCACTTCTGTCAACGAAGTCCGGTCAGCACTTCAGAAGGATCTCGAAGACTACAGTGCCGATCTTGCCAAGGGACAGCGCCTCTATATGGCAGGAGTGATGGAGTACCAGCCTGACAAAACACAGTACCCCGATGCCAACTTCACAATGAGGCTTACCTACGGAAAGGTACTCGACTATTACCCCTATGATGCCGTTCATTACAACTGGTATACCACCCTTGACGGCGTCATGGAAAAATATAAGCCGGGCGATTATGAATTTGACGTGCCAAAAAGGCTGACAGACCTTCATGCAAAGAAAGAGTACGGAAGGTATGCAGCCCCTGAGGGTCACCTGCCCGTCTGCTTCATTACCAACAATGACATCACCGGCGGTAACTCCGGCAGCCCGGTCATCAACGGGAACGGTGAGCTTATTGGTCTTGCCTTTGACGGCAACTGGGAGGCAATGACCGGTGACATTGCATTTGAACCTGACCTGCAGAGATGTATCAGCGTTGACATTCGCTATGTGCTCTGGGTGATGGATATCTACTCGGGTGCAGGATACCTGCTCAACGAAATGGACATAAGGCAGTAAACAAAAGGCTGTCTTCAGTAAGCAGTCTGCGGTCAGCAGTCTGCAGTCAATCAGTAAGATAATTACTGCAGGCTGCAGACTGAAGACTGCAGACTGCTTTTTACAGCCTCCTCCACTCCTGCCTCCTGCCTCTTGCCTCTTGCCTTAATAAATAGTAGTTTTGCAAAAACTCTTCCATGCACTTGCATTTTCTTGAAATAACAGCCTGCTTCATGGTGTTGTTTGCCATCATTGATATCCCGGGATCAATCCCGATAATATTGGATATCAAGTCAAAGAGCGGCGCCATACATCCATGGAAAGCTACCCTGGTCTCGCTGGCCATCTTCCTGGCATTCCTGATATTCGGTGAGAAACTTCTCAGTATCTTCAGCATCGATGTCGGCTCCTTTGCAATCGCAGGTTCCTTCATCATCTTCCTTATCGGTATGGAGATGGTCCTTGGAGTGGAGTTCTTCAAGCATGACTCACCCGGAGGAGGCACCATTGTGCCCATAGCCTTTCCGCTCATCGCGGGAGCCGGCTCAATAACTACCATTCTGTCACTCAGGGCTGAATACGAATTGATTAACATCCTTATCGCACTGATCCTGAACATGGTGATAGTCTATATCGTCCTCAGGCTCACCTCAAGGATCGAAAAGCTCCTGGGCCCGACGGGTCTGCATATCCTCAAAAAGTTCTTCGGGATAATCCTGCTTGCCATTGCCATCAGGCTCTTCGTCAACAACACCGGCATCACACTCCCGCAATGACAGGGGAGGTGATAATCTATACCGATGGCGCCTGCAGCGGAAATCCGGGTCCGGGGGGCTATGGCGTGGTGCTGATCTATGGAAGCTATCGCAGGGAACTTTCGGAAGGCTTCCGCCTGACAACCAACAACCGTATGGAGCTCCTGGCAGCAATAAAAGGCCTTGAAGCACTGAAATATGACGGACTGAGGGTGAAACTGCACACTGACTCGCAGTACCTGGTGAATGCTGTGAACAAAGGCTGGCTATTCACCTGGGAGATGAAAAGGTTTGCAAAGAAGAAAAACCAGGATCTCTGGCTGAGATTCCTTGAGGCCTACCGCCGCCACAGGGTAACCCTTATTTGGGTGAAGGGACATAACAATGATCCGGAGAATGAACGGTGTGACGCCCTTGCAGTCGCCGCCTCAAAAGGGCCCCTGCTGCTTGATGACGAAGGCTATCAACCCAACGGTGACTCTGAAGAACTCCTGTGAGAAAACTGAGTTTTTTTGACATTAATAAAAAAAGTGTAATTTTTGCAGAAATTGGGGAGAAATGAAAAGTTTCATACACAGAGCCACTGATCTGACTCCGGAAATAATCCTTGCGCCTGAAGAAAACAGGTTCATCATTGCAGGCAAGTCGGCACCTGAAGATGTGAGAGGGCTTTATTACCCGGTGATTGAATGGATGGAAGAGTTCGCTGCCGAGGTCAGGTCAGGGAACAAATATACTGAACAGAACCCTCTTCTTCTGAAGCTTGATCTGGAGTACTTTAACTCATCCTCGGCAAAATTCCTGTTTGACATCTTTGCCCAGCTGAAGGAACTTCAGAATGACGGTATTCCAGTTATCGTGGAATGGCACTATGATGAGGAGGATACTGACCTCCGCGAGGCCGGAGAAGATCTTGCGCTACTCTGTGAAATGCAATTCAGATATTGTCCCAAGGTCTGATGAGCCAGCTGAGAGGACCCGCAGAATTATATCACCTGCTCAACACGCTGCAGATACCCTATGAGTACATTGAACACCCACCCGTTCCAACGGTTGAGGAGGCAATGAAATACTGGAAGGATATTGACTCCGGCCACTGTAAAAACATCTTCTTCCGTAATCACAAAGGCAACAGGCATTACCTGGTTATTCTCTACTGGGATTCGAAACTAAACATAAGGGAACTGGAGCAGAAGCTCCGCCAGGGGAAACTCTCCTTTGCCTCTGACAGGCGGCTGATGCAATATCTCGGCCTCACTCCCGGATCAGTCTCCCCTTTCGGTCTTATCAATGACCACACTCACCACGTTCATCTCTTCATTGATAAAACATTGCAGGACTATGAACGGCTCTCATTCCATCCCAATACCAATACGGCTTCACTTATCATACCCCGTGAAGGACTCTTCAGGTTTCTTGCCCATACCGGAAACAGTTACGAATTTATCTGAGTCCCTGATCCCGTAAGGTTTATTTTCGTCATTCACCGGACAGTTTCCGCCATTTGCCGGATTCCGTCACTCATGGGTATGACATTTATCACAGTGGTGCAGCATGCCACATCGCGGGAGAGTCTTTATTCCGGACTTGCATGTTGAACACTAATCCTTTACGCCATGAGAAGAATTGCTTTCATTGCTGCAATGCTTGCCTTCTGTTCGCTGACCCCTGCCAGGGCCGCTGTTGCGACAGTCGGCCACACACCATCCTCCACAGTCACAGTCCGGACAGTGCTGTCAGCTGACAGAACCCCGGCACAGGACTCCCTGGCCAGGAGAAGCTACGCCGCCACCTTCACCACCAATCCCCCGGTCATTGACGGTTCAATTGATGATGAGGCATGGCAGGCCGGCGAGTGGCAGGGCGACTTCACCCAGTTTGAGCCTCATAACGGCAAAACTGCCTCCCAAAAAACAGAATTCAAGATCCTGTTTGATGACAACAATATCTACGTCGCATTCAAGGCCTATGACACAAATCCTGACAGTATTGTCAGACGTGTATCCAGGCGTGATAACGGCGACGGTGATTTCGTGGGCATAGGTTTTGACAGCTACCATGATCTCCAGACCGGGTTTGCTTTTATGGCCAATGCCGCAGGAGTAAAGAATGATTTTATCTGGTCACAGGACGGCCGTATGGAGGATGACACCTGGGACCCCATCTGGTTTGCAGGAGCCAGAGTCTTTGACTGGGGATGGGCCGCCGAGATGAGAATACCACTGACCCAGCTGCGCTTCAGGATATCCGATGACGGAGTATGGGGCCTTGAGATATTCAGACGCCTGTTCAGGAACCAGGAAATGTCTGCATGGCAGCCTATTGACAGGAACGCTTCAGGCCTGGTGCATAACTTCGGGGAACTTACAGGACTGACAGGCATTAAACCAAGAAAACAGGCTGACATAACACCATTTGTCGTTGGCAGCCTGGAGACCTACGAACGGGAAGATGGCAACCCCTTTTCCACTGGCAGAGCCTGGAAATACAATGGTGGCCTTGATGCCAAGTTCGGTCTTACCAACAATATGACCCTCGACCTCACTGTCAACCCTGATTTCGGCCAGGTGGAGGCTGATCCCTCGGAGGTGAATCTCACAGCCTATGAGACCTTCTTTGAAGAGAAGAGACCGTTCTTCATTGAAGGAAAGAATATCACCTCCTTCGGTACCGGCATTGGAGACGGAGACCTGGGCTTTGACAACCTGTTCTATTCCAGGAGGATCGGGCGCAGCCCGCACCTCTCTGCTGACACAGAGGAGAATGAATATGTCAGGACGCCCAGGAACACTCCCATCATCAGTGCAGCCAAAATTACCGGCAAGACACCGGGAGGATTGTCAGTAGGGATAGTTGAGGCCATCACTGCTGAAAGCAGAGCGGAGATTGATTCATTGGGCCAAAGAACCTGGCAGACTGTGGAGCCCCCAACTAACTACCTGGTATCAAGGGTAATGAAAGACTTCAGCGGAGGCAAGACCATTATCGGAGGTGCTTTCACCAATACGCACCGGTTCCTTGAAAATACGGGTATTGACGGATTGGTACGCAATGCCAATACTGCCGGCGTTGACTTCACACACTACATCGGAGAGGAACGGAAATGGTTCATCTCGGCAGCGGCTGCCGGAAGCAACCTTAAAGGCAGCAAAGAAGCAATTGAAGATCTTCAACGCTCTTCTGTACATTTTTTTCAAAGACCGGACGCTGATTATGTGGAGGTTGACCCGGATCGCACCTCACTCAATGGCTTCGGAGGAAATGTTCAGGCAGGAAAAATAGGTGGACACTGGAACTTTATGGCTTTCGGCTACTGGAAATCTCCGGGATTTAACCTGAATGATGTGGGATACCTGCAGAATGCTGACGCTGTGATTACAGGGCTCTGGACCGCTTACAATTTTAACAAACCCTTCAGCATCTTCAGGCAGATAAGGCCTAACGCCAACTTCTGGACCGGCTGGGATTTTGGCGGGACACACCTTTTCACCGGAGGTAACCTGAGCCTGTACGCTCAGTTCAAAAACCTGTGGTGGACTAACTTCGGCAGCAATTATGAAGGCAACTCCATCTCAAACACCCTTCTCCGCGGTGGTCCCTCAATGCTCCATCCCTCCTATCTTAACGGCTGGTTCAACCTCGGCACCAACGATTCCAGAAAAGTCTTTGCCTCCATTTATGCAAATGCAGGCCGGGGAGGAGAAAATTCATCCGAAAGATATTCGGCGGGTTTCAATTTCACCGTTAAACCCGGGCGCTCTTTCACTGCCACAATCTCACCCTCATGGTCGGCCAACAGCAATAACATACAATTTGTAACCCACACTGACGAGACCGACCGTTACATACTGGCTCAGATTAACCAACAGATAGTCAGCATGTCACTCAGACTGAACTACAACATCACTCCGGACCTCACCGTACAATACTGGGGCCAGCCTTTCCTCGCCGCCATGGATTACAGCAATTTCAAGGCAGTGACCGATCCACACGCAGAAGCCCTTGATGATCGCTATCACCTCATCACGGAAAACGAACTCTCTTATGATGTTAATGATAAGATATATTATGTTGATGAAAATAATGACGGTACCCCGGACTACAATTTTGATAACCCGGACAACAACTATGACCAGTTTCTCTCGAACCTTGTTGTCAGATGGGAATTCAATCCCGGGTCCACCCTGTTTTTGGTGTGGTCACAGACCCGCAGCTACAGTGACTCCACCGGCTCGTTTTCACTGGAACACAATCTGGATAACCTCTATACATCAAAAAAACCCTATGATGTCTTCCTGATAAAATTCACCTACCGGTTCGGACTGCGATAAGCTTCGAATCATGCAGGTCCCGGCGGAGCGGAGAATTTTTTTCTCCGCTCTTTTTTTCCTCCTTTTTTTCCTCAGCTTTGAATATTAGCATGTTTCGAAAACATTTTTGCATAAATTTGTTTTCCCTTACTGTCCCTGAAATCCCTTTGAATGAAAAGTATACTGACTATACTTGTCTTGCTGGTGCCACTGATCATTTCCGGTCAGGATTTTCAGAAGAGAGAATACCGGGCGTCCCGGACCGCTGATCCACCCGTGATAAACGGAGAGCTTGATGACGATGCCTGGAGTGAGGGTGAATGGGCAGGCGACTTCTGGCAGTACGAGCCTGCAGAAGGCGCGCCTGTAAGTCAGAAGACAGAATTTAAGTTGCTGTATGACAACAACAATCTGTACGTCGCCATAAAATGCCTGGACACAAACCCCGACAGTATTGTTTCGCGTATGACGCGAAGAGATGACACTGACGGTGATAATGTGACCGTAGCATTCGATTCTTATTTTGACCAGCAGACTGCCTTCGGGTTCGGGGTGAGTGCCGCCGGCGTGAAGGAAGACCTGGTCTGGACAGAGGACGGCATGAACGAGGATGAATCCTTCGATCCTATCTGGTATGTTAAGACGGGAATATATGACTGGGGCTGGGCCGCAGAGATGCGCATACCCCTGACCCAGCTTCGCTTTGCGCAAAAAGATGACCAGGTATGGGGACTGGAGGTGCTGAGGTATATCTACCGCCATGATGAGACAGTAATGTGGCAGCCCATAGCAAGGAATGCATCAGGACTCGTTCATAACGCCGGGCTGTTGACGGGCCTGAAGAATATTAAACCACGCAGGTTATTTGATGTCACACCGTACGGAGTTGCCAGGCTTGAGTCTTATGAGGGTGAGGCTGGCAATCCATGGCATGACGGATCAGACCTGAAGGGTAACATTGGCCTCGATGCAAAGATAGGAGTGACCAACAACATGATACTTAGCCTGTCACTGAACCCTGACTTCGGGCAGGTTGAGGCAGATCCTTCCGAAGTCAACCTGACAGCCTTTGAAACCTACTTCAGAGAGAAACGGCCATTCTTCATTGAGGGCAAAAATATCACCAGCTACAACCTGGGCGTCGGGAGTGGCGACGTGGGAAATGATAACCTGTTTTATTCCAGGAGGATAGGAAGAAGCCCGAGACTGTCACATTCACCCGACGAGGATGAATATGCCTATACCCCGGCCTTCACCCCCATCATCGGGTCTGCCAAGCTGACAGGCAAATCATCCGGCGGCATCTCTGTGGGTGTCATTGAAGCCGTGACAGCACGGGTCAACACAAAAATCTATGATCCGGGCCCGGACGAGACTACTGTGAAAACCGCAGAACCTCTTGCAAATTATACGGTTGGAAGAGTACAAAAGGATTTTAACGGAGGAAAGACTATAATAGGCGGCATGGTAACAAGCACCATCAGGGCCCTGGATGCAGAAACAGAAGATTACTTCCATAAATCAGCCACAACTGGCGGTATTGACCTCACCAGGTACTTTGGCAACATGAACTACTTTGTCCGCCTCCGGACGGCATTCAGTAACGTTACCGGAACCGAGGAGATGATTGCCGGCACGCAGAGATCAGTAATACATAACTTCGCACGCCCTGATGCCGACTATGTGGAATATGATGATACACGAACCTCCCTCACCGGCTTCGGGGGCAACCTGATGGCCGGCAAGATCGGTGGCAACTGGCAGTTGCTCTACCTATCCGCCTGGAAATCGCCAGGGTTCGAGATTAATGATATTGGCTACATGCAGGTTGCCGACCAATACATGGGAGTGGGTGTGATCAACTATAACATATACAAGCCTTTCAGTGTCTTTAACAGCATGAGCTTCGGCACAAACCTGATACATATTCTCGACTTTGGTGGCACAATAAATGCCCTGGCAGTTTCACAGTCATGGACTGCCGTCTACCGTAACCAGTGGAGAACTTTCCTGAGTGGCCAGCTTACTGGCCGCAGGACTGACAATACCATACTGCGGGGCGGACCTTCAATGAAGACCCCCGGTCAACTCTACATGAGCGCAAGCATTGATTCGGACTGGCGGAAAAAGCTGTCAGGGGATTTGTATTTCTCTTATTACAGGACATTCAATGATATAAAGACAAATTATAACCTGGGTTTCGAGCTTGAATACAAACCATTCAACACTCTGACACTTAATCTTGAACCCTCCTGGAGCACCACCATGAACCGGATGCAGTACGTGACCCGGAGAACCCTATCGGCTGAGCCTCAGGAAAACAGGTATATTTTTGGCACTATCAATCAGAAAATATACAGCGTCTCAATCAGGGTCGATTACAATATCACGCCTGACCTGACGGTCCAGTACTGGGGCCAGCCCTTTTACGGATCAGGCAGGTACAGTGAATTCAAGAGGATCACTGACCCCCACGCCGCCACCATGGATGACAGGTATGCAATTCTGGAATCAGGGCACCTCTCCTACGCCATCAGAAACCGGCTCTACAGCATTGATGAGGATCTTGACTCCTCGGTTGACTATAGCTTCGGCAATCCCAACTTCACGGTGAGTGAATTCCTGCATAACTTCGTGATCAGATGGGAATTTCTTCCGGGGTCCACCGCATTCCTGGTCTGGTCACAGAACAGGGACCACTATACCGGTTCAGGGATGTTCGATGTGAGCCGTCAGTCACATGACCTGTTCCACAAGGCCCAACCATACAACATCTTCCTGGTCAAATTCTCTTACCGATTCGGGCTTCACTGAGGCGGCATGAGAGCCTGATCTGGTTTCCCGTGCAGGTGCTGCTTGTTCTCAGATAAAGTTCCTGTCAAGAAACTCCTGGAATTTTTCGCGGTACTGGTCTGTGACAGGTATACGCACCTCGCCATAGACTATGCGGCCACGCTCTATGACCTTCACGGTCTCCAGGCTGACTATATATGACCGGTGTACGCGCATGAACCTGTCCTCCGGCAGCCTGGCCTCCAGCGCCTTCAGGGTGGAAAGCGAGAGGACGGGCTTCTTCTCTCCCCTGAGGAAGATTTTTACATAGTCCTTCAGACCCTCAATATAGTGTATCTCTGAAAAATCGATGCGCCTGATCTTATAGTCGCTCTTGATAAAGAGAAACTCATTCCTGATCTCCAGTGAAGGCAGCTCCTGCCTCTCAAGGTTTATCAGCTTCTCTGCCTTCTGAACAGCCTTCAGGAACTCAGCATAACTGAAGGGCTTTAACAGGTAGTCAACAGCATCAAGCCTGAAGCCTTCAAGGGCATACTTCTCATAAGCCGTGGTGAAGATAACCTTCGGTCCGCCGCTGATGACCCCGGCCAGCTCGGTGCCGGTCAGATCAGGCATCTGTATGTCAAGGAGAGCGAGATCGACATCAGACGATTTGATGAAGGACACCGCCTCCAGAGGGTTGTCAAAGGCGCCCGCCAGCTCAAGGAAGGGAGTCTTCTCAACATATTCCTTCACCAGCTGCAACGCCAGCGGCTCATCATCAATGGCAACAACCCTTATCATCAGCCTTGCGGTTTAGCTACCTATCCTCAGTTCCACGGTAAAGACCTGCTCCTGCTCATCTATCTTCAGCTCATGCCTTCCCGGATAGAGCAGTGCGAGTCTCTTCCTTACATTTTCAAGTCCTATGCCTGATGCTGCCCTGGGAGCGTCAGCGCTGAGCCTGGTGATGCTGTTGGAAGAACGGAAGAATATCTCCCTGCCGACAGCCATGAGAGAGATGTCAATGAATGAGTTACCGGCATTGCTCACTCCGTGTTTGAACGCATTCTCAATAAAGGGTATGAAGAGCAGCGGGGGCAGATCCTGATCCTCATACTCCTCCGGGAAAGCCACAGTGAGCCTGACACGGTCACTCATCCTTAATTTCATCAGGTCAATATATCCCTTCATGAACTCAATCTCATGACTGAGCCTGGTATTGCCCTGTTCCGATTCATAGAGCATATACCTCATCATCTTCGACAGGCTGAGCACCGCCTCCCTGGCGTCATCCTGATTGATGGCTATCAGTGAATAGATATTATTGAGAGTATTAAAGAAGAAGTGGGGGCTGACCTGATTCTTGAGCAGGGCCAGTTCGGAATTGAGTTTTTCGCGCTCCAGCTCCTTTATCTCTTCCTCTTTCCTGACGGCACTTTCGGCGTACCGTATTCCAACTGCGAAGCCCGAGACAAGGAATGATGTGATGAAGAAGTTATAGAGAGCCATGCCTCCTCCGCGGCGCCTGTCACGGTCATCATGGGGAATTCTCTGTTCCATCTGACTGATCCGCTCCCTTACCTCCGGGGGCGGGGCAAAAAGATTCTGGTAGAACTTGCCGGAGGCATATCCCAGTACCACTATCAGTGCCGCCGCCAGAAGAAGGAAGGGCAACCATTTTTTCCTCTGCGCCAGCCTGGGCACAAGCCAGAAATAGTTGGTGTAAAACAGTACCAGAAACACCAGCGTATTGAAGAGCACGATCTTCGTTGTGCGTCCGTCATTGAAAAGACCGCCCGAAATCAGGAATTGAGGCAGGATGAACAGTATGATCCATCCCGTCAGGTGGAGCAGCACGGGCAGGTATCTGCGTTTTCTTATTGCTATCTCTTCTGTCATATCTGCTCTTCAAAGCTAATCAATCCCGCCGAATAATCATTCAAATCTCAGTGCATCAATCGGGTCAAGCTCTGAAGCCCTGCGGGCAGGATACCAGCCGAAGAAGACGCCAATCACAGTACATACCACAAACGCCAGTATGACCGAGCTCCACATCACGCTTATTGGCCACGAGGTGAAAGCCTCAACCACCGCAGACGCGGCAAAGCCAATCACAATGCCTATCAGCCCGCCAAAGACGCTGAGCAATATTGATTCAATGAGAAACTGAAGCAGTATATCGACACTCCTTCCTCCTATTGACATCCTCAGTCCAATCTCCCTTGTCCGCTCTGTTACCGAGACATACATTATGTTCATAATGCCGATTCCGCCCACCAGAAGGGATATCCCTGCGATGGCGCCCAGCAGTATGGTCAGTATCTCGGTGACAGAGGTCATTGTGGTGGCAAGCTCCTCCTGGCTTCTTATCTCGAAGTCGTTGTCCTCATTCTCGCGAAGCCTGTGAGTGCGGCGAAGCACCTCCTCCACCTGTGCTTCAGCCAGGTCTGACTCCTCAGCGCTGCCGGCAGACATCTGGATAGACTGGATATGCGTCTGGGCAAGTATCCTCTTCTGGACAGTAGTGTAGGGAGCTATCATCACATCATCCTGATCCTGCCCGAAGCTGTTCTGACCCTTCTCCTCCAGGACACCGATGATCCTGAACGGTATGTTCTTAAACCTTACCGTTTCGCCGGTAGGATCAATACCTTCGCCAAAAAGCTCATCCGCCACCGTCCTGCCCACGAGGCACACCTTGGCTGATCCGTCAGCCTCACTGTCAGTGATGTTACGGCCACTGACCACTCCCCAGGAGCGTATCTCAAGATACTGCTCGTTACCTCCGTAGATAGTGGTGGGCCAGTTTGCGTTGCCATAGACAGCCTGACCGCTGCTGCGCACCTCGGGAGAAACGGCAACCACGGCATCACATTCAGCCCTGATTGCAGCCACATCCTTTACGGTCAGCCGCTGCGATGACGAGCTGCCCTGCTGCACCCCGCCCATTCTCATGTTGCCTGGCATGACGAAGAGCATATTTGAGCCCATGCTTGCTATCTGGTCCTGTATGCTCTTCTTGGACCCCTGGCCTATGGCCAGCATGGTAATGACCGATGCAACACCTATTATAATTCCGAGCATCGTCAGGAATGAACGCATCTTGTTCCTCTTCAACGCGTTTATAGCCACTTTAATAAGATTTCCCGTATTCATTTCTCTTTCACTTTTTTATTCTTCCTCCACCGGCAGCGCCTGCAGCATCTCTTCTGCCTTAAGCCTGCTCTTAACCTCTTCCTCCCTGATTATATGGCCATCACGGAACACAACGCTCCTGGTCATACAACGTGCTATGTCTGATTCATGGGTAACAAATACTATTGTTTTGCCCTTCGTGTTCAGCTCCTGGAAGAGCGACATGATCTCATAGGATGTGCGGGTATCAAGGTTTCCCGTTGCCTCATCGGCGAGGATCACCACCGGGTCATTGACGAGCGAACGGGCTATGGCCACCCTCTGCTGCTGCCCTCCCGAGAGCTGATTGGGCATATGGTCCATCCTGTCAGCCAGACCCACAGCCTCCAGGGCTGCCATTGCCTTCTCCCTGCGCTCCCTGGACCCCACATTCGGGTTGTACATAAGAGGCAGCTCAACGTTCTCAAGCGCAGATGTCCTCGAGAGCAGGTTATAAGACTGGAAAACGAACCCTATCTTCAGGTTCCGTATTGCAGCCCGCTCATTCTTCGACATCCCTGCCACATTAACTCCGTCAAGCAGGTAGATTCCCTCAGTAGGCCTGTCTAGACAGCCGATGATGTTCAGCATGGTCGATTTGCCTGAGCCGCTGGCTCCCATTATTGCCACAAACTCACCCTCGCGTATCTTCAGATCAACACCTCTGAGGGCATGGACCGTGACCTCGCCCACATGGTAGTCCTTCTTCAGTGCAGTAATATCAATTATTGTTTTCATCTTCAGTTTCTTGTTGAGGAGCCGGTTGCTGACCTTGATGTGCCCTGACCGCTCCTTCTTCCGGGAGGAGTGGGCATGAAGGGATTGGACGCAACCTCCTTCTCCTTACTTTCTTTTGATGTTGATGCTGTCATCTTTATCACCACTTCATCACCTTCGGCAAGGCCGGATTTAACCTCCGTATTCTCACCGTCATTTGATCCAAGCTCAACCCTTACCGGGTGTATGCCCTTCTCATCCTTCACCCATACCATCGTTGGCATTTTGAACCCTTCCGGCAGAGTAAAACCTTCCGGCATCCCGCCGCCTGTCATGCCTCCTGGTCCTGCACCTGCACCCGGTGCCATTCCGGCGCCCATGCCTCCATAGTTGCCTGCGGACCGGCCGGCACCTCCTGGCATACCGCCTCCCATCCCCCCGGGAAACATTTCCTTACCCATCTTTGCCAGATA
>Ga0209723_1002436_pt1 | contig 24913 bp, 20 predicted proteins | sample BiotimSIPDNA_2_FD_185750 | JGI IMG/M metagenome (GOLD analysis project Ga0209723, IMG submission 185750) | Anaerobic biogas reactor microbial communites from Washington, USA - Biogas_R2 time_0 SIP DNA (SPAdes) (version 2) | ecosystem: Engineered > Bioreactor > Anaerobic > Unclassified | place...
CGGAAACCTCATAAGAACCAATAAAATGCAAAGCGGGTTCGTGATCTTCCTTTTGTGTAAGAAATAATGGGGCAATCCCAATTAATTTGCCTGCTTTCCTAGCTGTGATAATCCTGAGAAAAGAATTGTCTGCAGGCCACTCCCCTCCGCCAAGTGTTTCCCACCAATTACGCTGATATACATAACTTAAAAATGGCATATTAATTGCACTTGATTCAACAAGTGCATGCCATTCTGATTCTAACTCTTGCCATGAGGTTGTGTTATCAATAATGTTAATTTCCATAGGCATTATTATAACCTTCAGATGAATTTGTGTAATGTATAATGGTTATATATAGGGTACTAAGACCAAATTTGGGATAAGCATATGAAATATGATTTAATTCTTCACTCACTGACATATGAATCTGGGCAATTAGCGGAAGCAACGCCTGGTTTTTTTGCAGCACCTGCAGGTAAAAGAGCTGCTCGGGGGCGTCAAGACGATTTATTGCTGATGTTGCTTTCGATAAAGAAAGGCAAAGTGTTTAATCGTGAGTCTGTTCTTGAATGGCAAGAGCGCTTATCTGCAGACTTCTTTAAGACTTCTGGGTCAGTCACAACTGCCATGCGCACGGTGATTGATGAAATCAATATTTTTCTCTTGGAACAGAATCTGAAGCTTATAGAAGATCGAGATAGACAATCGGCATATCTATCATTGGGTGTAATTCACCACGACACGCTGTTTATCGCGCAATGCGGGCTTTCACATGCCTTCCTGATTAACGATGTTGGTCTGCAGCATTTCTTTGATGCAGATGTCGGTGTTAGAGGCTTGGGGTTGAGTCGAACACCCAATGTACGTTTTTTCCAAAGCGCTGTCAAACATGACGATTTTATAATTCTTTCGCCTCTACCGCCGCAATCTTGGGATCCAACGACGCTAGTTCATTCTGGCAAGCCTAATCTTGAGCAGCTCTGGCGCAGATTGCATCACCAACTACCAGATGATCAAATCGCTGGTCTAGTCCAAATTGTTCAAGGTGAAGGAAAAATTAGTTACTTACCAAAACCAACAAAGGCGGCAGGAAAAGAGGAAGGACTAAAGCCAGCAGATGTATCCCAACTGGCAACTAACCAACCACCCATCGAAGAAAAAGTTGACGATTTACCGCTTTTTAATCAAATTCAGGAAGCGCCCGTATCCTCGATACCTCAAGTTGTTCAGGCAGATATTTCTCAATTGGAAGTAGCGGAAGGTGAAGATCTTATAAGTCAGGATGACTCTACCGAAGTGTTAGAAGTTAAGTCAAAGGATGTTATTCAGGAAGAAGATACAGAAGCTGAATCTGCACTTAGCATCCCAGAAACGGAAATCAGCACAGATCAAGAAAAGCCAAAAATTGATCTTAAGCAGGAGCTTGAAAACTCTAAGCAGGATGTATATAAAGGCTTAGCAAAATTCCTGGCTGGGTATAGAAAAAGTAACGAAAAAGTTAAACACTTTTTTACCTTGTTAGGCCACAAGTTATTTCCAAGTTTGGCTGCCAATCCGGAAAAATTATCGACTGGAACGATGCTGGCTATTGCCATTATCGTGCCTTTGTTGGTGGTTGCATTAGCGTTTAGTATCTACATGGCAAGAGGCAGGGAATATCAATATTCGTATTATCTTGCCCAAGCGCAAGCAGCCGCTAATAACGCGGTATTAATGGAAAACTCTCTTGACCAACGCGAAGCGTGGAACCAAGTGTTATATTGGACAGGTCTGGCTGAATCTTACAACAAATCGCAGCAAGTTACTGCGTTGGAAGGCCAGGCTATGGCTGAGCTGGATAAACTAGATGGGGCTGTTCGACTAATTTACAAGCAAGCCATTATAGGCGAGCAGGTTGCCAGTTTAGATATCCGTAAGATTATTCCTTTGGGAACGGACCTTTACTTATTAGATTCTTATGCCGGCTCAGTTCTACACCTTACGCAGACAAATCAAGGCTATCAGATTGATCCGAATTTTGTTTGTCAAAGTTCCGTTTATGATGGCGTGAAGGTCAGCAAACTTGTGGATGTCGTTTCTATCCCAATCAATAATCCGCACAAGGCACCAATTTTAGCTGTTGACGAAAGCGGTACGCTTTTGTATTGTGCGCCTGGTAAACAACCGGTTGCCAAATCACTTACACCTCCCACCACTGGCTGGCAGGGGATTCAGGCAATGATGGTTGACTCGGGAATGCTTTATTTGCTTGATCCCAATAGTAATGCCTTGTGGGTTTATTCAGGAAGTGGCGTTGAATTTACAGAAGAACCTGAGTCTTACTTCTCTGAATATCCTTTGAATCTTTCTCAAGCCATTGATTTCACAGCTAATGGAGAAGAACTGTTTATTTTATTTGAAGATGGTCACGTAGCTGATTGTTTGGCTTCTGGTCTGTCATTTAGTGCCCTAAAATGTTCAGATCCAGCCCAATTCAACGATGAAAGAGCTGGGGTGGATAAACTAGACTTTCAAGCTTTGAAGTTCGGCCAGGTTAGTTATTCGCCACCGCCTGACCCCTCGCTGTTTTTCTTGGAACCCCAAGCAGCGGAAATCTACCAGTTTAGTTTGAGATTGAATTTGAACCGCATATACCGGGCTAACACAAGCAATGATGCACTGCCAAACCGGAGTTCTACGGCTTTTGCGCTTTCATCCAGTCGCACTGCATTCATCGCATTCGGCAATCAATTGTTTTATGCGGTAGTGCCATGATGTGTACCTTTTGTGAATCTCATTAGTTAGACATACTTTGTGTTTTTTCATTGAAGTAAACTTTATATTTTAAAAATCTAACTGGTCAACCAGGTTCTTTTGTTAATCGAAGAGGTAAGCAATGCGAAATAAGACCTTTAACTGCCTTCTTGGTGTCTTAATTATTGGGTCATCCCTCTCGGCTTGTAAATCTACAGCAGCTGTTCAGACAGATGCAGTGCCTAGCGCACCAGATTTGCATACATCCATAATTTCCACCGACCCGCCCACACCTGAGGTAGCCCAAACGCAAGAATCTACACTCATTGAAATTATGCCAGAGACGAGCATTGAAATTATTGAGACCAGCCTTGAGATTACTTCTCAGTCGCCTTACTGGAGCATCACCGAGCCTTATTTTGCAGATGACATTGGCATGAGCAGTACGGCGGATTGCTTCAATGCCTTAGAAGGATTTCCAAATAACAAAGAAGAAGTGACCCTTACTCTATTTTATAAGCAGCAGTTGACTGTGGAAAGTGTTGACCTATACATTAAAGGGTCAATGACTGACATCCTAAGTATTGACCTTATTGATCAAACCAGTGGGGCGCTTCAGAATATTTACACCAATGGAGATGATGTTCAGCAAGTTCTTGAAAATGCCAGTCTCTGTGCGAATTTATTTCGTGTTCCCGTTTTAGAGCCGATGGGGGCAGATAGCGTGTTGATGCGGTTTAAAGATTCGTCAGCCTTATCAACTGTGATTTCTGTTGATATTAATGGAAACCCGCACCTGCTGCAGGATTGGCTGCTTTTCTGGGAGCAAAGTCTGCCAGGCAAAGTTGAGGATTTGGTTTTAAGTAATCTGGGACTTATTTTTATTGGCTTAGCCCCAAACCAGGTTTATGTTTACGATATCGAAGGAAACCTCCTGGACCAATTTTTGTTGGATGAGGGGGCAAAAATAACGAGTATGAGATTAGACCTTGGTGGAAATCTAATCATCACAGATGCTTTTCAAGGTGTTTTCTGGCGTTATTCCCCCGCTGGCGAGTTACTATCCCAATGGGAAGGACAAAGCTCAAAAGCGCTGGCGATTAGTCCTGTAGATGGAAACCTGTACACACTAATTGAAGAAGATGGGCAGGTTTATTTGTATAAATATGATCCACAGGAAGGTCGCTTGCTCGATGAAAGCCTGATAAAACAAAATTTAGGATTTGTTGGTTTAAGCTTTAATCCAGATGGTGACCTGTTTGCCCTGCATAATTATGATACAGAGCTAATCCAAGTGGACGCCAATAGTGGTGCTTTCTTGAAAAGCGTTTCTGTGCAAAAAGCCCAAAACTTAGAATTTGAAGCAACAAGTTTTGCTTACGATTCAGATGGCAATGTATACATCTTGTTTACCTATTCAGCTAACAACATGGCAGTCTACCGATTGAACTCACAAGGTGAGTTGGTTGGACGATATGGAGAGATTGTCTCGGATAGTAATGATAGCCTTCCTGAAATGGCGCTTTGCAAACCAAGAATTATGGCTGTAACTGAAGAGGGCCGTTACTTGGTTATTATTGATGATTGTTATGAAGCATACCGCCTGTTGACATATTATTTGGGTGAGCCGAATTAACAATATAGGTTCAAACTTCGAGTAATTATCCGAATATTTCTCAACAAAATGACGTTTTTGTAATCTCTCACACTTAAAAATACATATTTTGGCATACCTGTCTATGTTACAATAGGTGGTGTTGTTTAAACTCACCTATTGATAAAAACAACAACTTCTAAAGTAAAAACTAAAGGAGTTATATGACACAACTTGATCCCGGGTTAGAAAAATTAAATAAAATGCGCCAAGAAGCATCTCTTGGCGGTGGTCAAGATAAGATTGATAAACAGCATGCCAAAGGAAGCCTTACTGCCAGGGAGCGCATTGCCCTTCTGTTGGATAAAGGCTCTTTTCAGGAGTTAGAAGCTTTTACCAGGCAACAAAACGATCCCCAGGCTGATTCTCCTATGGGAGATGGCGTTATCACGGGTTATGGTAAGGTTGATGGACGCGTTGTTTATGTCTACGCCCAGGACTTTACCGTTCAGGGTGGTGCGCTTGGCGAGATGCACAGCCGGAAAATTTGTCGTGCCATGGATTTGGCTGTGCGAACGGGAAGCCCAATTGTTGGTATGATCGATTCGGGCGGAGCAAGAATCCAAGAAGGGGTTAAGAGCCTAGGAGGCTATGCTGAAATTTTTAGGCGCAACGCACAGTATTCGGGTGTGGTTCCCCAAATCAGCTTGATTATGGGTCCTTGCGCAGGTGGGGCAGCTTATTCACCAGCTGTGACGGATATGATCATCATGGTTCAAAAGCAATCCTTTATGTTCCTCACCGGGCCGCAGGTGATTAAGACTGTCACTGGTGAAGAGATTGATTTTGAATCCCTTGGAGGCGCAGACGTTCACCTAACCACCAGCGGCACAGCCCATTTAGTGGCAGCAAATGAACAAGATGCCTTAGCGCTCTGCCGACTTGCGCTTGGTTACTTACCATCAAACAACATAGATAATGCACCATTACTTAATATCGGCGATGCCCCAGAAAGAAGATCAGAGCTGTTAAACAGGCTAGTGCCAGAAAATCCAAGCGAACCTTATAGTATGAAAACGGCCATCGAAGAAATTTTCGATAAGGGTTCTTTTTTAGAATTGCAGGCTGGCTTTGCGAGCAATGCAATTATTGGTTTAGCGCGCTTAAATGGTGTTTCTGTTGGGGTTGTATCCCAAGAGCCATCACACATGGCCGGCGTGATTGATATTGACGCCTCTGACAAGATCTGCAGGATGGTGCGCTTTTGTGATGCCTTCAATTTGCCCATAATTACCTTTATTGACTCACCGGGATTTCTCCCAGGGGTTGACCAGGAACATCGCGGTATTATCAGGCATGGTGCAAAAGTACTATTTGCCTACTCTGAAGCGACTGTGCCAAAGATAAGTGTTGTCACCCGCAAGGCTTACGGTGGCGCCTATGTGGTCATGAGCAGCAAGTATCTTGGAACGGATGTTACATATGCGTGGCCAACGGCTGAGATTGCGGTGATGGGCCCTGAAGGGGCAACAAATATCCTCTATCGCAAACAGATCAGCCAGGCTGAAGATCCAAGCTTAGAACGTAAGCGCTTGGAAGCGGAATACCGTGAGCGCTACTTGACCCCTTATGCTGCTGCCGGAGCGGGCTATGTGGATGATGTCATCGAACCGGCTGAAACGCGTTTTAAATTAATCTCTGCGCTCAACGCAATTTCCAAAAAGTTTGAACCAACACTGGCTCGCAAACACGGTAATATGCCGGTTTAGGGGGGGGACAAATTCATGGAAAATATTCAGGCTGGTTTATTAATCACAGCGATTGGGATGGGGCTTGTTTTTATTGTCATTATTGCCCTGTGGGGACTCATGGCACTGTTAGTAAAAGTTACAACTAAAAAAGATCAAGGGGATCTAAAAGTTACTATCCAGGAAAATAGTGAACTTCCTGATGATTCTGAATTGAATAGTAAAACCAAACTATATCCAAAAATTGCAGCTGTGGCTGTTGCTGCTGCCATTAATCTTACCAGTGCGAGGTCGTCGAAAATGACTAGCAGTCAACCGACTGACCTTAGCCTTTGGCAAAATGTAAACCGCATGCAGCAGCTGCAAAATAAACCAGGTATAAGGAAACATTAATGAATATCCAAGTCAAAGTAAATGATGCGCTGTATACAGTACAAATTGATGATGTTCATGCGCGGCCAGTCATTGCTATTGTTGAAGGAGAACAATTTGAAGTATGGCCAGAAGAAGTGCAAGCCCAAAGCTCTGAGATTCAATCAGTAAAATCTGTATCAACCATTGCCTCACCTCCAAAAAAGGCTCCCCAATCAACAGGGGCGAATTCTACAAGCATCAATGCCCCCCTCCCGGGCGTAATTGTTTCTATTGAGGCTAAGGCTGGAGACAAGGTCAAAGTTGGTCAAGCCCTGTGCACCTTGGAAGCGATGAAGATGAAGAATGCCATACGTTCGAACCGTGAAGGTGTTATCGCAGAAGTGTTTATTTCTGTTGGTGATCAAGTGCAGCATGGGCAAACTCTACTTCGTTTTGAGGCATAAAAGGTCAATTAAATGAACTTTGAATATTTACTGGAAGAACTAAGTAAAGGTATTGCTAACTTTACTTTTGGTAATGCAATCATGATTTTGGTTGGGTTGATATTAATTGCATTAGCGGTTTGGAAGGAATACGAGCCCGTATTGCTTCTGCCCATTGGCTTTGGTTGCTTGATGGCAAATCTGGGCATGTCCAACGAAGTTGGCTTTATGAAAGTTATTTATGATGCTGGTATTAAGACAGAGCTATTTCCCTTATTAATTTTTGTTGGGGTTGGCGCGATGATAGATTTTAGCCCGCTCCTTTCCCAGCCTAGTCTTGTTCTTTTAGGGGCTGCTGGTCAATTTGGCATTTATGCGACCTTATTACTTGCCCTGCTGCTCGGGTTCCCGATGAACCAGGCTGCTTCGATAGGCGTTATCGGTGCAATTGACGGGCCTACGGCGATTTTTGTGGGGAGTAAGTTGGCTCCTGAGATTTTAGCCCCAATTGCAGTGGCTGCATACTCGTACATGAGCCTTATCCCCATAATCCAGCCGCCTATTATGAAATTAATGACTACCCGAAAAGAACGTATGATTAGAATGGAATATGCACCAAAACCAGTGTCTCGCCTGACTTTAGTGATATTCCCAATATTTGTAACTGTTCTTGTTAGTTTAGTTGCTCCTGATGCAGCGCCTTTAATGGCTGCCTTGATGTTGGGTAATCTGCTCAGGGAGAGTCTGGTTGTAGATCGCCTCAGCAAAGCCGCACAAAATGAGATCATCAATATTGCCACCCTGTTCCTTGGCCTGGCAATTGGGTCAACCATGACGGCACAAAGCTTTTTAAATATTTCTACTTTACAAATCTTACTACTGGGATTATTGGCGTTTGTGATTGACACCGTGGCAGGGCTGTTATTTGGTAAGTTTATGGCTTTCATCACACATAATAAAGTAAATCCTTTAATTGGTGCATGCGGCATCAGTGCTTTTCCTATGGCTGGAAGGTTATCTGCAAAGATGGCCCAGGATGAAGATTTTGAAAATTACATATTGATGCATGCAATGGGATCCAACACTGCTGGGCAATTAGGCAGTGTGATAGCTGGCGGTTTGTTGCTGGCGTTGGTAACGGGATTAATGTAGGCAATAAAAAAACTGACCACTTTTCAAAAATGGTCAGCTTAGTAATTAGATTTCAAGTTTATAACCATTCGACCGAATGGTTCGAATGACGTGCGGTTTGCGAGGGTTCACTTCTATTGCTTTTCGCAGCCAACTGATGTGGACATCTAGTGTGCGCGTGTCACCCAAATAATCTGTTTCCCAAACGTCCTTAAATAAAGTCTCTCTATTTATGATCTGACCTGGACGATCCATAAGATACTTGAGCAGTTTCGTTAACCTGGGTGTAAGCTGGGTTTTTTTCCTGTTGCAAGTAAGCAGGTGTGTTTCTAAATTTAAGGATAAAGGGCCGACTTTATGAATTTGTTTCCCATCAATAGGTGCAAACAAATTGATTCTGTTGATTAATTTTTGAACAGTGAAAGGTAAATTTAGAATAACATTCGCGTCGACTTGATCGGGCAAGGTCAGATCTTCAGCGACGACAAGAATTAAAGGACATTTTTCGAGGCGTTTGCGCAGCGATTGACATATTCGAACGCCGTTAGTTCGCAGTGAGGCTGCATTGACTATGGTGACATCCGGTATGTAAGAATCTAATAATAATAAGCCCTCACTCCCACTCCTCGCTAGGAGAACGTCGTATCCTTTTTTCTCCAGTTCTTTAGCGAAAAGGGAGTGATTTCCTCTCTTGCCTTCTATAAGTAGAATTAAACTATCATTATCAACTGACAATAAAAAACCCTTTATGTAAATTAGACTAAAAGTTAACAATAATTAGTATTTAATAATACCAATATTTTTTTCCTGAACAAACTTGTAATAATTTTCCCGCGTGCCCTTAACTGATAAGCGCATAAAAACTTCAACCTTAAAGTCAAGTAATTCTCAAATTGTTTTGAGCTACTTAACTGGATAAAGAATAGGAATTCGATTATATCACCAATTGTTAGTTGGAATCTGCAAATGTTAAAGAAAACTCACTAAAAAAAGATTATAAAATCGGAATTATTTAAGCTTATCAGGGTTTCGGTTGCCAGGCTTATAGTGGCATGTTAGAATTTACATATAAAGCATTTATCGACTTTGAAGGGAGTCTATTATGAGCAAAATGATCCCTTGTATCATAGACAGTGTTAGAGTAAGCCTGACCAATCAGCAAAGGGTTGTCGTACTTAAAGAACAAGATAAAGAGCGTTATTTACCGATTTGGATTGGCCTATATGAAGCAGAAGCAATTACCATTAGCCTGCAACATATCGAGGTAGCCAGACCACAAACGCATGACCTTATTTGCTCAACATTAAAAATATTGGATGCCAATTTAATTTTTGTTGAAGTCACTGATTTGCTTGAAGATGTGTTTTATGCAAATTTAGTTGTAGAGCAAAATGAAGAACGAAAATTTATTGATTGTCGGCCGTCTGATGCATTGGCTTTAGCGACACGGTTAAATGTACCGATTTATGTTTCTGAAGAAGTGTTAATAGCTGCGGGAATTGAACCGGAACAAGATATCCGTGATCAAGAAAAAGAAACCTCAGATCTCTCTTCAGATGAAACTGAGGAAGATTTGGATATATTTAAAGATTTTTTAGACAGTTTAGGTAAGGATCAAAAACATGATGATCTACCTGGTGAGGAAGACCAGGATTAAACATTTGTGTGATAATTAACACCAGGTTTCAAAGTGATTAGAACATATCTTAACTGAACGCTTGTCTAATTCAACAATAGGCGAATAAACAAATGAGTGATGAAGAATTTCTAAGTGACAATAGCAGTGATTTGAGCATGGGGGTGCCATACAACCGTGACGCAGAAGAGGCTTTAATTGGGTCTATTTTGATCAACCAGGAGGCATTTTTAGAGGTTGCTGCTTTCCTGGATGCTGATGACTTCTACTTAAATAGACATAGATGGATTTGGGAAGCCTTTGTTCATTTAAATCAGACCAAAATGCCCTATGACTTAGTTACTATAGGTAAAGAACTTGCAAATAATGGACGTTTAGATGAAATTGGTGGTACAGCTTATTTGTTTAGCCTGACAAACCAGGTGCCTTCTTCACTCCATGCCGAAGCTTATGGGCGCATTATTCAAGACAACGCTATTCGCCGGCGGTTGTTGGCTGCGGCAAATGATATTGCGAAATTAGCCTACAAACAAGATTTACAAATTGCTTCTGTTATCGATGAAGCTGAAAAAGCAGTGTTCAGTGTCAGCGAACAGCGCATACGGCACGATCTATTACCAATTAAAGATGTCTTAGACAATTACTACGAGCGGATCGATTTACTTGCACAGAGGTCTGATGAGGTTTTTGGCCTTCTAACGGGCCTTGACGATCTTGATAAGGTGTTAGGTGGCATGCAGCGGTCTGATTTTCTAATTGTTGCTGGCCGACCTGGCATGGGTAAAACTGGGTTTTTAATCGGTGCGATGAAACATGCGGCATTGAAACACAAAAAACACATCGCCATGTTCTCACTTGAAATGTCTTCCGAACAACTTGTCCAGAGATTGATTGCACAAGAGACTGGGATTGATTCCCAACGCCTTAGAAGTGGAAAGCTGAAAGAAAATGAATGGTCTCTGCTCATGGCAGCAATGGATTCTTTGAGTAACGCAAAAATTTACTTAGACGATACACCAGCAATTACGCCCTTGCAGATGAGAACAAAATGCCGCCGGCTGGATATGGAAGTGGGACTTGACCTAGTCATCGTTGATTACCTGCAATTGATGTCCGGGGATTATCGTACTGATAACCGTGTCCAGGAAGTGTCGAATATTTCGCGTAACCTCAAAGTGATGGCCAGGGAGTTGAATGTGCCAGTCTTGGCTGCGGCACAATTATCACGCGCTGTTGAGCAGCGCACCGATAAACAGCCTGTTCTCTCTGACCTGCGAGAGTCTGGTAGCTTGGAGCAAGATGCAGATGTGGTGATGTTTATCAACCGCCCTGATGCCTTAGACGAGAAGAGTGTCCGTCATAACGTGGCATCGCTAATCGTGGCAAAACACCGCAATGGACCAACGCATGGTGGCATTGAATTGATCTTTATTAAAGATTTGGCGATGTTTAAAACAGCTGTTCGAGAAAATTATTAACAGTAATTTACATGTCAGAGTACAGAGATAGTCAAAATAAAAAGTTTGTTGGATTTCTTGACGGCGAAGCACAAAGCATCATATTTCCAAAATCCTTTTTAGATACTTTAATACCAACCATCACGGATCTTGATGAACTGAAATTTATACTTGCTTATTTCTGGTTATTGAGTAAACAAAAAGAATTTTTCTTACCGATACCAAGTGACGTCTTTCTAGGCTCAGAGCAGATTCTTTCAATCTTTGATAACGATGTTCAAAGTGTTGAGCATGCACTTAGACTATGTGTTAAGGATAATGTTTTTTTTGAGATTAAAAATAGTGATGACCAGAAAACAATTTACCTCCTGAACTCACCGCGCGGCAGGGCAACCTACGAAGCTTATCAATCTGGCTCAGTTAAATTTGAGGCGCTATTGCTAGGTCAAATTGCGAGGCTTGAAGAAAGACCTAATATATTTAAGCTTTACGAAGAAAATATTGGTCCCCTAACGCCCATGATCGCTGATATCCTTAAGCAAGATGAGGAAGAATATTCTTCTCAATGGATCCTTGAAGCAATAGAAATAGCAGTCAAGAAAAATGTGAGAAACTGGAAATATGTGCATGCCATTTTAGAATCCTGGCAAAAGGAAGGCCGTAATGCAAAAGATGCAGAAAGTAGACAAAACCCTTCAGAAGATCGAGAGCAATATCGAAAAAAGTGGCTTGGAGAAGACGGATAATCCCCAGGAAATTCCAGCCAGCGTGCACGCTTACGGTCTTGGAAAGCCCGATTGCCCAATCTGCCAGGGATTAGGTTTTATTCGCCGATCTGTGGAGTTTGGCGACCCCGATTTTGGTAAGTTGTTTGTCTGTGTGTGTCGGCAGGAAGAAATTACCCAGGAAGTAAGAGACCGCTTGTTTCTGCTGAGTAACCTTGATTCTTTACGGGAACTGACTTTCAAAAGTTTTCATCCGCGTGGCAGGGTCGGTTTGGGCAAGCAGCAGTCTGATTCACTCGAGCAAGCCTTCAATCATGCCCAGTCCTTCGCAGGCTCATTAAAAGGATGGCTTTTACTGTTGGGGCGCTATGGTTGCGGCAAAACGCATTTGGCGGCCGCAATCGCAAACCAGGCTGTGAGCATGGGTGTCCCGACGCTTTTTCTGACCGTCCCCGATTTATTAGATTGGTTGCGTTTCTCCTACTCTGATGGCGCTGATAAGAATTTTGAAGGTCGCTTTGAAGAAATTCGAAATATCCCCCTCTTAATAATGGATGACTTCGGAACTCAGAATACGACCCCCTGGGCACAGGAGAAATTATTCCAAATTATTAATTATCGCTATATCAATAAACTCGCAACTGTCCTGACCAGCAACATGGATTTAAGTGAATTCGAACCGCGAATCAAATCGCGACTTATGGACCCAGAGATTGTCACCCAGGTAAAAATCCTTGCCCCAGATTATCGCAATCCAAAAGACGATATTGGTCATCATGAATTATCTTGCTTGAGCCTGCATGGCAGCAGAACTTTTGAAACGTTTAGCTTACGTAAAGATGAGAAATTAGTCACTGAGGATTTGCGATCTTTGCAAAAGGCTTACGAAATTACCCAATCCTATGCCAAGAAACCTATTGGTTGGTTGTTGTTGACCGGCCCTTATGGCTGTGGCAAGACACACCTGGCCGCTGCTATTGGCAATTACCAAGCAGAATTGGGCGACCCGCCGCTGATGATTGTCGTGCCAGATTTGTTAGATCATTTACGATCAACCTTTAGCCCGACCAGCAGTGTGAATTTGGATAGAAGATTCGAGGAGATCCGCAAAGCTCGATTATTGATTCTAGATGATTTAGGCACACAATCAGCCACGCCTTGGGCAAGGGAAAAACTTTACCAGCTTTTTAACTATCGTTATAGCGCTGAGCTGCCTACAGTGATCACCACTGCGAGCATGCCAGAAGAGATTGACCAGAGGCTCTACAGCAGAATGATGGACGAGCGGTTGTGCACCATCATCGCCATCACAGCCCCAAGCTACAGGGGCGGTAGAAAAGTGCAAAAGAGAGCCTAATAGTTAAATTTCAAAATAAATCTTCCTATTAAGATTGAAGTTAGGGTTTTAGTCTTTAAAAAATAAATAATTAAAAAGATATGGTATTATTTGACGGTGTTAAAAGATTATCATCCAGTAATTGGGTGCCAATCCTGCCATGATGCATGTTCTGGCAGGAAATTTAATGTTAAGAAGAGAATAGTAATTGATGGAAAAAATAATTAGAGAAACCCCGAATAGCTTTGACTTACCTCGACGAATTAAACGGCTTGCCGATCTTGCTCATAATCTATGGTGGGTATGGAACCCTGAAGTAGCGCGCATGTTTAAAGAGATTGATCCGATTTTGTGGGAAGATCTCAATCATAATCCGATCGTCTTTTTAAGGAAGGTTGAGCGGCCAGTCTTTGATGCGTTAATTAAAGATCGCTACTTTTTGGAAAAATATGACCGACATGTGCGTGAATTTGATCGTTACATGACCCAAAATAACACCTGGTTTTCACAAACCTATCCAAATTTACAAAACGAACAAATTGCTTACCTATCCTTTGAATTTGGTTTGCACGAATCCTTGATGGTCTATGCCGGTGGTTTAGGCGTTTTATCTGGTGATCATCTCAAAGAAGCCAGTGATTTGGGCTTGCCGCTTGTTGCGGTAGGGTTTCTTTATACTTTTGGTTACTTTTCTCAGCACATTACTGAAGATGGTTGGCAGGAAGCCAGGAATGTTGAACTTAATTTTGATAACTTGCCACTGGTTGCCTTGTTAGATGAAAATCGGGAGCCGATCAAAATCAGCTTAGACTTACCTGGTCGGCAAATTTTTGCCCGGCTTTACGAACTCAACGTGGGTCGGGTTAAATTAATCCTGATGCACACAAACATTCCTGAAAACAACCCACACGACCGCCAGTTAACCGATCGATTGTACATCAGCGATTTGGAACTGCGAATTTCCCAGGAGATGCTCTTGGGCATTGGTGGCGTGCGTGCCCTGGAAAAATTAGGTTACAACCCAACCATTTTCCATATGAATGAAGGCCATTCAGCTTTCTTGGCTTTGGAAAGAATTAGGAACCTCATCTCACAGGGATCCAGCTTTTCAGAAGCAGAAAGTAAAGTGCGTCAGACCAATGTCTTTACCACCCATACCCCTGTGCCGGCTGGAAATGACGAATTCCCAATTTGGTTAATCGAAAAGTATTTTTCTAATTATTGGCCAAAACTTGGCATGACCCGCGATGAATTTCTTTCTATTGCTAAGGTACCGCAAACTTGGGGCGGTGAGGCTTACAGCATGCCTGTTTTAGCTTTGCGTTTGTCTGATTTTAAGAACGGCGTATCAGAATTGCATGGTGAAGTCTCTCGAAAAATGTGGTCTCACCTTTGGCCAGACAGGGACTTAAAAGATGTTCCCATCTCGTACATAACGAATGGTATCCATTCAGGCACCTGGTTAGCGCGGCGCATGGCAATTTTGTTCAGCCGTTACCTGGGAGGGGATTGGAGTGAAAGAATCGACGATCCTACTCTTTGGGAACAAATAGAAAATATCCCTGACGAGGAATTATGGCGCGTGCGAAGGCACCTTAAACGAAAGCTTGTGGCCTATATGGTTACACGCGCAAGGAATCAATGGATATCGACTACTGTCCATCCTGTTCAAACCGTGGCAAGTGGCGTTCTCTTGGATCCTTACGCGCTAACGATTGGTTTTGCAAGGCGTTTTGCTACTTATAAACGAGCAAATTTGCTTTTCCGTGATTATGACCGGCTCCTGAAGATGGTTACAAATGAGAAAAAACCGGTGCAAATTATTTTTGCAGGAAAAGCCCATCCTGCTGATGAGCCTGCCAAACTGCTCATTCAAGAGGTCTACCGTGCCGTCAAAGACGCACGCAATGCAGGCCGCCTGGTATTCTTAGATGACTACGATATGAATATGGCACGCTACTTGGTGCAGGGTGTGGACGTGTGGTTGAATACCCCGCGCCGCCCCCGCGAGGCTTCAGGTACGAGCGGACAAAAAGCAGCCTTAAATGGCACATTAAACTTTTCTGTTTTAGACGGATGGTGGGCAGAAGGTTACAACGGTCTCAATGGCTGGGCTATCGGTGATGACACTGAATATGACGACCCATCCAAGCAAGATGAAGCTGATGCGATGAGCCTATATGACACCCTCGAAAATGAAATCATTCCGCTCTACTACACCATGCGTTCTGCTGATGGCTTGCCAAGCGATTGGCTGGCAAGGGTCAAAGAAAATATTAAAACACTCGCTCCTCAATTTTCTATGCGGCGCATGGTAAAAGAATACATGACCAAGCTATATGAGCCAGCCATTTACAATGTGGTTGGTGAAGCCGAAAAAGAGCCTGAGTTGGAATAGGGTTATTAAGTTAAGGAAATAACATGGAAATCTTTCTTTCGCCCATCGCCTGGTTAGGCGCCTTTGGTATTTTTGTTTTGCGTGTGTTAAATATTGCTATAGATACTCTAAGATTCATGCTTACTATGCGCGGTAAACGGGGCATTTCTTGGATTTTAGGGTTCATTGAATCCGTGTTATTTGTAGTCGTGATTGGGTCCGTAATTAATGACCTCAATAACATTCTTAACATCATTGGTTATTCGGCTGGATTTGCCACGGGCACCGTGGTTGGTATGGCAATTGAAAAAAGATTAGCCATTGGATACGTGCACTTAAACATCATCAGCCGCCAAAAAGGGGCAAACCTTGCCGATACTTTACGCAATGCTAACTATGCTGTAACAGAGATTCCCGCCCTGGGCAAAGATGGTGCTGTATCTCTTTTAGATTGCAGCATCCGCCGGAAAGATATGAAAGATATTGAGCAGCTCATCCTTGAAGCAGATCCGGATGCATTTATTACCGTGGAAGACATCACACCCATTAAGCACGGCTATTGGCGCACCTGATAAATCTGCATCAAGCTTATTGATAATTACTCTAATTACTTCTTTTTTGATATGAAAGAACTCAAAGCGCTTATTTTTGATTTTGACGGCTTAATCCTGGATACGGAGAGCGTAGAAGTTGTGCTCTGGGAAGAGCTATATTCAGCGCACGGGGCAGTTTTTGACGTATCTGCGTATAAGCAAATAATCGGTACTTTTGGGTTAAACAAATTTTCCCCCTCACAGGAATTTCGAAACGTCATTGGAAATGATGACATTGCTCAACCGTATCTCGATGCGATGCGCGAGAAAATGGATAATGTATTATTTCAATCCGCGCCAATGCCTGGCGTTACCAACCTGATTGAGGAAGCAAAATCCCATAACTTAAAATTAGCAGTGGGTTCAAGCTCGCCTTTTTCGTGGGTTAATCGCTATCTCTCCCATATGGGGCTATGGAATGAGTTTGATACTATCGTTACGTTGGATGATGTTTCTCAAAGCAAGCCTTCTCCTGAAATCTTTCAGACGGTCATCTCACGTTTTAACATTTCTCCTGAGGAAGCCCTGGTGTTGGAAGATTCTCCAAATGGTGTGCTTGCCGCAAATAGGGCTAGCATTCCTGTAATTGCTGTTCCAAACCTTGTTACAAAAGGTTTGAACTTTCAAGGTGCTGTGGAAATTATTCCATCTTTAACCTCCCTCAAGCTCAAAAAATACTTAAATAATGGATTTCTAATTCAATAGATAAGATTAAAAACGGGGGTAATAAGAAATTTTCCTTGAAATTGTCCTTCAATGATGTATACTTTCATAGTAAAACAACGTGAGGAGGACTTTATTCTATGACAGATGGCGAATTCTTTTTTGGCAGGGCGTACGATTTAAAATCCAAGCAAGCTCTTGCTGATAAACCTGTTTATTATGATCCTGCTGACCTGACCACCCACGCCGTGATAACTGGTATGACTGGCTCAGGCAAGACAGGTATGGGCATTATTCTTTTAGAAGAAGCAGCTTTGCAAGGCATTCCGGCGATTTTGATTGATCCTAAAGGAGATCTTACAAACCACCTACTACACTTCCCGGATCTATTACCTTCTGATTTTGAGCCTTGGGTAGATGCGGATGCCGCTAGAAGAGCGGGTCAAACCACAGCTGAAGCAGCGCAAGGCGCCTCTTCGCTCTGGCAGAAAGGTTTGGCAGACTGGGGCATCGGCAAAGAAAGAATTCAAGCGCTTGCCGATAAGGTAGATTACGCGATTTATACGCCAGGTTCCGATTCAGGATTTCCTGTAAGTATTTTGGCGTCGCTGGAATGTCCTGATATCCCTTGGGAAGGCAATAAAGAGCTGCTACGTGAACGCATCGCCAGTACGGTTACGGCACTTCTCGAATTAATGGGATTTAAGGATATTGATCCTGTTCGTTCACGTGAACATATCTTGCTTTCGAATATCTTTGAATCTGCCTGGAGTGAGGGCAAAGATTTGGACTTGGAGAGCCTTATCATGCAAATTCAAAGTCCGCCTTTTGAAAAGCTCGGGGTATTTCCACTTTCAAAGTTTTACCCAGAAAAGGAACGCTTTGATTTAGCAATGACAATGAATAACTTCCTGGCCGCCCCAGCCTTTCAATCCTGGCTGGAAGGTGCAGCACTAGATATTCAAAGATTTCTTTACACCTCGAGTGGAAAACCACGCCACAGCATATTTTACTTAGCACATCTTTCAGACTCTGAGCGGATGTTCTTCATAACCTTGCTTTATTCAACCATCGAAACCTGGATGCGCACACAGTCGGGTACCAGCGGATTGCGGGCCATTGTGTATTTTGACGAAATTGTCGGGTATCTTCCCCCAATTGCGAATCCACCAAGCAAACCGCTCATCTTAAGAATGCTCAAACAAGCGCGTGCATTTGGCGTTGGCTTGGTTTTGGCAACACAAAATCCCATCGATCTCGATTACAAAGCGTTGTCCAATGCAGGTACGTGGATGATTGGCAAATTGCAAACTGATCAAGATAAACAACGCCTGTTAGACGGCTTGGAAGGTCTTACGGGCGGTTTAGACAGGGCTTATTTTGACAAGACAATTTCTGAATTAGGAAAGCGCGTATTCCTGCTGCATAATGTGCATTCAAAGGCCCCGGTGGTTTATACAACGCGCTGGGCGATGAATTACTTGGCTGGACCCATCACACGCGATCGGCTTTCTGAATTAAATGCTTTAGTAGGGGCAGGAAGTTTTAGAAAATCGGTGACCACATCGAAAGAAACCGAAAGTAAAGAACCAGAAACCGCCTCTTCATTAGGCAATGCCATGCAGCCAGTTTTATCCTCTTCTGTTGTTGTGCAGTACCTGCCAGTCAATCGTGGTTTATCAGAAGCGCTGGGAGATCTTAAGCAGCAGTTTAAAGGGGCGCCACCTTCTCCTAAATATTTTTATAAACCAGCAGCATTTGGGCAAGCAACTTTGTACTATGCAGATAGAACATATAATGTTGATCATGAAGCGCAAATTGCAGCCCGCGTTGAGGGCATGGAACGGCGTGGATTGGTACGCTGGGAAGATTATGTAGTTGATCCAATTGATTTTAAGCAATTTGAGTCTGGGCCTCTTCCAGAGGCAAGCTTTGGAGATTTAGTATACCCATTCGATACTGAAAAGAATATTTCAGATCTCTCTAAGGATTTTGTTGAATGGATTTACCGCACCCAATCCCTCAAACTCCTCTACAACGATGTGCTAAAGATTCAAGCAGAAGTGGGCGAAAGCCCAGAAGCATTTAAAGCACGTTGTGAAAAAGCAGCCAAAGAGTCATTAGAGGATGAGGTTAATAAAGTAGAAGCCAAGTATGACAAGCAGAAAGATGCTTTGGAAGTGAAATTACGCAGAGAAGAACTTGAACTTGACAGGGATAAAAAAGAACTTTCTGGGCGCCGATTAGAGGAAGCGGGCAAAGGTTTGGAAAATGTGATGAAGATCTTTGGATCAGGCAAAGCCAACTTGGGCACTTCTGTAACAAAAAGGCGCATGACAGCTAATGCAAAAGCAAAAGTAGAAGAATCTGAACAGGAAATTGAATATTTGACCAAACAATTGGCAGAGTTAGAGCAAACCATGGCTGATGAAGTTGAATCTGTCAAAGAAAAATTAATGGGAACTGCAGATTCAATTAAAGAGGTCAATATTGCACTTTTAAAGAAGAATATCCTGCTTGAAAAGTTTGGCTTGGTATGGGTGCCTTACTATGCCTTTGAGTCAGGTAAAGATTGGATAACAGTACCGGCTTATAAGTAAAATTTTAGTGGTGCAGTAGAAAATACTGCACCACCTTTTTAAATAATGATCTATTAGGTTTTAGAACAACTCAAAAGTTTAACATTGCTTATCGGCTGGGCTGAACTGAAGTAATGGCACCTAGCTGGTTAACTTCTAATTCCCATTCACTGCCAACCGCAGCTTGTGAAAACAGGTCTAGACTGTTTGTATTGTAAGTTAATTGCTTTCCATCCGCATTAAACACAATGGTGTATGTTTCAGTTTGCTGCCCATATCTTTCGGTTGAGCTGAGTGTCGTGTTTGGCCACCTTGGCTGTAGGTCATAACCTGATAAGGTTAAGGTATCGATTACCGTCCAAGCCATCCCCTCATATTCGCAGTAGTCATCATAAACCCGATACTCACAATCTTGCCTTACCTCACCAATGCCTGTTCCTGTATCGACGGTGTATGGCTCACCGCAAACTTCCGTTGCATTTGCTTGAGGTTGATCTGATGTGTATCGATACTCGGTTGAACAGGATACTAGGGTTGCCCCAGCTGGTAGTTCATCATACCAGGTTCGTCCCCTAACTGTTGTATACCCTTCCACCAAAACAGTACGCTCCCACCCTACTGCCTCCACGGTGGCATTGGTTGTTTCAGTGGATAACATTTGGAAGATAAATATGCCACCAACAACACAAGCAATAAGGAAGGCTAGAATCAAAAGGATAAGGCATCCCTTTGAAAGTTGCTTTGGCTGGGTCGTGGGGTTAACAGGGGTTTTATCTCGATCCTCAATTTTTTCCCCACTAGTGCGCACTTCTGCATCAATGCTAATATCGCTGCCGCATTTTTTACATAAATTGTCGGTAGCAAGGTTCCTGGTACCGCAATAGGGGCAGTGCTTATCAGGGCCTGTTTTTGCCATTCGGATGAGCGCTTCATCCTTGATGAATTCAAATTTTTCTTGATCCACCTTTTCAAATTGAACATCTGCTGGTTGGGGCGCACCACAACTCGTGCAAGATTTAATGGGGCCAGGGTTTTCAGTGCCGCAAAAAGCACATTTCCAAATTAAGTAAACATAGCCTAAAATTTTCTTTGCCACAATTCCTCCAGGTAGCAGTGAGCAAACGATATCTCTAATCTTTCCATATTATAGATAAAAATGTGCTTTTAATCTACCTAACCAAAATTCCGAAAATCTGCTCTTTTAGAATTGTAATCCAGACACAATTCAATGACCAAATTAATGATTGATGATTTGGTTTTCTTGGGGCTGAATGCTTCTAATACTACTTAAACTAATCAGCGACATTAGTGGCATTAAGCCTAATAACAGCGGTAATACTAACGCAATGGTTAATATGCTCAAAAACAATGCAACAATCCCAATAACAATGCCGTGCAGTGGGTGAGCGGTAATCAAGGCTAAACTCTTTTTCCATGCACCAATCAAAGAATTATCAGCACTCATAGTGAAAAAGCCCAGTGAATAATATTGCATCAAAAAGAAAATGCTGCTCAGGATCAGAATGAACCCGGCCAACAGGTAGGACCAAGTTTCATTTACGCTGATATAAAACCAGAGATTTATTACAGTAAAGAAAATCCCTGCAAAGCTAACGACTCCCCATATTAAGCTTTTTAAGAACTGGCTTTTAAACCCATTCCAAAATCCAATGAAGCCGCTTTTTGTCCCGTTTATAAGTTGGTTTGTTTCATAATATAATCCCATCAGGCTTGCTGGAATTAAAACAATCGTCAGGCTCAATAGAACAGCCATGAGGCTGACAACTACCTGGTTTGCCCAATCATCCCACCAGAGCTTAAATGAATTGCTTATGGCTCTAAATGCACTTGTTAGTTCACTGTTTATCATTGTCTATGCTAATGATTATAATATAAGCGCAAAATAGGAATAAGTAGGTTAATACTCTAAAATGACAAACCAAACGCTTATATCACCGATTGATTACACCTCTGAAGTCGAACCAGAAAGTGTTGGCATCAATTCCCAAAAACTAGAAAAACTTGTTCAAGTTTTTGAAAGGCAGGTTCGTGTTGAAAAATTGCATCCTTCAGCCCAATTGGTTGTGTTGCGTCATGGAAAAGTGGTTTTAAATCGGGCAATTGGTTCAAGCAAGGGAAAATCAATCAATCCTGATACGCCTTTCTTAACTTTCTCTGTCAGCAAAGCCCTGACAGGTATTTGTTTACACAAACTCATTGAAGATGGATTGGTTGATATTGATGCAAAGGTAGCAGATTATTGGCCTGAATTTGGCTGTAAAGGAAAACAGGAGGCAACGATTAAGCATGTCTTTTTGCACCAGGCCGGCATACCTGCCCCGCACTTGTATTCTCAAATATTCGTTTGGCCGTTTTGGCGTTTAGTGACTCTGCATGTTGCTAAAAGCAAGGCGGTTTTTCCTCCGGGCACAAAGAGTCAATATCATTTGCTAAACTATGGTTTTATCATTGGCGAAGTGCTGAGGAGGGTGACTGGCCAAAGCATCTCAAAATATCTCAAAGAAAATTTTCTTGATCCGCTAGGAATGGGCAATAGCTATATGCCTCTACCATATCGAGAATACCTAAACTCACCTAGGTTAGAAACAGATGAAAGGCAACTTAAAACCGCAGTCACTTTATTTAATTTCCCACACCTAAGACATGCTTTGATGCCCGCTGCAACCTTGCACAGCAGTGCAAAAGACCTGGCGATCTTTTACCAAATGCTGCTTAATGGCGGCACTTATGCTGGTAAAAACTTCCTTAAGCCTGAGACAGTTGCCTTTGCCACAAGCGAGGGATGTGCTGGTTTTGATGAAACAACAAAATCATATCACCGCTGGGCATATGGCTTTCACCTAGGCGGAAAAATTCAAACCCCGGAAGGCGAGAAATATTTAGGTATGGGCTCAGGAGCCAGCCAGAGAGCCTTTGGACATTTTGGTATGGCTTCCAGCCTTGCTTTTGCAGACCCAGTTGCCGATTTAGTGTTCACATTTACATGCAACAAGTTGATTGACTCAGGAAAAGTCCGCAACCAGCCTCTTTTAGAAGCCCTTTGGGAATCTATTATCTAATCCAACTATTGTTAAATCCCCACTTAAAATAAAAACCAGGGTAATTTGATTTACCCTGGTCTTCAATAACTCCCTTACTTTTTTAATTCGTCTGGAAGGACAGGAATCACTAATTCCATTCCGGGCTTAATTTTGTTGGGATCATCTCCAATGGCTTTCTTGTTGAAATTGTAGATAATTTTCCAATATTTTTCAGTTGCATGGCCGTAATACTTTAAGGCGATACTGCTCAAGGTATCATCTTTCGTTACGGTGTGTTTCTTTAAGCCAGTTTCTTGAACTTCCTTAAGAATTTCTGTAGCTTCTTCGCCAAATTTCTTTACTTTACCAATTAAATCTTTCATTTTTCTCCTTGTTTGATGTAATTTGGTTGTGATATGCTTATTATAGTTAAAAACTTATAAGATTTCAAATGAGTTGAAATTTGGAGAAAAATATGTTATTAGCCCATGAGTCGGTATTGATTATCATTGATGTACAAGGGAAGCTTGCCAGGGTTGTAGAAAATAGCGAAGCCTGTATCAATCAAATTAAAAAGTTGATCCAAATTGCTAAAGTTTTAGAAATTCCTACTATTTTAACAGCCCAGGTGCCTGAGAATTTAGGTTCGACCATACCCGAAGTCGCCGAATTGCTTCCTGGATTGTGTGATATACCGCGTACTTCCTTTAGTGTATTTCGAAACGCCCAAATTTGTGCGAATTTAGGAAATTTAGGCCGACCAAACGTAATTATTTGCGGTTTTGAAACACATATTTGCTTATATCAAAGCGCTACTGACCTGCTCAACGCTGGCTATGCGGTTCATTTGGTCGCGGACTGTACATCTTCGCGGGTGGATTTCAACAAGCAAATTGCCTTGACAATGCTAACAAAAGCTGGCGTCCATCTAACCACTGTTGAAATGGCAATGTTTGAAATGTTGAGAGATGCCAAGCACCCCCGATTCAAACAGCTGGCATCCTTGATCAAGTAGAAACAATCTTATTAATGGGTTTGTTTCTTTGGCCTATTGGGGTGGAATGATTTAAAAAAATTATTTAACAAGGCATCGAAAACTTGGGGTCCATTATTAATAAATTTCAAATAGAAATTATTAAAATTAAATGATATATTTATTCAGATAATTTCGGAGGTTTGTATGTCCAATCAATCTGGAAAAAGAAAGTCTAAGAAAACTTGGTGGCGAAGTCTGCTTATCATTTTTCTTTTGTTAATCATTTCTGCAGCTGTTTATTTATATATTATGTATAACCGGAATCAGCAAGCTATGGCAAGTTTGCAGAATTTACAAACTTTTACGTATAGCAAAGGCAACTTGGAAGCAAGTGTCAGCGGTACAGGTCGTGTCAGGGCTAATCAGACTGCCACACTCACTTGGGCAACCAGTGGAACTGTGGGACAGGTTAATGTAAAAGTGGGAGATAAACTCAACGCAAATGATATCTTAATGTCTTTGGATGAGGAGAATCTGCCTATTGATATTCTACAGGCTGAGATGGAGGTCATCTCAACCCAAAAGTCACTTGATGAACTTTACGAAAATGCGAGTTTGCAATTGGCTCAATTGGAGTTAGACCTTATCAACGCCCAACAAAACCTGGAAGACTTAAAAAAGGATCGTGTGGTAATGAATTACCGTCGTTGTACTGACGAGCGCATTGAAGAATTTCAAGAAGACTATGATGATGCTTTTGAAGCGCACGACTTAAGACCTACAGATGAAACTTTGCGAGCGGTTGATACTGCCTTGGCTAATCTGCGCTACTGCGAGGCAGGATACACAGAAGATGAAGTTAAAGAAGCTGAAGCAAAGCTGGATTTGGCTAAAGAAAACATCACTAGCCTTGAGTTACAAATCACAAAATTAAAAGATGGCCCTGATCCTGTTGATGTAGCTGTCTTAGAGACCCAGCTGGAAATTGCGCGCACCCGTATAGCCCAAAAACACATCAAAGCACCTTTTGAGGGTATTGTAACTGAAATTGTTTCACAAACAGGTGACCTGGTTGCACCAGGATTGAAGGCTGCCCAAGTCACTGATTTATCAAAACTCTTAGTAGACGTGCAAATATCTGAAGTGGATATCCCGACTGTTGCTCTAGGTCAACCGGTTGAGCTGGTCTTTGATGCTTACTTTGAAGAAGCCTGTTCGGGTGAGGTGAATGAAATATCACAAGTGGGCAATGAATCCCAAGGTGTGGTTACATACACGGTAACGATAAATTTAAACGGCTGCCAGGAAAAAATCAAGCCAGGCATGACGGCTGCAGTTAACATCATTACTGACCAAATTTCAGAAACCTTCATTGTGCCAAGCGAGGCGGTTATTAACCTTGAGGGCCAGGATAGCTTATATGTCTTGCGTGATGGCATGCCAGTTCCTGTTCCTGTATTGGTCGGGGCCTATTCCAATCGTCAAATTCAAATCCTAGAAGCGGATATCAAAGAAGGCGAATTAATCGTCATTAATCCCCCGGT
>Ga0209723_1002440_pt1 | contig 24885 bp, 18 predicted proteins | sample BiotimSIPDNA_2_FD_185750 | JGI IMG/M metagenome (GOLD analysis project Ga0209723, IMG submission 185750) | Anaerobic biogas reactor microbial communites from Washington, USA - Biogas_R2 time_0 SIP DNA (SPAdes) (version 2) | ecosystem: Engineered > Bioreactor > Anaerobic > Unclassified | place...
GCTGTCGTGCCATTTACGAATATCCAAACTCCTCTGAAGATCCTCGAGTTTTCTATTATCCATTATATCTCACCTCCAAAAAGCGATTATAGTTTTATTATATACAACTTTATTGATTTTTGCAAGGTGCAACCATTACCCGGTTTCACTGGCTTACTCTCAGTCACTTTGGAGGGAAACAATCAAAAAACTGGGTTTATGATGCGTTGTTTATGGGCGTGGCGTTGAGCCTAGTTTCGAAGAGACGAATTACTGGAAGGAAAAGGCAGAAGGAAAAAATCGAAGAAGCGAAAGAGAGAATTCTCGGCAAAATAGATAATCAATAAGGAATTTTAACAACGATTTTTTCTACGTCACCTTCCCCGATGGCGGGCTTGTGCGCATCCCACGGGAAGAGAATCAGAAATTCGCCTGCCTTTAATTCCTGACGTGCCCCTTCTCCTTCATAAAAGCAAATATCCTTTTCCGGATCGTAGGTCACCGTTAATGTTAAGTTGTTTTCATATGCGGTGCAAATTGTTTCCTGCCCGGAAACAATATATTGTATATCAATGTATTTCTTATGGGCTTCCCATTTACAATCCGATTCTTGTTTTGCCGTGTACCTCTGCACCATCGCAAATACGCCATTATCCAAATGGTACTTTCCAACTTCAGCCCCTTGGTAATTTTTTAAATAAGCACACGCTATTTTTAGGAGCGGATGAGCTCCTTCATATTGTCCTATATTTTCTTTCTTATCGCGTATCATAATTATAACTCGTATATATTTTAGCATTTTTATTAATAATATAATAAGCAAATGAAAAGAGACATTTTTTTTAATTTTGCTGTATCTTTTTTAAATACAAGCACCTTGACGGGTTAGGCTTTGAGAAAGTAAATAAAAAGCAGTTCTGAGAGAAAAACCAAAGTAAAATACGGAAAAAAACCAAAGTAAAACACGGAGAAAAACCAAAATAGACATTGACAATGTAAAATATTAAGCGTAATATTTGGATTGAGGTGGCGAAAATGGATAGAAAATATATGCCTAGAATAGTTGATTCCTTACTTGATTTAAAGTTAAGGAGTTTTGGTGCGGTAAACATTGTTGGACCGAAGTGGTGTGGGAAAACCACCACTGCTGAGCAAAGGGCAAAAAGTGTTTTGAAACTGCAAAAAGAGCAAGATAAAGAGGCTCTAATGGTGACTGCAGATATTAACCCTTCTATCTTATTAGAAGGTGAAAAACCAAGATTAATAGATGAATGGCAAGATGCTCCTAAGATTTGGGATGCAGTTAGAATTTACTGTGATGAGAATAAAGGACAAGGCCATTTTATTCTAACTGGATCTACCTCAAAGAAAGTCATAGCTGCACATACCGGGACAGGAAGAATCTCAAGGCTAAAAATGTACCCTATGAGTTTATACGAATCAGGAGAATCTAACGGAACAGTATCCTTATCGAGTCTATTTGAAGGAAAAAATTATCTTAAGGAGGGTTGTGTTTCTGGTTTGACCATTGAAAAAATAATTGATTGTGCTTGTAGAGGGGGCTGGCCAGAGAGCGTGGTCATTAATGATTTGGAATCTCAGATGGAAATTTCCCGGGATTACTTTCAACAAATCTATGAGGTTGATATGTTTCAGGTAGACAAAGTAAAAAGGAACAAATCGACTATGAAAGCAGTTATTAAATCGTATGCAAGAAATATTTCTACTTTTGCATCGAAGAAAAGTATTCTTAAAGATGTAACAGCCACTAATCAAATAAGCGAACCCACACTCGATGATTACATAGGAGTGTTGGAACAATTGTTTATTATTGAAGATATTTATGGGTGGTCACCTGATATTAGATCTGCAAGATCTATAAGAAGTGGGAGAAAGAGAGAATTTACCGATCCTTCTATTGCTGTAGCGGCTCTTGGAGGGTCTAGTAGAATTTTTCAAAAGGATTTAAAGACCTTTGGTTTTATTTTTGAAAATTTGTGTATTCGGGATCTAAAAATCTATTCGAGCAAAATCAATGGGGAGTTATCTTATTATAGTGATAAATATGGTCTCGAAGCAGATGCCGTTCTTCATCTTAACGATAATAGATATGCATTAATAGAAATAAAACTAGGCGGAAAGGGAATAGAAGAAGGAGCAGCACATCTTTGCGAGCTTGAGAGGCTCATAGTAGAAAAAATATCAAATGACAAGAATTGTTCATTGCTCCCTCCTACCTTAAAAATTGTTATTACTGGCACAAAATATGGTTTTAGAAGAGAAGATGGGGTTTTTGTAATCCCAATCGGATGCTTGAAAGATTAGAATATTTCTATTATGGGAACTCAGAATTTTTACTCGAAATTATGCAAATAAGAAGGCTTTTTAAAAGGTACGTGCATTGACTTTATATGCCCTCAATAGTATAATCAAATAAGTTTAATTGGAGAAATTTTATTACTTCGGGGGAGCATATGCAACTTGGTTTCGATAATGATAAATATGTGGAAATGCAGACTTCCAGAATTCTCGAGAGAATCGGGAATTATAATAAACTCTATTTAGAGTTTGGGGGTAAGCTCTTCGATGACTTACATGCATCCCGTGTTCTTCCCGGATTTGATGCAAATGTAAAAACTAAGATATTACAAAAACTTAAGGACAAAGCCGAGATAATTTTTTGTATCGGAGCTCCTGCTATTGAAAAAAATAAGATTAGAGCAGATTTTGGTATTACCTACGGAAATGAACTGATAAGATTGATGAAGCATTTGCGTGCTATTGGACTCAAGGTAAATAGTGTAGTAATTACACAGTACACCGGGCAACCATCTGTAACGATATATAAGAATCAACTGGAACAGATGGGAGAAAAGGTTCATGTCCATACTTTTACCGAAGGATATCCGAATGATATAGACACAATTGTGTCCGATAAAGGATATGGAGCAAACACATTCATAGAAACGACAAAACCTCTTGTAATCGTTAATGCCCCCGGCCCGAACAGTGGAAAACTAGCGACATGCTTGTCTCAGATATATCACGAGTATAAAAGAGGAGTAATGGCAGGGTACGCAAAATACGAGACCTTCCCAGTTTGGAATCTACCGTTAAAGCATCCAATTAATGTAGCATATGAAGCCGCAACTGCAGATATTGCGGATAGAAACATGATAGACTACTTCCATTTGGAGGCCTATGGTATCAGCGCAGTTAATTACAACCGTGATGTGGAGTGTTTCCCGGTAGTCAGAGACATTTTGAAAAAGATAATGGGTTCTGAGTGTTATAAATCCCCTACAGATATGGGAGTAAACATGGTAGGATATGCCATTACTGATGACAAGGTTGTGCAAGAGGCAGCAAAACAAGAAATTATTAGAAGATATTTTAAAACATATAACGAATACAAGATGGGAAGAGTTAGTAAAGACACCGCGCTAAGAGTGGAAGTCTTGATGAACAATATGGGCGTGAAGCCAGCAGACAGAAAAGTATCCGTAGCCGCTAACCTGCGCGCAAGCGAGGTTCAAGGACCGGTAGTTGCACTAGAACTTCCAAACGGAAAAATCCTTACTGGGAGAGGGAAAGAGACGGTTAATGCCTCAGCGGCAGTAATAATGAACTCAATAAAGGAACTTGCAGGAATTGATGACTCGGTCAAGCTTCTGTCGCCCATATCAATAGATACAATTCAAAAGCTAAAGAAAGATACATTGGGTCTTGGAATAACTAAATTAAATGTCCAAGAGGCTCTGATAGCACTGGCTTTCTCTGCTGCTTCCACACCAGTCGCCGGAAAAGCACTAGCAAAACTCAATGAGTTAAGAGGTTGCGAGGCCCATTCAACTGTGATGTTAACCGAAAATGAGATCCAGATGTTTAATAGAATTGGAGTAAACATTACCTGCGAGCCTGAATTTGAATTATAGAATCTAAGAAGATATTAATATAAGCATACTTAAGAGTAAGCAAATAAGCAGATTAGAAAAAATAGTCCCGAATGAGAGTTCGGGATTTTTTAAATAAAAAAGGACAATCTTCCGATTGCCCTAAAAAATATAATATACCGACAGGTTATTTTTTGAATTCGGCTATGTCGATTTCCTTTCCCGTCTTTCTGCTTTCCTCGGCAGCGAAAGCATTCATGTGAGACTCAATGGTTTCAGACATTAAAGATACTCTGGAAGTGAGTTCGCCCGTTTGCAGCAGCTTAAGAAAATCACGGGTTATTCCTGCATCTCCGGACATATGACCGATAGACTCAAGGATTCCAAAGCTATATTTCTTTTTCTTGCCGGCAAATACATTAACTTTAAACTTTCCACCTTCGCCGATAATTTCTCCCTTGGTTCCGCAGATTCTGGTGTGACGGAAGCATTTATTAGTATGAGCAGTCATGGTAAGGGTGGCGTTTATGTCGTTTTCCAATTTTAAACTTACAACCTGATTCTCGATAACATCATTGTCACACTTGTATACGCATCGTCCAAATCTTGAGGTTTTAAGAATTTCTCTGAACTCTTTCATTGAAGTACCTGGTTTTTCACAGATAATTCTCTTATGCATAATCATATAAGGGAAAGAGTGAAGGGTGGGGCGAAGGTAAATTTTATTGACGTGATAGGGGCAAGTTGCGCTTTCAGGACATCCGGAAAGGCAGTGTGAGGGTGCTCCCGCCGGGGCATTTTCGGGAAGAAAAGCTTTTCTTGAACCCACGCTATATACCTTTAAAGCTTTTTTGCCAGTCAGATAATATATCATATCCAGATCATGACAGCATTTAGCAAGGATAGAAGGACCGGTTTCAGATTCCTTTCTCCAGTTGCCTCTTACATAGCTGTGTGCAAAATGGAAGTATCCCACATTTTCAACAAGATTTAGGTTGGTTACCTCCCCAATCATTCCGCTATCGATTACTTTTTTAATTGTGTCGTAGTATTGAGTGTACCTAAGAACATGGCATACAACCATATGTAGATTTTTCTCTCTTGCAAGTTTATCCAGTTCTTCACACTGTTCTTTTATAGGAGAAACAGGTTTTTCACAGAGAATATGATAACCCAGTTCAAGAGCTTGCTTCGCATGGCCGTAATGATCTCTGTCCTGGGTTGCAATAATCATCGCGTCGGCAATTTTTCCCTGAGCGAAGAAATCCTTTTCATCTGAAAAAGCTTTATCTGAAGAAACCTTTAAAGTATTTGCTCCTGTTTTTAAAAGTTCCGGTTTTTTTTCGCAAACTGATACTATTTGAGCCCCTTGCTTAAGGAAATGTTTTGCGTACATAAACCCACGATTACCAAGACCAATAACGGCAATTGTTACCATAATTCCATCCTCCCTTCTGTTTATCAAATAAAATCAATATATCGGATAATATTTACTGTGCCTGTAGAAGATATAATATATCAACTGTTAATAGGTGTCAATTTATAGGCAGGGCAAAGAGCAACCGGGGAAAAATAGGAATATTTTATAGCAAAAGAAACTTGATTTTTTTTTGCTTGGGTACAGTTATGATTATTAGAGATATTTTATCGTAAAAGAGACTTGAAAATTTTTTTGCTTGTGTACTGTTCTTATTATTTTCGAAAAGAGAAGAATATTTTATTTCCTCCTCTCTTCATTTACACCGGATATTCTATTTGTTATAATTCTTCATATGGAAATTTCATTCGATAAGAAGAAGAGGATTGGGATTGGGGTTTCTGGAGGCGCCGATAGCATGGTGCTTTTAGACCTTCTCGTAAAAGCCGGAGCCAAGGTAACGGCTATTAATGTCGAACACGGAATCAGAGGAGATGAATCCCTTTCGGATAGCAACTTTGTTAGAAACTATTGTGAGGATAGGAATATACCCTATCTTTCTTTTTCGGTTGATTCTATTAAAGTAGCTGGGGACGAAGGAATTTCCCTTGAACTCGCAGCAAGAAAACTAAGGTATGAGGTATTCGATAAACTTCTTTCCGAGGGACAATTGGACTGTATCGCGCTTGCCCATCACCAGGATGATCAGGCAGAAACCGTTCTCATGAGGATTTTCAGAGGGACTGGTTTAAGAGGCCTTAGAGGGATAATTGACCGGGAGGGATACATCCATCCATTGTTACCTTTTTCCAAAGAGGAAATTATGGATTATGCCGGGGAACACGCCATATCTTTTGTTGAAGACTCTACGAATTACGACAGTTATTTTACTAGAAACTATATTCGAAAGGAAATTCTCCCGAGTATAGTGACAAGATATCCAGGAGTAAAAGATTCTATAGAAAGACTATCCGAAACAGCCTGCGAGTTAGAGGATTACCTAATGAGCGAAATAACCCCTTGTAAATATAACGAAGGGGATAAGAGTGGGATACTTCCAGTCTCTGTTTTGAAAAGGCACCCGGCAATAGCTAAAAAATCTATTGTTGAATGTCTGAGAACGATGGGAGTTGACAAGGATATCGAGAAGAATCATCTCGAAAGCATAATTGCTCTTAAGGATTCGGAAAATAATTCGATAATAAACCTACCTTTTGGGATAGATGCCCGAAAAGAGTACGATAAATTAACATTCACTCCCAGAGAAGAAAAACTGGAGTATCGCGCTCACTTCAATTCAAAATTCAGCTATTCATTTGCAGGATATACCTATTCTTTTGTCGTTACCGATAAAATTGTAAATGGACTTACTTTTGACCAAGCTGCCATACCCAAGGATGCAGTAATACGAACCAGAAGGGATGGAGATAAATTCAGAAGATATGGTGGGAAACTTAAGACCCTTTCGGACTACTTTACAGATATTCGCCTCCCTGCCAGGATTCGCGACAAGGTTTTGGTTGTTGCAAAGGGTAGCAGAGTATATCTGGTCTTAGGGATAGAGATCTCCGAAGAAGTAAAGGTAACCGAGTTTACGAACAAGATAATGTTAGTAGACATACAGGAGTGGCATTAATTAACAAAATAGGGCGAAAGAATTATTCAATTTACTACTGATAAACATTTTATGGATACATAGGATGTTTTTTATTTTTATTATGATTGACTAGAATGTTATCTCCTTAAATACTAATCGTAATTTGGTAAAAACAAAGTATTGAAATTTTTATATCTCTTTATTTGTGCCTTATTCAATGGTACAATACTTAAGGTATAAAAAAATTAGCCGGAGGAAATAAATGCATAAAGATATTAGCAAGATATTGTTGACCGGAGAAGAAATAGCGAAGAGAACAGCCGAAATTGCAGCCCAGATAACGAAGGATTATGAAGGACAGGAAGTTTTGATGGTGGGCATTTTGAGAGGGGCTGTTTTGTTTTTTTCTGAACTAGTTAAGAGAATTGATTTAGACCTTAGAATGGATTTTATGGCTGTTTCAAGCTATGGGGCCTCGATGACTTCATCGGGAGAAATAAAAATCAATAAGGATCTCTCTCAACCCATAGAGGGGTTAAATGTAATTATAGTAGAGGATATTATCGATACTGGGCATACTCTGAAAAACTTATTGAGGTTGCTAGAGACCAGAAACCCGAAGTCAATAAAAATCTGTTCTCTGTTAGATAAGCCGGAGAGAAGAGAAGTAGAACTTGAAGGGGATTATGTTGGATTTAAAGTGCCCAATGAATTCGTGGTAGGATACGGCCTGGATTACAATGAGAGGTATAGAAACCTTCCCGATGTATGTGTATTAAAGAAATCAATTTATGCTCACTGCCCGGATGAAGATTATGATTAAAAATAGCCTAATTTGATATTGAATAAGTACTCAATCTTGCTGAAAGGAAATTGAAAAGATAGGAAAATAATGTTGTTACCCGAATCTTTCGGAAATGGATAGAGGATGAATATACCGAAAAGTTTATTAACACTCGCTCAAAAGTTCCCCGTCCCACTTTATGTTGTAGGGGGAGCTGTTAGAGATTTTTTACTTGGAATCCCAGGAGGGGATTTTGATATAGCCTCCTCTCTTTCTCCCGCTGAGGTTATTGATTTTGTTTCAAGATTGCTCCCCGAATACAAGATAGACCCTACTTCTAAAAAGCTGGGTACCTTGAAGATTGCTTACGAATCTGATTCTTTTGAATATACTTGTTTCAGGAAGGATAGCTATGGGTCGGATGGAAGACACACCCCAACCGATGTCGAGTTTATCGATAGCGTAGAACTTGATAGTTTTCGGCGAGACTTTACTGTCAATGCCATATATTATGATATAAAGAATGAGGAGTTCATTGACTACACCGGAGGTGTCGCTGACTTAAAGTCTAAAACCTTGAGGGCTGTCCGTGAACCTGATTTGGTTCTTAACGAAGATGCTCTCAGAATACTTAGAATGATCCGTTTCGCTTGCTCTTATGACTTCAAAATTGAAGAAAAGACGTATGATAGCGCAAAAAAGAACATTGATAATTTAGCAAGCATAGCCCCTGAAAGAATCAGGGATGAATTTAATAAAATAATCCTAGCCGACACAGTTATAGGAATCCCTGGAGCTCATGTAAGAGGAGTCAGGATGATTACAGAGATAGGGGCGATGAAATATATAATACCCGAGCTTCTACTCGGAATAGGGATGACTCAAAGGCCGGATTTTCATAAATACGATGTATACAACCATATACTGGCTGTATTTGAGGCTTCTCCTCCGGAGATAAGATTAGCCGCATTACTTCATGATATAGCAAAACCCATTCAAATGGAAAAATATGGGAATATGTATGGCCACGATAAAGAGGGAGGAGAGATAGCCCAAAAAGTAATGTCTACATTAAAATATTCAACGAAGGAAATCTCTTTTGTAAAAAAACTAGTAGAGAATCATATGTATGATCTGAACCTCGCGGCAAAGGATTCCACTATAAAAAAGTTTATAAGAAAAAATGAGGATATTATCCCAGCCTTAATAGAACTGAAAAGAGCTGATCGGAAGGGTGGCGGAATACTCCAGACAGAAAGTGAAAGCGCGTTAAGACTAAAAACAATCTACGAAGAAATGAAAGCATCCGGGGTTCCCTTTACTACCAAAGAGCTAAAAGTTAACGGAGAAGACCTGATAAAACTCAACATTCCTCCACAGAATAGAAGCCAGGCCCTCGAGGCGCTTTTGGATAGAGGGGCGTATGACTACTCAGTACATAGTAGAGATGAGGCTATGAAGTTTTTATGTAGTTTCAGAGAGAATCTGAAAAATTAGGCATAGTAAGATAAGCTCCATTTGTTATGAATTTCCAGGTTATAATATATTAATTGCTACGCATAATTTCATGCGATAATTCAAAATTAGGATACCTAAACAATATTATTAGGTGTCTAAAACTTATTTATGATTTATTTGATGTTTAAAGGGAAGCTGATAAAAAATTGGCATAGTATTATATATATTTGAAGGAATGAGAAGTATCGAATAGACAAGATGCTATATTGATATTAGGTCTCTGCTAGTATATAATTTACTTTATAACGCGAGCGCGAGGGGAGAGGTTTTTTCTTTAGGCTTGGTAAATAGATACTGATTAGGACTCATAAAAGATAGATGTAATTGAGTTTTACGGAGGCAGAAATGTATAAAGACAGATATGCTGAATGGTTGTCAAAAGTAGATTCTGAAGAAAAGAAGGAGATGGAATCCTTTTCGGAGAATGACATAAAAGAAAGATTTAGTCTTGAACTAGCTTTCGGAACAGCCGGGATGCGTGGCGAAATTGGCATGGGAACTTTCAGGATGAATAAATATGCGGTGAGAAGAGCTACCGCAGGGCTTGCAGAATACATTTGTACTCTGGGCGAAGAAGCGAAGAAAAGGGGAGTTGTTATATCATATGACACAAGAAGATACTCTAGGGAATTTGCATTAAATGTTGCGGAAGTCCTTTCGTATTACAAAGTTAGATCGCATATTTTTGAAGATGTGAGGCCGGTTCCTATTTGTTCATTTGCCATAAGAAAACTGAATACTATTGCCGGGGTTATGATAACCGCAAGCCACAATCCAAAGGAATACAACGGATATAAAGTATATGGGGAAGATGGAGCACAAATGTCCCCCGAGCCCACTGCTGAAGTTGTCAAATTTATCAATAAACGGCAGGATTATTTTTCTGTGCCCTACAAACAAATCCCCTTTGATTCATTCAAGAAGGGATCATATGGCGAAAAGTTAAACGATTATGTTTCGGTTATTTCAAAAGAAATTGATGATTTGTATTTTAATGAGCTTGAAAAGCTGATGCTTTCCCCGGAAATTGTAAAAGCTAAGGGGAAGAATATTAAGCTGGTTTACACTCCCATTCATGGCTCGGGATACATGCCGGTTACCACAATGTTCAAGAGACTGGGTATCAACGCAAATGTTGTTAAGGAGCAGGCTTTTCCCGATACCGAATTCAGTACCGTCGCAGTTCCCAATCCTGAGAACGCTGCCACTCTCGCAATGGGTGTAGCAGAGGGAGACAAAATAGGAGCAGATGTTGTGCTTGGAACTGACCCGGATGCGGACAGACTCGGGGTTGCTATCCGAAACAATGAAGGAAAATTTATTCTGCTTACAGGAAATCAAATCGGGATACTATTGTTAGATTATATAATTCGAAGAAGAAAGGAAAAAGGAATACTTCCTAAAAACGCAGCAATAGTTAAGACGATAGTTACTTCAACTTTGGCTGACAGAATAGCTAAAGCAAACGGAGTGACAGTTTTTAATGTGCTGACCGGGTTTAAATTTATTGGCGAAAAGATGACCGAGTGGGCAGAGACAGGTGAATACACATATATTTTTGGCTTTGAAGAGAGCTACGGATCTCTTTGCGGAACTTATGCAAGGGATAAAGATGCAGTTGTTGCCAGTGTAATGTTTGCTGAAATGCTTTTGTACCTTGAAAGCAAAGGAAGCAGCGTTTACAAGAGACTTGAAGAGATAATGGCTGAATATGGACATTACTCTGAAAATAATTCCTCCACCACGTACAAGGGACTTTCCGGAATGGAAATAATGGCTGGTGTAATGAAGAATCTGAGATCAATGGAAATCAAAGAAATTGGGGGCGAAAAGGTTCTGTCTGTTGCAGATTATATTTCCGGAGACATCAAACACTCAGATGGAAAACTTACAAAGACAGGATTACCTCAGTCTGATGTTATATATCTAAAGCTTGAGGAGGAACAGTTTGTGTGTATAAGACCCTCTGGTACCGAACCCAAGCTAAAGATCTATGTTTTGGTTTTTGATAAAGATAAGCGAGCCAGTGAAGAAAAAGCCGCCAAAATAATGGAATCAGCAAAGAAATTGCTCAGCTAATGAATCGAACATTCAGTCTAAATAGCCCAGGAATTGATTAAAGGCTTAAGCGTCAATAAATTGACGAATATATGCAAATCTATTTTTAGGAAAGGTGAAAGATGAAAATACGGCTCCCTCGCAAAGAAAAACCCCCGGTTGAAGATCCGGATAGTTATCTCAAGACTGAGGTTGAAGGAGATGCCCTGAAAATTGGGCAGGATGGTAGCATTGCCATTGATTCAGAAGAAGATATTTCTAAATCTCAAAAAAATTACATGGGTAAGAAAGAAATCTGGATGTACGCTTTAGCAGCCGGAGGACAAGGCATGATTTATGCTATTATGTCTTCTTATATTTCCGAGTTTTATCTTAACGTTGCCATGCTTCCTCCAATGTTTGTATTGTTTTTAATGCTTTTTGCTAGATTGTGGGATGCAGTGAATGACCCTATGTGTGGGGCAATTGTCGATAAGGTTAATCCAAAAGGTGGAAAGTTCAGACCATATGTGTTATACACTCCCATTCCCGTAGCGATTTTGACATTCTTTATGTTTTTTGTCCCGAAGGGAATATCAATGAATAACCTCATGATATATTCTGCTTTCATATACACTTTTTGGGGGATGATATATACAGTAAGCGATGTTCCGTTTTGGAGCATGCCAAACGCCATGACTCCAAATGCCTCAGAAAGAGGAAAAACAATATCTGTTGCCAGGACTATTAATGGAATAGGAAGTGCCGTACCGATAGTATTGTATATGCTTCTATCGATGATTTTACCAAAGTTAACTTCAAAGACCGGAGTGGAATTTGACAAGGTGCAGTATATGGTTATTGCTCTGGTCTGTGCAATACTGGGAAGTATTATATTCTTAACTTCCTACTTCACAACTAAAGAGAGAGTGGTTGTTCCAAGACCGGCAAAGAGAGATAAGTCCGAGCCGTCGCCCATTAAATTATTGCTTACATGTAAACCCTTGATGCTGGTTGTTGCCATGGGAATTCTTGCAAGTGGAAGATATCTAGTACAGGTTGCAGCCATCCATGTGGCGAGATACTCCTTTTATATCGGGCCAGAGTTGACCGGACTTACGGATGTTGCAATAAATGAAGCATTAGCCTCTAGTAGGGCTACAATAGCCACAATTTTTCAGGTTTGTTCTGCGGTAGGCATGTTTGGCGCAATGTTGGTTTTGCCGAAGTTGTACAAGAAATATAACTATAAGAAGATAATAATTGTTTCATGTTTATCAGGCTTTGTGGCTTCAATCGCTATGACGATAGTAGGTTGGTTCTCTACCTTCTGGGCCTGCATTCCTTTCATAATAATCTCCTCAATTCCTCTGGGAGTAATAAATGTTACTTCCTATGCGATGATAGGAGATTCACTTGACTATATGGAGTGGAAAACTGGGAGAAGAGAAACGGCTCTTGGCTCCTCGACACAGTCCTTTATTAATAAACTTGGAAACGCACTTGCTACCAGTTTTATTGTGATTACTTATATGATTTTCAGCATAGACCCAGCTGCAATTGTTGCTAGCGCAGGTGCTATTAATCCTTTGGAAATTCCGAAAAATGTAAGATTCGGAATGTTTACTCTCGTCTCGTTACTTCCTGGGGTTAGCATGCTTTTATGCACCATTCCCGTCTTCTTTTATGATCTGGTTGGAAAGAAAAAGAATCTGGTATTAAGCGAACTCGCTAAGCAAAGGGAAGAAAGGGGTATGGTAATCCAAGAACAGTAAAAGGCTCTTGGAAAATAATGGTAATTATGTAATATTTCGTCAACAATACATTTGATTGCATTGACACTCAAATATAAAATATATGCTGTCGCATATATAAAAATAAACGATCGGATGGCGGATAATTGGCAAAGAGGAGATAGATATGTTTATTTACCCAAAATTTAAGTCAGGTAAACAGGAAGTTACCAGGGTGTACGGAAAGACTTCCCCTATGCTCATGAATATTACCGTATACAAGCTTGATAAAGAAGAGGAGATAGAGCTTTTTGAGCCGGGAATGGAAACTGCACTTCTGATTCTATCCGGGGAAATTAACGTATATTATGAAGACAGTAAATTGAATATGGTAAGAGCCAGCGTGTTTGAGGAGCTTCCTACATGTATTCATGTACCTAAAGACACAGTTCTGACTGTCAAAGCCGAAAAGGACAGCGAGATACTGGTGCAGAGTACTGAAAATGAAAAGTATTTTGAACCCAGGGTTTTTAAAAAAAATGATATATATAAGTTTACAAGCTGCAAGGGTAAATGGGAAGGAACAGCGGAAAGAGAAGTAATTGACATAATTAATATCAAGAACTCCCCTTATTCAAATATGGTTCTGGGCGAGGTAATTGCCCGGCAGGGAAGATGGTGGAGTTATATCCCCCATCACCATGCGCAACCCGAAGTATATTATTACAAATTTGAACGGTCCGAGGGCTTTGGCGCCTGTTTTATCGGCGAAAAAGCATATACAGTTAAAGATGGAAGTGCTGGACTTTTCGAGGGAGGAAAAACCCATGCACAGGTTACTGCTCCCGGATATCCAATGTATTGTTGCTGGATGATAAGACACCTTCCTGGAGATCCTTGGGATAATACTCGTACGGATGATCCAAGATATAGCTGGCTGTTAGATTGAATCAAGAAATGACCCAAGGTATAGTTAGCTGTTAGATTAAATCTAGAAAAATGAAAGTGGAAAATAGTGATTTTTAGAAAAGTGCTATTTTACTGGAATATATAATGTCAAAATCCAGTATTACTGGTAGGAGAAGGAAATGTCGGAAAAAAGAATGAGAATTACAGTCGGGGAAGCGATAGTTAAATTCTTAGACAATCAATATGTCACTTTAGATGGAGTGGAAGAGAAGTTTGTTGAAGGAGTATTTACCGTATTCGGACATGGTTGTGTTCTTGGAATAGGGGAAGCTCTTGCAATGGCTGAGCATACCTTGAAAATTTATCAAGGAAAGAATGAGCAAGGTATGGCCCATGTCGCGATAGCATATGCCAAACAAAACAACAGAAAGAAAATTATCCCTTGCATTTCTAGTATCGGTCCAGGGGCTGCGAATATGGTAACTGCTGCTGCAACAGCAACAGTAAACAACATACCGTTGTTATTGTTCCCAGGCGATTCGTTCTCAACAAGAAGACCTGATCCGGTCTTACAACAGATTGAACAAACCTACAACTTAAATATCACGACAAATGATGCCTTTAATCCGGTGACTAAGTTTTTCGACAGAATAACGAGGCCAGAAATGCTTGAATCAGCACTATTAAATGCTATGAGAGTTTTAACAGATCCCGCAGAGACAGGAGCCGTATGCATAGCTCTTCCGCAGGATGTCCAGTCAGAAGTATACAATTTCCCAAAATACCTTTTTGAAAAGAGAGTTCATAGAATAGAGAGGCCAGTTCCTTCTGTAGAACAATTAGAGGATGCTGCTAGTGCTATTGCCAGAGCAAGATATCCTATGGTTATAGTCGGTGGGGGAGCCAGGTACAGTGAGGCAGGAAGAACAATTGCGGAGTTTTGCGACAGGCATAATATACCATTTGCCGAAACCCAGGCAGGAAAATCTACCCTTCCCTCAGCCAGCAAATATTATCTGGGTGGACTTGGGGTAACCGGTAACAGCTGTGCCAACGTCATAGCTATGAGATCGGATTGCATCATAGCTCTCGGAACAAGACTGTCCGACTTCACAACAGCAAGTAAAACCCTTTTCCACGATGCGAGTATAGTGAGCATTAATACCTCAAAGTTTCATTCTAAAAAAATGAATGCGGTGTCTGTCGTAGGGGATGTAAAGGCAACTTTAATTGGATTAAAAAGCAGATTAACAGGGTATTATACCTACTATCAGGATGAATACAAAACTTCACAGATGGAATGGAAGGCAGAGATGCGCAGGCTTAAGAGCATCCATTACTCCAAAGAATTGGTTCCTGAAGTCCTGAATATGACAAAAACCACTGTAGAAGATTTTAAGGCTGTGACCGGAGCTGAACTTTGTCAAACGACAGCTATAGGTATTATCCGTGATACTATTGCAACCGACGCAATAATTATAGGGGCCTCAGGTTCCTTGCCCGGATGCCTTCAGAGAATGTGGGAGACAGATTATCCTAATTCATATAACATGGAGTATGGCTATTCTTGTATGGGGCACGAGGTTGCAGGCGCTCTCGGGTGCAAGATTGCATCGCCCACACAAGAGGTATATGCAATGGTCGGGGATGGCAGTTATCTGATGCTCCACAGTGAACTTGTGACTGCAATTCAAGAAGGTAAAAAAATCAATGTTCTTTTATTTGACAACGGAGGCTTTGGGTGTATTAATAATTTACAAATGGGCAAGGGAATTGATTCGCTTGCAACAGAATTCCGGTATGGTGCAAAAGCAAAAACAAAGTTCCTGAATATTGACTATGCAGCAAATGCAAGAGCATATGGATGCAAAGCATATACAGCGAAAAATGAAACCGAATTAAAAGCAGCTCTGGAATCAGCAAAAGCAGATACTTTACCTGTTCTAATCGATATAAAGGTATTGCCAAAGACAATGACTGATGGATACGAAGGGGGCTTTTGGCAGGTAGGGTGTAATTTTATGCCAAGGAACAAAAAACAAGAACAGGCTTTGGCAGAACAACTGCATTATGTTGGGGATAGGGATATGATGCAGATATCAGTCGAAACAGATATTACAGATAAAAAATTATAATAAGTTTATTGGAGGGAAACATGTTCAAAGGCAAGACTATCGAAGTGGGAATAGCTCCCATTGGCTGGACAAATGATGATATGCCCGATCTTGGAGGGGATATATCATTCAAACAATGTATCTCTGAGATGGAAATAGCGGGATATACCGGAACCGAAATTGGCAACAAGTACCCACAGGACCCGCAGGTTTTGAAGGGCATACTGGCCTCCCATGGACTAAGGGTGGCAAATCGCTGGTTTTCTATGTTTCTGTTAACTAAGAGTTATCAGGAAAATGAAGATGCTTTTGTTAAACAATGTGAATTTCTGAAAGAGACCGGGTCGAGAATAATTGGTGTCAGTGAACAGAGTTACTCTATTCAAGGACAAATGGATACACCGGTATTTGAGAAAAAATATGTTATGAACGATATAGAATGGGCACGTTTCAACGAGGGACTTAACAAGCTTGGCAAGGTCGCTCTCGACAGATTTGGAATACATATGTCTTTTCACCATCATATGGGAACAGTTGTGCAGACTGCTGAAGAAATTGATAAAATGATGGATGGGACAGATTCGAGATATGTTAATTTGCTGTTTGACAGTGGGCATTTAGCATATTGCGGGGAGGATTACATAGCAGTCCTAAAGAAATATGTACAACGAGTCAGGCACGTACACCTAAAGGATATAAGGCCGGAAGTAGTTCTAAAAGTAAAAGAAAAACATATGTCTTTCTTACAAGGAGTAAGGAAGGGAACTTTCACTGTACCAGGGGACGGGGTAGTGGATTTCAAACAGATATTTGAGATTCTGGATAATGCAGGATATGAGGGATGGTTGCTTGTTGAAGCAGAACAAGACCCCGAAAAGGCTCTGCCTTTGAGGTATGCGAAGAAGGCAAGAGCTTACATAAAAGAAACTGCCGGAATATAGAGAAATATAGTACATTTATACGAAATAATTAGAATTTATTTAAGGAAACAGCCGCAGACAGCGGATTGTATATAGGAGAAAAGAGTATGTTAAAAATTGGCATTATCGGAGCAGGAAGAATCGGAAAGGTTCATACTGAGTCAGTCAAACATCTTGTTAAGAATGCAGAGCTAAAAGCTATTGCGGATCCGTTTATGACTAAAGAAACGGAAGAATGGGCAAAGAATATAGGGGTTGAAAATGTATACTCCGACTATTCGAAAATAATTAACGATAAAGATATTGATATCGTTTTGATTTGTTCTTCCACAGATACGCATAGCAAAATATCCTTGGAGGCAATAAAAGCAGGAAAGCATGTTTTCTGCGAAAAACCAATTGACCATGACGTCAATAAAATCAAGGAAGTAATGGATGCCATTAATAAACACAAGGTTAAGTACCAAGTGGGCTTCCAAAGAAGATTTGACAGAAACTTTAGAGCAGCAAAAGAGGCTGTTCTTGCAGGCAAGATAGGGGACCTAAATATATTAAAGATTACATCCAGAGATCCAGGGCCCCCGCCGGTGTCTTATATAAAAGTGTCCGGAGGAATTTTCCTGGATATGACAATTCATGATTTTGATATGGTCAGATATATGTCGGGCGCAGAAGTAACCGAGGTTTACGCAATTGGCGGCGTAATGGTCGATCCTGCTATTAAAGAAGCTGGCGACATAGATACAGCGGTTATATCTTTAAAGTTATCTAATGGAGCACTGGCAGTTATTGACAACTGTCGCAGAGCATCGTACGGATATGACCAAAGAGTAGAAGCCTTCGGAAGCAAAGGACAGGTCGCTGTAGGAAACGTTCCCGAGAGTACCACTGTTTTGAGTGATGGTTCGGGAGTAACAGCTGAAAAACCACAATTTTTCTTTTTACAAAGATATATGGATGCATATGCAAACGAAGTTACTTCCTTTATTAATGCGGTTGTAAATAATACGGATACCGAGGTAAATGTGATTGATGGACTAAAACCTGTTATTATAGGTCTCGCAGCTAAAAAGTCACTTGCTCTTGGAAGACCCGTAAAGATTGAGGAAATTGAAAAAGAATATAAACTATAAACCCTTATACGCTCCCAAATTGGGGGCGTATTTTAAAAACTAGGAGGATTTGATGCCAAATCTAATAACCCATATGTATCTCGCAAAAGAGGTTAAAAAATTACTTGATGATGAGTTGAAAGCAATAATTGAAAAGTACATGGATGCCTTTCTATTTGGATCAATTGGGCCGGACTACCTTTTTGCTTTAAGAGAGATGGGACTGGAAATCGGAAGATACCCAAACATCATGCAATACGTCAAGCAATACGAGGTATTTGAACGGGTGGCAAAATTTCTTAATGAGAAAAGAGATCCACTACTTATAAGTTACACGTTGGGTTTAATGTGCCATTATGTTGCCGATCTTCATTGTCATCCCTACGTAAACTTTTTTTGCGAAGAGGGTGTTGTAAAGGATTTGCGGCCAATTCAGGCAAAAAGTGTCCATACATTGATTGAAAGTGCGGGCGACGAGTATATTTGCACTATGAGGATGGGATACAAGAATTCAAACAAATATAAACCCAATAAGGACCTTCGTACCAAGAAAAAAACCCGTATGAAAGTCGGAAAAATGTATGAAGAAGTAATAAACGATCTTTATGGAATTCCTCTTCCCGCCAAAAAGGCAGCACTCTCGGTGCAACTAACAAAAACATTTTTGGCAGTTGCAAACGATCCTACTGGCAAATTGAGACCCTTTGTAGATAAGATTGAGGATAAATATGCAAGTAAAAAGAAATTCACAGCATTGATGAGGCCTCCAGAGGGATACGGAAAAGTAGATTATTTGAACTTTAATCATAGGGAATGGAGAGTCGCAAGAAACAGGGATCAGATAACAGATCTAGACTTTATGGAACTGATTGATACTGCCATCAATTCTGCCACAACCGTTTACATACCTATGCTTTATTCTTCCATAAAAGATGGAACAGAGATGGATAAGTCCTTATTCAGGGTGAACTATGAGGGAGTGGATATTGAATATATTGAAGAACAAATAGAAGGTAGACCCTCTCCAATGCTCCCAGTATATGTTAGAAAAGAAGAAAAACAACCCGAAAAAGAAGAGAATCTTCCTGAAATGAGTGAACAACCGTCTGAAGATGGAACAGTTGGGATTGAAGATGTTTCTACGACTCAGGAGCAACCGCTTGAAGATGGAATAGGGGGCTCTGAACTTGGGATTGAAGATGTTATTACGACTAAGGAGCAACCGCTTGAAGATGGAATAGAGAGCCTAGAAGTTCAATCTGATAGCGATGAGAAAGAGCTGAGTGTTGATCAGGAAAAGAAAGACGTTTAATAAATTTCGTTCCATGGAGAACATGATATGAAAAAAAGATTTCTAATATCCCTGTCTATTGTCTTGGTGATGACATTTTCGCTGACTCTGCCCTTTGTTTTGATGGGGTGCACAGTAGATCCTTCACCCAACACGATTAAGGTTATGAGCTACAATATAAAAGTGGTTGATTTTTTTTAAGAAATAGTCGAGTCTGATTCAAGCTATTCAAAAAGAAAAGAAAGGCTTTCCCTTAGAATTAGCGAGGAAATGCCTGATATACTAGGATTCCAAGAGGCAACCTCAATTCATATGGCTGATATTATGGATTTATACGGGCAATATTATGAAGACATAACTTATTACAGAGAGGGTGGATTTGAAAACCCTATGGAAATAATGTTTGGCGTCAAGCAAGATGAAGCTAGTCCGATATTATACAGAAAGGATAAGTTTGAGTTGATAGAACACGGGTGCTATTGGTTGTCCGATACTCCTGATGTGGTTGGGAGCAACACTTGGGGAGCTGAGCATGTTAGAATATGTACTTGGGCAAGATTGAAAATAATTGAGACCGGTGTGGAGTTTGTATACTATAATACTCACTTGAATTGGGGAGAAGCTCAGTACAAAGCAACAGTTTTATTAAGAGAATTAATGCCTGTAGATGTCCCATATTTTATCACGGGGGATTTCAATTTAAGACCCGACTCCTCGAACTATGCCCTATGGGCAGAATTTATGACCGATACTAGGAGTTCCCCAATTAATATGGCGGAGACTCCTACTAGCAACGGTTTTGATGCTCCGGACAACGATTCGATTATTGACTATTGTTTTGTAGATAAAGAGAATTTTGCGTTAATCTCGCACAAAGTGTTAAATGATGATATAGCGAGGTTTGGTGAAGGTAAATTTGCCTCTGACCACTTCGCGGTAGTTGTAGAGTTTGAGATTATTTAAAGACTATATGTTTTTTGCATAGAAAAGAATGACAAAAGCCCTCGCATATGGAGGGCTTTTTGATGTAAAAGATGTTGGGCTTTATTCTGTTCGAAGGGCCGTAGCAGGGTCTCGGTTCGCTGCGATTCTGGATGGAATAAACCCGGCCATCAGACTTAGAGTGGTGCTTATTCCAAGCATCATCACAACATGCCACCATTCCATCTTGATCAGATTCTGAACATCGAGGAAATTATACAAAATGGCATTGACAGGCAGAATTATAAGGAATGCAATTAATGCGCCAATCAGACCGGACAAGAAGCCTATTAGAGAAGACTCGGCATTAAACACGTTGGAAATATCCATTTTTCTTGCGCCTAAGCTTCTTAGTACTCCGATTTCCTTTCTTCTTTCGAGTACGGATGTGTAGATGATAATCGCTATCATAATTGAGGAGACAACAAGAGATATGGCTGAAAACCCAACAAGAACGGCTGTGATGGTTTGAGTTAATGTCTCCACATACCCCATGACTAAATCAAGTTGATCAAAATATTTAATCTTGTCTTCGTTTTCATCGGCATATCTGTCAATAAATGCTACCAGTTTATCTTTGTCTTCAAATGAGTTCGAATACAACTGAATCGATTTTGGATTAGAGGTATCAATCATACCCATTGATTTTAAGAGGGCCGCTTTTTGCCCCGCTGATAAAGCTGCGCCAGTTACTATATTGGTATCAGAAGCTTGTTGTGCTATAACTGCTGGGTGATTTGTAGCTCTTTCTATCATAAGGTCATTGAGTTCAGGCATGTAACCAATCATTCCGTTAATAGAGGTAACATTTGCTCCTTGCTTAGGCCTAAGCACACCAACCACTTTTACAGATATAGTGTTGTCTCTCCCTTCAAAATCCTGACCTTCGACAAAATCAACGGTCTTAGCTGTCTTTGGCCTTACATCCCACACCGGGTCTGTTTCGGGATTATCATCATGATCAGATAAATAATAGTAATCAGCTGGTGTAGCAAGCTTATACTCTACACCTAATAGTTGTTCAGCTGTGAAAGTGGAATTTGAAAAAGAATCATCTTGTCCAAGGAATGCTCCTGCAATTTCATCCTCGCCCTTTACCCCAAGAGCAAATAAGGCGTAATCGTCTATTTCATTGCGTTCATTGACTACGATTACTACTTCATCTGCAGCTGTTGGCCACTTTGAATTACTTCCCACCAAATCATATTGTTTTTGCAAAAGCTGTGGATTATCCATCATTTCATCCCAAACCAAAATCATATTAGCATACGGACGGACAACAGAAATCATTGAAGTGGGGATTCCCATGCTAGGAAGCAGAGATTCCATACTATCGAGAAAAGGATTGGTTTTCATATATTCTTCTGCCTCGACGTAGTTGCAGTACACATTGAGCTGAGTTCCGTAATTATACTTAACGTACCCGAATTCCTTTAGTTCTTCCTTGTGTGCCTCAATATATTCCTTTATAGCGGGTAAATCATTTTGAGAAAAGAATTCAGCTCCGTTATTTATTATTTGATCAAAAAGATTACCGACAACTTTCTTTGTGTATATAGTCTCGGTGTCAGGGTATTTTTCCCTGTCACTTGTTTCATTCATTAGAATTTGGACCATTGAAGAAAAATTTACACTGTTTGCCTCGATGTTGATTGGAAACTGTGAAAGGGAGTTTTCCTCTAGTTTTTTAATGTATGCGCTTGCCCCAGCACTAAGAGATAGTATAAGGATGATTCCGATAATACCTATGCTGCTAGCAACGGAGGTAATAATAGTTCTTCCCTTTTTATTGAGAAGGTTTCTAAAGCTGAGTGTGATAGCAGTTCCAAAACTCATTGAAGTTTTTTCGCCGGCTTTCTTTTTATTCTTTACAAGTATTCTTGCTTTATCGATCATCCTTTGAGTTTTGCTAGGTGTCCTTCCTCTTTTGTTTAATTTTAATTCGGGTTCAACCCTTAATTCGGGACAATCATCTATCTCGACACAAGAATCAAAAGGCTTGGAGTCTTCGACGACAAGGCCATCAACTAGTCGTACAATACGTGTGCTGTATTTTTCTGCAAGATCACCATTATGTGTAACCATAATAACGAGCCGGTCATTTGCTACTTCTTTTAAGAGATCGAGTATCTGGATCCCTGACTCGCTGTCAAGAGCTCCAGTTGGTTCATCGGCAAGGATTACTTCCGGTTCATTAACTAATGCGCGGGCGATGGCCACTCTTTGCATTTGGCCCCCGGAAAGTTGATTAGGTCTTTTATTAGCCTTGTCGGAAAGGCCGACTTTTTGAAGAACAGACAGAGCTCTTTTTTTCCTGGATGACGGATCAACTCCGGCTATGGTGAGAGCCATCTCAACGTTTTTCAGCACCGAAAGGTGAGGTATCAGATTGTATGACTGGAAAACGAAGCCAATCTTTTTGTTTCTATAGTTATTCCAATCGCTTTCTCTAAACTCTTTAGTAGATAAATTTTCGATTACCAAGTCACCATCCGTATAGCGGTCAAGTCCCCCAATGATGTTTAATAGTGTTGTTTTTCCGCAGCCGGAGGGGCCAAGTATGGATACGAATTCGTTTCTTCTGAATTCTACATTTACTCCTCGAAGAGCTTCCACCTTATCAATATCTTTTCCGTAAACTTTAGTAATATTAGTCAGTTTTAACATTTTTCCCCTTTCAAAAGACCTTGTCTTTTTCCCTTTATAGTATATGCCTTGAGAACAATCGGAAACGGAAAATTCCCAATTGACCTCTTGCAAATATTATCACATACTTTATATACGCGCAATTATATATAACAAATTGAAAAAATAAGGGTTATTCGAAAAAGATAAATGACATAGACTTTTGAAAAGAATAATTCGTCAGCATAATTTCGAAAATGATATATGACATAGACTTTAGGAAAGAATAATTTGTCAGCATAATTCGGAATAATACTGAAAAAAGTAATCATTTTTTTAAATTTGTCTAATTATTCTAATGTTTTTGTGATAATATGAGAATAGGATTTTTTTGTATTTAGGAGGGGAAATATGAATAGGCAAAATGAAATAACACAGGTTACTAAACTAGTTAATGAAGAAGGAAATTTAACTAATCCCGGTTGGTGTAGGCATAATTTGTTTGAATACAACAGAGAGGATATAAAAGCCCCGATGTGGCGGGCCAAAGAATGGGATTTCTATCAAGTCTCGGATGGAGAGTGGGTAGTTCAGTTAAATTTTGCGAATATTTCTATAGCTTCTTTTGCAAGCGCCGATATTTTTAATCTTAAAACGGGAGAAAAACACTCCTGTATGGGACTTGGTTTTTTTACCAAGAAAAAATATCAAATGCCTAGAAATGGGGAACAACCATATGTTTTAGACTATGAGATTGGTGGGGCTCATATCAAATATGAGGTTACTGAAACCCAAAGGAAATTATATTACAAAGGTGTCTCTAAAGGTAAAGATCTCGAAGTAAACATAGTTGCAGAAAATAATCTTAAAAATGAGTCGATTACTATAGCTACTCCTTTTAAATTATCGGGAAGATTTTTTTATACCCAAAAAATTAACTGCATGCCAGCCAAAGGAACTGCGACTGTAGGTGATTTGAAGGTGGAATTTGAAAAGAATGCTTTCTTGGTTCTTGACTGGGGGCGTGGAGTATGGCCACATGACAATTTCTGGTATTGGGGGAATGGCTCAACATACATAAATGGTAAACTCTTTGGATTTGAAATCACCTGGGGAATTGGCGAAGAGGATGCTGCTACTGAAACCTGTGTGTTTTACGATGGTAAAGCCCATAAAATAGGTGCGGTTGATGTAGATGAGTGCCCCAAAACAAAGGGTTGGATGAAACCCTGGGTATTTAAGTCGGATGATGGTAAATTTGATCTCACTATGACACCTTTCTACGATAATTTTACCGAGACAAAGGTGTTGAATTTATTGAAAATGTCCTGTCACCAGGTTCATGGGTATTATAACGGGACTGTAACCTTAGATGATGGTACAATACTTGAGATAAAGGATATGTATGCTTTCTGCGAATACGTGGAAAATCTTTGGTAATAATTTGATTATTAATTTTTGAAGGTTTTTGCTTTATTCACTAGATGGGATTCAAGGTGAAAGCCATCTCTTTAGAACAAACTATTGAAAAAGGGAGTAAGAGGTAATGGGGGACAATCAGTTAAAAAGAAAGCCAATTTTGTCGGTAGGATCGGCTTGGATTTATGCTATTGGTATTTTTGGGATACAGAGTGTAATAGGATTTGTAAATAGTTTTCAGTCAGAGTATTATTCGGCGATGTACGGAAATCTGCTTGGAGGGGCTTCAAGCTTGATGGTTATAGCCGCAATAATATTGGGAGCCAAGGTTATAAGCTCTCTCGCAGATTTTTTTATTGGCAGCATAATTGACAAATCGAAATTCAAGAGTGGAAAAATGAGACCCTGGATTTTGATCTCGCTAATTCCTTTTGTAACAATAACTATGATAATGTTTGTCAAAATCCCTTTTACGTCTCGCGTTGGAGCATATATTTACATAGCATTTGTTACGGTATTATGGAATGCTTTAATGAGTTTCTCAGATATTCCTTCA
>Ga0209723_1002441_pt1 | contig 24884 bp, 14 predicted proteins | sample BiotimSIPDNA_2_FD_185750 | JGI IMG/M metagenome (GOLD analysis project Ga0209723, IMG submission 185750) | Anaerobic biogas reactor microbial communites from Washington, USA - Biogas_R2 time_0 SIP DNA (SPAdes) (version 2) | ecosystem: Engineered > Bioreactor > Anaerobic > Unclassified | place...
ATATGGATGTGAATATCCACACTCTCAAAGTAATCATCTTCTAACTTAAAGAGTTTTGCTTTAGATTTAAGATAAGATAGCGCTGCCTGGGCAGATTCCTGCATCACTTCGCCAATCTGTCCTGTCAGTTGCAAATTGCCTTTTCCATCCAAGATTAACACTTCTACCGGCATTATCTCACCCCCATTTTCGGTCCAGGCAATGGCTGTTGCCACACCAATCTCATCTGTCCCTTCGGCTTCAGTTGTAAAAAACTGTATTGGACCAAGATATTTACTAACTGAGGCCGCTTTTATAATTCGTGGATAAGGTTTTTCTTCAGATTTAGCCCTAGCAATTTTTCGTAAGATAGACCCAATCTCTCTTTCGAAATTCCTTACGCCTGCCTCATAGGTATATTCGCGAATGATTTTTTTTAGGGCAGAATTCTCAAAACGAATTGAATCCTCATCCAAACCATTTTCTTCAAGCTGCCTTGGAATCAAAAACCGATTCGCAATCTCTAGCTTTTCTTCTTCAATATAACCGGGAAACTCTATGATCTCCATGCGGTCCATCAATGCAGGTGGTATAGTCATTAATGTATTGGCCGTCGTTATAAACAAGACCTTTGAAAGATCGTAAGAAACTTCTAGGTAATGGTCTGAAAACTCATTATTTTGTTCAGGGTCCAAAACCTCCAATAAGGCTGCAGAAGGATCACCTCGGAAATCAGCCCCAAGTTTATCAACTTCATCAAGCATGAAGAGTGGGTTTATGCTACCCGCACGGCGCATGGTCTGCAGGATTCTACCTGGCATCGCGCCGATATATGTTCGACGATGACCACGAATTTCCGCTTCATCTCGAACTCCACCTAGCGATAACCGAACGAAATTTCGTCCTAAAGCATCTGCAATTGAACGTCCCAATGAAGTTTTTCCCGTGCCAGGAGGTCCAACAAAACATAAGATTGGCTGGCGATTCTTCTTTGGTTTGAGACTTCTAACCGCAATATATTCTAGTATGCGATCTTTTGCCTTATCTAAAGCATAATGATTAGCCTCTAAAACTTGTTTGGCATGATTTACATCCAAATTATCTGCTGTGGAAAAACTCCAAGGCAAATCCAGGATCCAATCAATGTAAGTCCGAATAATTCCCACCTCCGGTGCCATCGGGGGCATTTGTTTTAACCTCTCAATTTCCCGGTTGGCTTGATTACGAACTGGATTGGGGAGTGGAGTCTTTTCAAGCTTTTCATTAAGCTCTATTAATTCTCGAGTCCAGATATCTCCCTCACCAAGCTCATTTTGAATTACACGGAGTTGTTCCCGTAAGTAAAACTCTCTTTGAGATCGATCTACTTCTGTTTGCACTTGTGCCTGGATTTCATCTTCAAGTTCCAGTACACTAAGTTCATCAGCGAGAAGTGAATTTAGCCTTTTTAATCGTGAAATTGGATCTGTATTAACTAATAATTCCTGCCTTTGTTCTTTGGGCAAAGAGAGGATTGTTGAAATCATATCTGATAACCAACCTGGATCAGAAATATTCAAAGAATACATGTAAGATTCTTCAGGCAGACTTTCATCCATTTCTACACAGCTCTTAAAAAGATCGCGTACAGACCGCATTAATGCTTCAACCCGTTTTGATGGCCGATACTGGTCTATCACCTCAATCGCTTTGACATAGGTAATTTTGTCAGCTGCTACCAATTCTTTTAATTCAACTCTTCGCCTGCTCTGTACTAAAGCCGTGTACTTCCCATCCTGCAGCTCAATTAGACGACCTACGGCTAATTCCACACCTATAGGCAAATAACTTTGGCCATTTTGGTCTTCATTTTCATCAAAGCTTTCAAGTAGAGCAATTACAGTGCGATTATCACTTTGCGCAGAAAATATGGCCTTGAGTGACTCTTCTTCTTTGATGTATATAGGAGAAATCATCCTTGGGAAAACAATAGGGTCATCCAAGAATATAACCGGTGCTGTAATCAAACCATCGTTATCAGGAATTTGATTTTGAATCCGGTATAACTCTTCTGTCCGCTGGTGGATGTTTACTTTAATGGAATCTCCATTGTCTCCTGGTGGAATAAAAAAATTTTCCTGATACATATATTCTCCAACTAAAAAAGTAATCTAGAATCTTACCATAATTACTTCTGCTTATGGATTATTTTTTAATTTCACGCCAAACTGCACGTCCAGCAGCTGCAACAAAAACGCTACCAGTTATCACAATGCCCATTTCATTTTTTGCTTCTTTCACCGCTTTCTGGATAGCCGCTTCAATCAAATAAATCGCTTCAGCTTTACTGTGATAAACTTTCACCTTCCTGAGCAACTCATATGGATTCATTGCGCGGGGATGAATTGACCTTGTAGTAATTACTTTTCTAACTCGGGGCAAAATCACCGACAACATGCCATCGATATCTTTGTCTGCTGACATGCCTAAAATCAATATAAAGGGGAAAGCGGGAAAATACTCATCAAGTGCCTGTTTTAGTTTCTCCATCGAGTCAACATTGTGTGCCCCATCCACAATAACAGGTGGTTCTTTTCGAAGTAATTCAAAGCGTGCCGGCCAATTGACATTCTTAAATCCTACCTTGATCGCCTTTTCTGTTATCCTTAAGCCTTCGTGCTTTGCAACTTGAAGAGCAGCGTATGCAGTTACAGCGTTGACAACCTGGTGCGCTCCCAGTAGAGGAATCACAAAATGCTTTGCTCTGCTTGCTTTTTCAATAGCTTCCAGCTGTACTTTTGACTCATCTAATGATTTACTTTTCTTCCAAACCTTAAAAGATTGCTCATCCAATGTATGGTATTTGTAATGATAGTGATAGTCTGCTCCAACATCAATCAAAAGTGATGATCTCTCAATGCTTATCCGCCTAATTTCATTCAGGGCTTCATCCTTTTGAGGGGAAACCACAACGGGACGTTTGGGTTTGATAATACCCCCTTTTTCATAAGCAATCTCCTTCAAAGTATTGCCTAAAACTGCCGTGTGATCAAAAGAGATCGAAGTAATCACAGAAACTAAAGGATTGACGACATTTGTAGCATCTAAGCGACCGCCTAGCCCAACCTCTACAACAGCGATATCGACCTGCTGTTCTGCAAAGTACAGGAAACCTAAAGCGGTAGTTAATTCGAAGGTAGTAATATCGGGTATTAACTCCACAACTTTTTTTAATTCACCGACTAAACGCACGATATCTGGAGGATCTATTGGATTACAATTCACCTGGATTCGCTCGGAAAAATCCTGCAAGTGTGGTGAGGTATATAAACCAACTTTATATCCTTGCGAAATAAGGGCACTTGCACATAACGCTGAAACCGAACCCTTACCCTTGGTACCTGCCACGTGAATTATTTTATATTTGTCTTGCGGGTTATCAAGGTGTTGCATAAACTGCCGCATGCGATCCAGTTTAAAATCAGCTTCTTTTTTATCAAGATGTCGTTTTAGGCTGTAATCAATAAATGAATATATGTAATTTAATGCAGATTGATATTCCGGATTGATGAGTACCATATTTTCGTTTTTACAAATACCTCTTTAACCCAAATCTAAATTTACAAGTGAAAATACATGCTTACAATCAGACCACGCATAATTTTGAAGCGTATGTTAATGATAATATGATTAATAGATTATGGAACAATAAGATCAATCAATAACACATAACCAATTGTTGCGAAATCTTCTCCCCGATGTTCGACCAACAAACATTCCCGGTTGAAATTGTCAAAAATTCGTTCCTGCATTGGTAATAAAGTAATAATACTACCCTCTGGAATGCGTCCATTTGCTGTGAAACCTTCATAACAACCATTGCGTGCATAAATATTTCGGATCGCTTCAGCAAAGATGATTGGTGTTGGGGTAAAAGTCTTTGTTGGAGTTGGAGAATAATCAGGTGTGGGTGTTAGAGTTGCTGTTGGTGTTAGGGTAATAGTTGGGGTAAATGTGATGGTTGGGGTCAGAGTTATAGTTGGTGTTAATGCTAATCGGCGTTCACGAACTGAATTACTGATACCTCGAATACCAAACGCAATGCCAGTTACAAGAAGGCCCAAAACTACTACACCTCCAATAATTGCTATCGCAAATAAGGGGAGTAATTTACGCTTCAGATTTATCACTTGCGGGTCTTGCGCGAATCGACTTCGCACTGCTTTACTCATTTTGATAGCATTTATCGCAGCAAGTCGATTCCCTGTTGCTAAAACTTGATTGGCGTTTATCAATGCAGTTTGGTATTCGTTTATCTCGTTTTGAAAGAGGTCAATTTCTGAATCCAATGCTTGTTCTTTATCACTCTTTCCATCAAGTTTGTTGAGCAGGGTTAGCTGATTCCTGGCATTATCTACCTGGTTTTGCGCCATCGCCAAGGTAGAGGCTTTTTTCGCAGTGTTGATTGATCTTTCAATGCTTAAGCTGAGATTTTTAATAATTGCTGGGGAGACCATATCTAAGCGATTGGATAAACGCTTTATTTGAGAAATATCACCGTACTTTAATCGCATCCGTTCCAATTTGGCTTTTGTTTCCGCAAGCTTTTCTGCAGTTAGATCATTGCTTGAACTGGCCAGATCCCCAATCTCATCAAACAAACTCAGATCGTTGCGGATTTCAGCCGCCTTATCGATATACTCGGGGATAGCCACTGCACTAGCAGCTGTTTGTACCTTTGAAAGCCCACCGACTAAATCGCCCAGGTTTACCAGTGACAAGCCTTCTTTGTACACCTCAAAGGCTTGCATTTGGTTTTCGAGATCATGGCGTAACTCCTCACCTTCACGCCAGCGTTTGATTCCAGCATCCTGAAGATTCTGAAAGGCTTCATCCAGATAAGTTAAAGCAATTTGATAGCGAAAAACTCTTGCAGCTGATTGCGCTTTACCGTAGGCTTTGCCAGCTTCAGGCGGTAAAGCAACCGATGGGATATTTCCAGTTCGTAAATATTCTTCTGCTTCGTTATGGTGCTCTTGCGCCCGTACCCAACCTGGCTCAAGCTGTAACACTTTTTCATAAAGAGAGATTGCTACTTGGTAATTACCTTTATAGAAAGCTTCTTCCGCTTCATCCATAAGGGCTTCAGCTTCAGGATCATGCCTAGATTGGAAAAATTTTCTTAAAGGATCAATTTCATCGTCAGGATTCAATTTTGGAGATTTCGTAAGAGATGCTTGACCATTTTTATCACTTCCTTCGATTTCATCCTTTTGAGTAACAGGAGCAACCTGAGACACATGCTCTTCAGCTAACCTTCGTGTTCGTTCCCTTCTAATCTCTCGAAGCAAACGATGTGCTTCTTCTATTTCATCAATACTGACTTGTTCAACAGCCCTTTCTGTTGCTAAAGCTTCAAGGTATGTGGATAAGCCATTTTCAACTTCAATTAAAGCAGCATCATTAGGATTACTGGACTCAAGTAATTCGCTTGCTTGCCGGATCAAATCAATTAACATTTTTTTATTACCTTTCAAAGATAATGCGCAACTCTAATCGGTTACAATCGTTTCTTAAGAAGCAGTTCTAAAGCATCAGACATTTCACCAGCGGAGTCGAAGAATCCATCCAAAGCCTTTTCCAAGAAAACCATTTCATCCTGATTCAACCTTTTCTGAACATCGTATGGATAAGATGCCTTAAAATGCCTGGGCGATTTTTCAATATCTTCTGGGCGGTTAGGACCAATAGCAACAGAACCCGGTGCCTGCCGACCTGTAAATAAATGATGCAAAGCTCTTGCGCTAAATTGTAGAAGGTCAAATTGCTTCAACTCTGGTGTAATCTTATCCTCTAAAAATCGTCCTATATTCCAGTCGATAATCATTACCTGTTGCCGCACATCATTCCAATAGTAGTGTAAGAGTTTGTGGTCTAAATAAATGATACCCTTTTCATGAGCTGTAGCTAAGGATTGAACAATTTGGATGGATGCCTTTAATACCTGGCGCATGCTCAAATTTTTTGAGAATTCGCCGCGTGAATATCCTGCATCAGTTAAAACATACAAATTGTCTTCCCATCGACGTTCTAGTAATAAGAATGGAAGCCAGTGCTCCTTCAAGCGTTGGTCAAATTCCTCAAGCATTAACTCAGTTTCATTTGGGTTGAATAAAACCATTTCTCCTTTAACGCCGTGGCCGCTACTGGCTAATTGTGTAGATTTGGTCAAAGGCGCAATTTCACCTGGCCAAATCACCCCCTCACCTGTTTGCAAGAAACCTGTCAGTAAGATTGGTGTAATTGTTGATAGGTCAGATAGTGCGTTAAGGATTAACAATTCCTGTTTGAAGAGCGGTTGGGCATAAGCTAATTTATCATGTCGCATTATCTTTATTGCTGGATTCTTCTGCAGTGCCAGTTGATTTATGTTACCCTTTAGTAAAAAAACTCTAGCACTGGAGCCAGCAGCTTCTGGGACTGCATAATCATGCTGACTTGCTGTTAACCATGTATCTAAAGGCTCATCAAGATATAAGCCATTATTTGTTCCTAAGTTCAATGAAATCATCGATTTATTACATCCAATTTAATCGGAACAATTTTACCACCCCCTCAAGGTTAGTAATTGATTTGAATCTTCACCTTGCTTCGCTAATGTTGAGAACCATGCAAACAAAGGGTGCATGCGATCAATAGATTGCAATTCTTCTTGAAGTGCCTCATTTGAAGTAATATTGATCAACTTTTGGTATGTTTTTTGCCATTCGGTTATTCTCGATTCTTGGTTGCTGCTTTTCAAGCCCTTATCCATCCTTTCCAGGTTAAACATCAAATCACCTGCACTGCTTTTAGAAAGGCGCGTTCGACTCATAACTGGCTGATAAATAACATCAAGCGCATTCTTAATGTTTCGAGCATAATGGGCTAATTGGGTAAGTTCTTGGTAGACAGAAGCCAAAATATCCCGGTTGTAAAATGCAATAAGTCTTAGTGGCTGGTTTTGAGATTTTTCAATAGACCGCCAAAAAGCAGCAAAGTCTCTTTGTGCAGATTCAATTAATTGCACTAAAATCTCAGAATTTGTTAGTGTCAAACCATCTTTTTCAATAGCCAACCAATTTTTGTAAGATAAGTGTAAGTTATTTACACAGTCAATAATCATTCTGATATCTTCTTTGTTCGATGATTTAGGGTTTGTGTTTTCCTTCCATTGTTTTTGCTTGATTAATGCGATAGTTGGCCTAAGAGTATTTTGCCAAAAGTTCTGTGCCTCTCTCGCAAGTATGATTAATGACCAATCGTCGCTGTCATCAATTTCAGCACCAGCACTGATGAAATTATCAGCTTGAATATACTTTCGCCAAGTAATTAATATCTGCAAAATTCTCTTTGCTTCACAAATATTATGCATGTCTTCCTGGAGACTTTGTTCTTCTGGAATTTCGATATCATCATTTTCAAGACTCGAAAATATGTTTGCAAAGGCCTTTCCGATTTTCTCATAAATGAAATAATAACTTGGAAGGGATTTCTTAATTTCGCCTAAGATAGGTGTTAGTGTCTCACCTCTGCGGAGATTGTCATGAAATTGATTGATGATTTTTTTTTGGTATCCATCTAGAACAATCTCTTTTTGAGGATGTTTTGAGTCATGTAACAGTAAATTATCATCATAAATCCAGGGAAGTGGTAAATCACTTTGTTCTGCCCAGGTCCTGATCGATTGCATATCTGGACTTGCTTTAATCATCGCAATAGATTGGTTAATAAGAGACAACCAGTTTGGGATTCCTAGTTTCTCTTCAACTTGCGGCTTTGTATTTTCCAAGCTCTCTAAAAAACTTATAATCGATTGATTAGATTGTGGTCCGGTTTTAAAGGAATTCGTCCATTCTTCGATATTTTTAAGATCTTGGTCAAGTTGGATTAGGCCTCCAAACTGTGGATCAAGTATAAATAATCCATGAATTTTTTTACGAGCTAACTCAAAATCTGAATCATTCCATGCATTGATCATGGTGCGTACATTGGCAATCATTTCATTGACGATATTAATTAAATTTCCTGGCACAGGTACGTCATTTTCAAGAAGGCTGATCAATCCAGTTCTCAGCCTCAGCAAATCATTCCCAAAGTAACCTTTCTTACTTGTAGCTGACCAATTTACAATCACATCATCAATTGAGGCTGATAAATTGACCATTGAATCTAACTTATCAGGAGCACTTTTTTCAATTCTTTGCCTAATTAAGCTTACATGAAGGTCATCTGAAATCGTGTTTAAATAATCTATAGGTTGTTCCACAAAGCTATGCGTTTCTTGACGAAAATAATTAAATAATTGCTGCCATAAAGTTGTCAGCTTAATTCGATCAAGCATATCCTTTACTAGCCAAAGGCTTTCGGACCAGTCCTGGTTAAAGATAGAAACTAATAATTCATAAAATCCTTTAGATTTATCTATTTCATTGCTATAGGTTACCAACCTAATAAACTCCCAAGATTTATTCTCTTTTATATATTGGTCTGGCAGGCAATCCAATAAAGCCCGACAAGCTAGAATGTCTTTTCTTTGTGCGGATGTTAACAATAATTTCTTGGTAATTTGAAGAATTGGATCAATTTTGACTCCTTCACCCAAGAGGAGTATTGATTGATTGATTTTAATTATTTCTTTTAAAGCTTCAAGATTATCTGCCCGATCATAATATATTTGCTCGAGGCGTTTATATTCAATTAGACGAGCATGAAGATATTCATAAGCATATTCAACTCTCTTTTCTAATTGCTTAAGTTGGTGTTTGTCCAATTTAACATTTGATTCCAAAGGCCAACCAAGATCCCAAATCAAATCAGGTTTTGTTGGAAGTAAAATGCTTCTTATTTCTTGGATCATTTGCTGATAATCACTTAAGATTGAATAAGAGAATTCAGAATTATCTTCCTGTCCCAGGAGAATTTTTCCATTACCCCAATCGATGAAGTGAATTGTTTTTGCTTTTTTATCAAAAAATATATGATCAGCCTTTACATCGTTCCAAAAAATCCCTTTACTATGAATCACTTTAAACAAATCAAATAGTGCTGTTATGATACTCAAAAGATCTAATGTGGAGATCGATTGGGTATCTGAGCGTGTTGGTATTAACAAATCTGACAGAGAAACACCGCTAGCTTGCTCGCTGACAATAAAGTAATTTGCTGTTTTAGTTGTGCCAGGAATACTGGTATCATAAAGCCTTGGTACCCGAAGTAAGTTCGCATGTGAATTAATATCTAAACCTTCTAATTTAAATAGAATATCACCTTCAATTTCAATTTGCATAGCATGTCGAACAATTGTGCCGCCTGTCGCAATTTGAAGTGGTCTTTTCAAAATACCCTGGGTTATTTTTCCCTCCGACTCAACCAGGAAAACTTCGCCAGCATCACCTTTTCCAACTTGCTGTATTACCTGCCATCGATTCTTTATGCCAGAATAAACTTTTGCCATACAAACCATTATACGTCATGAAAGATTAGCAACTAATAACGGTACAATGATAGTCGTAGTGATAACCAATTTACCAGAACAAACCTGTCAAAGGTTTCACCATAAAGTAATTGTAATGACCGACAGCAAAGACTATAATATTTATAAATGAAATAGAAAAGAAGAGTAAATCATGGAAAATAAACCCATATCAATAACCATAGAAAAGAAGATCAACGCCTCAGTTGAGCAAATATTCACCTCTTTCACTAATGCCACCAGGTTAAGACATTGGTTATGTCACTCGGCCACATTGGTTGCGGAAAAAGATGGTCGAATATATTTAGCTTGGGATAATGGTTATTATGCTGCCGGATATTATATTGAACTTATACCAAACCAGAAAATTGCATTTACATGGAGAGGAAAAAATGAACCGGATCAAACTTTGGTTAATGTGACAATTACTGCAGATGATGATAAGAACCTTATCAGGCTCGAACATACAGGATTAAGAGAAACTGTTGAGTGGGAGAATAATTACGATGAAATCAAGACTGGTTGGATAATGAGCTTGGATAATTTGGGGTCTGTACTGGAAACAGGAATCGACTTAAGAATTAGTAAACGTCCTTTGCTTGGCATTTTCCCTGCCCCTTATGAGGATGAAGATGGGAGTAAAATTCCAGTTAAGTCAGCCATAAAAATCAATGATGTCGTTGAAGGTTTATCTGCAGATATATGCGGATTGCAAACGGGCGATATACTTGTGAAAATTGCAGAATATCCAATAACTGATTGGTCAAGCTTAACCAACGCTATAAGTCAGTTTAAAGCTGATGACCAAGTAAGAATTGAATATTATCGTGCAGGGAAATTAGCTTCATGTGAAGTTAAGCTTTCTCCACAAATCTTGCCTAAATGTCCAGAGTCACCAAAAGCTTTAGCAGATGAGTTAAAAGTAAATCAAACTAAAGTGCTTGAGCAAATGATGTTACATTTACGAAACATCACTGATGAAGAAGCATCATTTAAACCTGAAGTTAATGAATGGTCCATTAAGGAAATTCTCGCACACCTGGTGCATACAGAACAGGAGTTGCAGAACTGGGTTAACCAATTAATTCACAGCCAGCAACCGTTAATCGATGATGAAATTGGTAATCACAATGCCTGGGTTCAAGCGACCGTCTCCCTTTACCCCAGTTTACACCAGCTTATTGAGTTACTAAGATCAAACCTTGAAGTCACAAGTGCTTTTATATCTTTCTTACCTGAAGAGATAAAACAAGATAAGCTTTTATTTTGGTACTTGGCATATCAAATAGTCCAGTATCCAATGCACATGCGCTCACATATTGAGCAAATTAAGAAGAATCTCCAATTAACACGCAAATAATAAAGTTACTTAATTGGTCAAAATAAAAAAAAGGAGGAAATGCTTTATATTTCCTCCTTTATATGATTTTTTACCTCAGGTCATGGGTAAAAAAACCTAAATCTATTTTCCGTAGTTATCTTCAAAATCCCTCAAGAACTTGACAAGAGCCTCTACGCCTTCTTTTGGCATTGCATTGTAAATGGAGGCACGTAGACCACCAACGCTCTTGTGGCCTTTGAGATTATCAAAACCAGCAGCTTTAGAGGCAGCCACCACTTCTGCATCCAGCTCTTTGCTTTCAGTAACAAATGGAACATTCATAACTGAGCGATCTTTCATTTCTACCGTTCCTTTGAACATCTTGCTCTGATCAAGGAAATCATATAAGACCGCTGCTTTTTCTTCATTCATCTTCTGCATCACTTCTAAGCCCCCAATTCCCTGCAAATACTTAAACACTTTTCCACATACATAGATAGCCCAGCAATTGGGTGTGTTGTACATGGAGCCATTTTCCGAGTAAGTATCAAATCGCAGGTAAACCGGTATTCTTGTATCCACATCCGGGTTGATTAGATCCTCACGGATAATTACAATCGCTAAGCCAGCTGGTCCAACATTTTTCTGCACACCACCATAAATCAGCCCATAATCAGTAACCTTGCATGGTTTAGAAAGGAACATCGAAGATTGATCGGAAACCAAGACCTTCCCCTTTGTGTTGGGCAGTTCTTGGTAAGTTGTACCATGAATAGTCTCATTTTCACAGATATAGACATAATCTGCATCCTCTGAAATGGGCAGGTCCGACACATCAGGAATGTAGCTGTAACTCTTATCCTTGCTTGTAGCTAATAATTTGATCTCGCCATACTTGGTTGCTTCTTTGTATGCCTTTTCTGACCAGCTACCTGTCACAATGTAATCAGCCACCCCGTTTTTCATAAGATTCATTGGAATCATGGCAAATTGTAGTGTTGCCCCGCCTTGGACAAACAACACCTTGTAATTTTCGGGAATTCCCATCAAAGCCCGTAGATCTGCTTCAGCTTCATCAATAATGGTCTGGAATACTTTACTGCGGTGACTCATTTCCATCACGCACATACCAGAACCCCTATAATTCAATAATTCATCCCTGATTTCTTCCAGCACAGGTAAGGGTAACATGCTAGGTCCTGCTGAAAAATTATAGATTCGGTCGTATTTCATATTTTTTTCTCCTTTAATATCATATTATCAAGTTAAAGATTCCATATCCCTTGTTGCCTTTTTTATTTCACAGCTATTAAAATATAAAATTTGTTTTGAAAGACTCTGCTTGGAAAATTTAATCGATAGATCATTATTAAAATGATCAGAATTGATCTGATAAGCCAACGGTAAGTGAGAATTGTTGTCTTTATCCAACATAACAAGCGTTAAAACACTTTTGGATGATATTTTGTGAACTCTCCTTCAGAATCCAATACCTTAACGCATAATTGATTGTACTTGCCCTTTAGAAGTAGGTCAAGAACAATCTTTACATTAAAGAATATTGTAAAGTGATTGTTTTATTGAAACCTATCCAGTTATTTCTTTAATATTTGGGTTGAAATTTAATTGTTATTTCATCCAGGAATTGGATTTCCTTTCCGCTGTTATTCAATCAAACAAAGCAATGAACGAAAATTTATTGAATTATAAAGTAAGAAAGCAAACTAACAAAACAGTAACTAGCACCTCAATAGAGTTCGAAAAAATGAAAATTTGAACGATCTGATCAAATTTACTTTAGAGATTTAACAACCACGACCGTGAAATCATCCTTTATCAAAGAGTCTGCTGCCGATCCTCCTACTTCTTTCCAGAGTGATTGACACAATTCTTGAGCGCTTAACCTCTGTCTTTTATTTATTGACATGCAAAATTGAGGTAAACCTGGAATGTCTTGCTTATCATCAACTGATTCACTCAAGCCATCACTATAAATGATCATAGTACCCCCAGCTGGGATTCGGATCCTTTCTTCATCAATTTCAATCTGTTCAAAGATGCCTACAGCCTGTCCAGTTTTACAAGGGACAGGCAAAAACGCATTATCAGCACTCAGCAACAGGGGTTTCGGGTGACCTGCTCTTGCATAACTAAATTCAAACGTTTGACAATCGAGGATCCCATATAACAGCGTCACAAATAAGTCCGAGCAATCAATTTGAATTAGGTGGTGATTAACTTGGTGGAGAGTGTTACTTGGATTGTTATTTCTTAGTGCTTCCATTCTTACAGAAGAATACGCGAGAGCCATTAATAGAGCAGCTGGCATACCTTTATCGCAAACATCACCAATTACAATTCCGATCTTGTGATCATCCAATACAATAAAATCATAAAAATCACCACCTACCTGCTTGGCAGGAATCATCAGTGCCCCAAAATCTAACCCTGAGAATTGAGGAATTGTTTTTGGGAGAATCGTTCGTTGTATTTTGCCAGCCAAGCGCATTTCTTGATCTAACTTTTCTTTCTCAATCATAGCGGCTTGGGCAATTTTTAATTCCTCATAAGCGTTCGTGAGTTGGCGATTCTTCTCGCGCAAATCTTCAATCGTTAATTTTTCAGAATATTCCAGCCTATTACTATAAAGGCGCAGCATATCAATAGATAAGTGAGGATATTGCATCAACATAGTTTCCAACCAAGCGAATGACACGCGCAATGATCTTACATCTGAAAGAGCACGTACACTGGCTGTATGTGTGCCTTCACTTTTAAATCGACTCATTTCACCGATGATTGAATTCGGTTTGATAATCCCTAAACATCGTTCATCCGATGTCCCTAAAGATTTAATGATTTCTACTTCACCTTCCACAAGGATATAAAAGAATTCATTTTCCAGGCCCTCGTATAACAAAACTTCACCTGCTAAGAAAAAATCCTCCTGAGAAATTTGTTTTAACGCTAAGATTTCGCGCTTTGGAATATTAGTAAATAAGGGAATTTGATTGATAATTTCAAGATTCATTGGATTTTTTCTTTACCTGGTTTATCGTAAGTAAATTTTCAACTTAGTCAATATAGGCATTATGTAAACAATTCATGGTTTGATTGACCTACACGAACTGATCAACTTTGTAATTAATTTTGCAATAAATAGTAGCTCCTGCACCAAATAGGTGAAGGATTAATAAAAATGTTGAACCAATAATTTACTTACCCCAGGCTAAAGGTGGGTCACCGAGCCAAGACCAGATCTTGACTTCTGCCACCTGGGCCGTGCTGGGAGGTAGAATCTGGTATTCATGGGCTGGGTCGCTGATGATCACCCATTTTTCCCCATCCCAATATGCCAATTTGAGCTGTTGAATATCACAGTTGCTTTGCTGAACATCATCCAACCGATAATTGATACGTAGCTCAAGTGGTGGGTCGAATTCTAAAACGGGTTCTTCAGGGTTATCCCTCAGGAAGAAAGCCAAGTTCGCAATATATCGAATGAACGTTAATCCTCCAGGAATTACAGGAATCTCATCAGGGATTGGCAGTTCTCGGGGCACGATTTCATTTTTTAACCCAATCTGGGTAGGTATTAGAACACTAATACCTGGATAATGATAAGCTGTTTTTATGACCAAATCTTCTCTCATTTTTTTCTCCTTTACGTTTTCTGGTTCAAATTTGTCTTTGTCCTAAATTTTTTGTCTCGCTGATTCGCATAAGCCAGTAATTCACGGTTCTCAGGTACTTCTTTAACAAAAGTCTCTCGCCATTCTGTTTCTGTAATCTTAGCAAGCTGATTCTCAATTTCTTTGAGCCCAATTTTCAATGCATGTTGAAACATTGATGTGTCCTTTAATGCGTCAAATACCTTGACACAGGATAAAATGGCAAGAATTGGAAATTCTAGGCCTTGTGAGCTTTCTTGATCTAAATAGCTAATAATTTGTAAAGCAAAATGCTCTGCCCCACTGGCATCGCCAGATTTAAGAGCTAAACGTGCCAAGCCAGCTAATGCTTCTACAATACCAGAGGTTGTACCAATCATTTTAGAAGAATCACATGCTGAAACATATTCTCTTTTGGCCTTTATCCAGTCACCCGCAGATTCGTAAGCAAGCCCAAGATAAAATTGACGTGAGGCTAAACCTCTCTCGTCCCCAAGCGCTTCCAATTTACCCAAACTGAGTCCTAATGTCTCACAAGCAGCTTTAGGTTGACCCATCCGCCATTCAGCCAAACCAAGGTTTAACAAGCTGTAAGCTTCACATCCTAATGCACCTAGTTTTCGTGCAATCTTTAATGCCTTTTCGAGCAGATTTTGGCCAATTTCATATTTACCAAGGGAAAGAGTAAAGTAACCCAGGTTGATCAATCCAATTGTTTCACCGAGGCGGTTATCCTGTTTTTTATTGATATCGATCACTTGCTGCATCAACGCCACACTTTTGGATATATCCCCGACTGCCTGGTAATAAGGCGCAATATTTGTTAAAGCCCGCGCCAAAACATCTGCATCTCTGGTCTTTTCTGCTATTTCTAGCGCTTCTTCTGTCAATGTCCCTGCTGCCCGCAAATCACCTTCGCTTGTGAGGATAGAAACTTTCATGGGAAGTACAAGCGCTTGCATCATTACATACCCTGCACGATTTGCAGCCTCGAGCGAAAGGTTGAATGCGTGCAATGCTGCCCTGTTATTCCCCTCACTTATCGACTGACTACCTATACGATAATAAGCTTCTGCAAGCAGTTTATCATCATGCAGTTTTTTTGCTAGGTTGAGTAATGTATTATCGTCAGTAATGCGAGCATCTCTTTCGCCTAGCATACCGACCGCCTCATCATGCCCAAGCGTAGCACGCCAAAGGCGAGAAAAATCTTCTTTCTTGATGAGATTAAGCGCCTTTTCAAATAAAACCTTCGCTTCAACCATTGAACATTGATTGATTGCCCGCTCACCTGCTTTAATAAACCAATCCACAGCGAGATTTTTTTCATCACTTTCTAAATAGTGAAACGCAATTAACCCCAGGTGCTCGGATATCCTATCACCAGCATTATCTTCAATCCATTTCGCAACTTGTTTATGGTATTTGCGGCGATGCCTAATGAGAACAGTTTCATATGCCTCATCACAAAATAAGGCATGTTTAAATTGATATTCCTGGTTACCTGCAATGCTTGAGCGCTCACGATGATAGATAAGTCCACGCTCACGCAGGCTATCAAGCCTTGAGTAAATTTTTTGTGATTCCAACTCATCTGTTGTTAATATTCTCAAAATGCCATCCCAAAACGTTTTCCCAATAACAGCAGCATGTTGCACCACCAATTTTTCAGCAGGCGGCAAGGAATCTAACCGAGCTTGCAGGATGCCTTTTAAGGTTGAAGGCACATGCAAAGTAGCTAATTCATCAAGTCTTATCACCCAAGGTTCTGGTTTTGTTTCAATTACCCCTTCATCAATGAACATCTTAATCATTTCTTCAATAAAAAATGGATTCCCTCCTGCCTCATCAACGATGCACTTATGTAATTCTCCAGGAATGTTTTCAACCCTAAAGAGTATTTCATTAATCAAAGACCTGCTTTGCAAACGTGAGAGCTTTCTTAAATTCAATCTGGTGAAGCCCTCGACGCCTTCACCCCATTTTGCACGTTTTTCAAAGAATTGCGGCCGTACTGTACAGACAATCATCAGTTGCGTCTCACGCCATTTACTTAGCTCGTTAACCAGCTCAATAATAAAATCAAGTGTTCGATTATCCATCCAATGAATATCTTCTAGCAATATCAATAAGGGCTTTTCGGCTAGCCTTCGCAGGTAGTTTTTTAGGTATATCTCAGCAATTTCACTATATGATGCATCGCCCAGTAAATGGCTAATAGACGGGCTGGCTGAAAAATCAAATCCAATTAATTGACCAATCAAATCAGCCTGTTCATTTTCAATGGTATTAATCGTCCCCCTGCGGAATTTCTCTAAAGCCATGAGGCTGGTGTCTGATTCTAAAATACCGAAGTTCCTGGCAAACAAATTACGCAACACGCCGTAAGGCACTTCCTGTGTGCTTTGAATTGAACGACCTCGCAAAATTTTGGGCGAATTTGTTTGCGAACTAAGCCAACCTACAAACTCGTTTACAAGGCGGGTCTTTCCGATCCCCGGTTCTCCGCTAATTAAGACCAAAGCGGTCTCCCCTCCCTCGATAGCATCTTGGTACAGATTCTTTAATGCGGCTATCTCAGGTTCACGCCCAATCATGGTCGTCTCTACGCCCTCCAGTCCGCGCTTTTGAATCCGCAGGTAATCAGGTTTACGGCCAATCACCAGGTATGTTTTTTCGCTCTGCTTCCGCCCTTTGACGATCAGAGGCTCTAGTAATTGAAAATCAAACAGATCGTGGACGTGCTGGTAAGTTGCTTGACTGATAAGCACTCCATCTTTAGGGGCATTCTGCTGTAGACGAGCTGCCAGGTTGACCGCATCACCTAAAGCTATGTACTCTAATGTTTTATCTGGATTCATTTCACCGACTACGACCAATCCAGTGTTTACACCTACCCGGACGTGAAAATCTTCAAGAACCTGGCCTATTTTGAGCTTTTTTGCATAGTTTTGAATATTTGAAACAGTCGCTAATCCTGCTAAAACAGCCCGTTCCGGATCATCTTCACGCGCTGAAGGTGTGCCAAAGTAAGCTAATAAACCATCGCCCATAACCTGGATAATTGAGCCATCAAATTCTCGAATAGGTTCTAGTAGGCAAGGATAAGCATCGCTCATGATTTCAGCTAATTTTTCCGGATCAATACGCTCTGCAAGAGTCGAGTAACCTGCAATATCTGCAAATAAAATGGTTACAACCCGGCGCTCATATGGATCCAATTGCGGTAATAATGATTCAGCCAAATGGTTAGAGAGATGGTCGACTTTTTGAGAAATGGAAAGATCAGGATGGGTTTGAACCGACAAGCGCATACCACATTGAGGACAGAATACTGCCCCATTTTCTATGATAGCACCGCACTCAGGGCATCTTAGCTTGAGTTGAGCACCACAGGTGGTGCAATAGGATGCCAACTTGGCGTTCTCAAAACCACATTTAGGACACTGTATCACTAGTGAAGCTCCAATTCTGATCTTATAAAGAATAAACTTTGTTAAATATAAATATTAACAAGAGCTAAGTTTATAAAACCTGCAGCTTTGTGACCATCTCAATGAATGTAACAGGTTTAATGAAGAGGAATATTTTCACGCTTCGATCGTGGTGATGGCTCTTAAAGTATATAAAAATATACTTTTAAAATCAACTTTCTCACTGTTAACAGTGAGAAAATTATTGTGATGTCTCATTTGCGTTAAGTTAAATTGTCCCTCTGAAGGAAAGGCAAAGTAATGGACTTAATCGCAGCACCCAAAAGGTCCTTTTCCTAAAATGGATAGCATCCAGCTTCAATTGGCACGCGATACACGGCCAAACCAGGTTCGTCCCATTCGATCCAATCGCAGTGAGGATTGGCATATAAAACAACGATCTCTGCAACACCCTTGCTAAATGTTTCAATTCCATCTTTACGGTTAAAGTAATTTGAGCAATTAATCGGTTGTCCAGGGTTTTTAGCTGGATAAAGCTTAATATACCAGTTATTATCAAATTCCGTAACCAGGTGCTCGATAGCCATCAAATCTACGCCACTATTATTTGTAAATTGATACTCTGCACAACACTGGTAATCACTTGAATTCGCTTTGCCAAATAAATCACTTGTAACCACGTTTTTTGCTGAGTATTCGCCTTTATAAACGACACACGCATCTATCGGGCAAGGCGCATCTCCTGGAGAATTCAAACATTTGGAACCGAAACTCGAATCAGTACCTGATTCATCAATGGTTGGGGAGTCTATTGGCTTTGGCTCTTCTGCTTGAGTTGCTTCTTCGTCGTCTAAACGGTGAACCCAGTAATTTGGTGAAAACAAATTACAGCCGAGTGAAAACAAAATCACACAGGCGATGATTATTAAAGAAATGGAACGATACGAAGCATTTTTATTATTCATTTTTCTCATCGTGGATTCCTTAAAATACTAAATTATCTTTGGGGTTGTTATTATTCTGGTAAAAAAACTTACACGCTACAATATTTTAACCTATGTTCATCTAATTCAACCAGCTTTTTTTATTTGACAACCAGAAAATTATAAACAAATTCTGGGACACTACGGTCGGGGATTTTTGGGAAACAAAATCTAACTTTCCACCTGTGCGCCAGGAACAGACCACAGAACTGGTCGATTATGCAAATGATTAAGGGGTTCAAGGGGTTCAAGGGGTTCAAGGGGTTCAAAGGTTTATTGTTACATCAAGTCCATCTTAGACCTATACTGAAGCGCTTCGGCCAGGTGTGCCTGGGCAATTGCCTCCGAGCCAGCCAGATCAGCTATCGTGCGGCTGAGCTTCAATACGCGGTGATAAGCTCGTGCCGTGAGTTGCAGCTGTTTCATAGCTACTTTCATCAAGGCCTGGCAGGCATCATCCAAAACACAATACTGACGAATCTGGGAGGGATTCATATCCGAATTGCTGACCAATGGCGTATCTTTGAAGCGTTCCAATTGCCTTTGCCTGGCTTTCTCAACCCGTGCCTGTATCGTCGCGGAATCTTCAGCTAGCCTCTGCGTGCTCAATTTTTGATAGTCCACCCGCGCAACATGGGTAAAGATATCAATCCGATCCAGTAATGGGCCAGAAATCTTCTTTTGGTAGTTGGTAACTGCAGATGGTGAACAAGTGCAAGGCTTTAGATTATCTCCATAGTAACCACACGGGCAGGGATTCATCGCTGCTACCAGCATGAAATTTGCCGGGAATGTCAACGATCCGCTTGCCCTGCTAATCGTCACCACCTTATCCTCAACTGGCTGCCTGAGCACTTCTAAAACCCGTGTACCAAATTCTGGTAACTCATCCAGAAAAAGCACCCCTCGGTGTGCTAAGGTAATTTCACCCGGGTGCGGCCAATTGCCACCGCCCACCAAACCCGCATGACTAATAGTATGATGCGGTGCACGAAATGGCCTGGTGCGAATCAGCGGGATATCAGCCGATAGCATATCTGCCACTGAGTAAATCCTGGTAACGTCTAGTGATTCATCGATCGTCATGCGTGGCAAGATGCCGGGAATTGCCCGTGCTAGTAGTGTCTTGCCCGCCCCTGGAGGACCGATCATAATCAGGTTATGCGCACCTGCTGCTGCCACCTCCAAAGCGCGTTTGACATACTCCTGACCTTTTACTTCACTGAAATCGGTAATCGCTACAATTGGCACATCCTCTGGTAAGATCTTCTTGACAGGTTCTAATTGAGTTTCGCCAATTAAGTGAGAATACAAACTTGAGAGTGAGTCAACCGGGTAAATTGAAATATCGGGGATCAAGGCGGCTTCATGGGCATCTGAAGCAGGAACGAAAAGTTTTTTGAAACCTTGTTCGCGCGCTAGGGCGGCCATCGGCAATATCCCACGTACATGGCGGACACTGCCATCCAATGATAGCTCACCAATAAACATCGATTCCTCAATACACTCGGGGGCCAGCTGGTCTGTGGCCACTAGCACGCCCACAGCAATGGGCAGGTCATAGACAGGACCTTCCTTACGTACTGAGGCTGGCGCAAGATTCACGGTGACTTTCTTTCGGGGATAAAACATACCGGCATTTTTGACTGCCGATTGAACCCGTTCTCGGCTTTCTTGAACTGCCATGTCAGGCAGACCAACGATAATTGTTCTGGGTAACCCGCCACTCGTATCAACCTCGACCTGTAAGACCACACCATCTAAGCCGATAATTGAGCAGGAATAGACGCTAGCCAACATGCACTAAGTTTATGGGAAAGCTTTGCTTAAGTCAATACGAATTTGACCCGTTTTGCTTCAAGTCAAGCATGAACTACATCATCATATTTGTCTATTGATTGTACAAAAAAAGATAAAAATAAATAAATTCTTTCCCCTTACTTCGAATGCAAATAGAATTATTTGATAGTGAAGAAATTGTTAATTTATTAGCTTTATCAATATTTCGAGCACCGCAGCGCTTTTGTGCCTGTTATTAGATCAAAACTTTTATGATATTTCCTATGATAAGATTTCGCTAAAAGTTTGACTTTGACAGGAATTTGTTAAGCTGTAATAATCTTTGCCGTAAGGTTCAAATACTCTTTATAATAATTTCATCAGGTATATTAGTAATCAATGACATGTTTTACATTTTGGAGGATAAATGGATCAAGATTCTGTTTACATACCGGTCACCACATTAAGGAGATTTATCCGTGATTTTCTGATCAAAGTAGGCGTTCCAGCAGATGATGCAGAAATATGTGCAGATGTCATAATTGAATCAGATAAACGAGGAATCGAATCCCACGGAATCGGTCGCTTGAAGTATTACTACGATCGGATCAAGTCTGGGCAGCATAAAGTTGTCACAAAATTTGAGGTTGTTAAAGAAACACCCACGACTGCTGTTGTAGATGGTCACCATGGCATGGGCATGGTTATTGGGACCCGCTCAATGCAAATGGCAATTGATAAAGCTAAAACTTACGGTTTAGGCTGTGTCGCTGTTCGTAATTCGACCCATTATGGCATTGCAGGTTACTACCCCACCATGGCGGTTAAGCAAGGCATGATTGGGATGTCTGTAACCAACGCCCGACCTTCAGTTTCTCCTACCTTTGGCGTAGAACCGATTTTAGGAACAAACCCTATCGCATTCGGTGCACCAACCGATGAAGACTTTCCTTTCTTATACGATGCCGCGACTCCGATTACTCAACGTGGGAAAATTGAAGTGTTAACAAGAGAAGAAAAACCAATCCCTGTAGGTTGGGTCATTAACCAGGATGGAAACCCTATAACCGAACCAGCTGAAACCCTAACTGCACTTAGCGAAAAAACAGCCTCGCTGCTTCCACTTGGTGGTTTTGGTGAGGTTCTAGGCGGTCACAAGGGTTATGGGTTGGGAACTATGGTGGAAATACTTTCTGCCTCATTACAATCGGGCACATTCCTGCAAGCCTTATCTGGTTTCAGCCCAGATGGAATAGCTCAACCTTTTAGGGTCGGTCACTTTTTCTTGGCAATAAATATCGAGTTCTTTGTTCCGCTTGAGGAGTTTAAACACACAACTGGAAAATTATTAAGAGAATTAAGAAATTCTAACAGAGCACCTGGAAATCCTCGAATTTATACTGCTGGTGAAAAAGAATTTGAGATGGGAAAAATTACCTCGCAACGGGGAATAAGAATAATTCCTAATTTACAAAAAGAAATTAAATATTTGCAAAAAGAGTTGGACTTAAAGGACTACGAATTCCCATTCTAACCTCTGAAAATTAGATTTACATGACAAGAGAAGAAAAAATAGATTACAGTTTTAAATGAAAGTTGAAAGAATTTTGTTTTTTGAATGCTAAATCGGATTTACGATCCACCTAATAATTATAAGAACCATTAAGCCAGCTCTAACTACCCGTGTATAATAGATTTTGTTATGGCGACTTGTTTGGAATCTTACCTTGGAAAATAACGAAAAAAAGATAGCCTTTTTCTTACCTGACCTGCGCATGGGTGGTGCTGAGCACATGATGGCAGTAATCGCCTCAGCTATAGCCAAGCGTGGATATATAGTCGATTTTGTGCTGGTAAAAGCGGAAGGCCATTATTTATCACATTTAGATGAAAAAGTGCGAATAATAGATCTAAACAAAAAATCGACCTATCTTAGTTTATTTGATTTAATCAATTACTTTCGAAAAAAGAAACCAGATTTTGTATTGTCATCCCTTGATCTCACAAACATAGTTGCGTTGTTAGCGCGGTCTGTTGCTAAATATCCTAAGTATTCAATTATTCGATTGGCTAACACGCAGTCAATAGTATCTCGCTCACCAATAAAGAAAATAATAGAAAAATACTTAATAAAAATTCTTTATCCAAAAGCAGATGCGATCGTTGCAGTGTCAAAATCCGTATTGGAAGATTTTAAATTTTACACAAACATCAATCATCCATCTATTGAGGTAATTTTTAACCCCATAATCAATGAAGGCATAGCTCAAAAAGCGATTGAACCAATTAATCATCCATGGTTGAATCCAAAAACAGTGCCAGTGATCATTGCTATTGGGCGATTAAGTGAACAGAAGAATTTCAGCTTGTTATTGCGGTCCTTTGCGAAAGTATTGCAAAGCACAAAAACCCGATTAATCATTTTTGGGGAAGGTCCACTGAGATCAAGCCTAGAATTTTTAGTAAAAGAATTAAATATTCATGATTGGGTTTTATTACCTGGCATGGTAGCAAATCCATATAATTATTTGAAGAATGCTGATCTTTTTGTCCTATCATCTAATTACGAAGGTTTGCCCAATGTATTAGTTGAAGCGCTTGCTTGTGGTTGCCCAGTTGTAAGCACTGACTGTCGTAGCGGACCGAGGGAAATACTGGATGGGGGAAAATATGGCATTCTTGTTGAACCAGATGATGATGATGCATTGGCAAACGCAATTATTCAAACTCTGAATAGTGAGAAAAGAATAACACCATTAACTTGGCTGAATCAGTTTTCTGAAGAGGTCATTGTTGGTAAGTACTTAAACTTAATGAACCATCTTACCAATCCTAAGGAAAATTAGATTTTCTCCAATAGTAGGATTTTTAATCTTAAGCAAATGTTTTATAAAAAGATATTTGAAATACTAAAAAGAGCAGTAAGCCATTTACCTAAAGTTACAGGTGATATTGCTATTTATGGCTTAGGTGGCTCATTAATGCAAGTTGTTGGTTTGGTTACCATACCGATTATTACCAGGATACTAAGCTCAACAGAAGTGGGAACACTAGATGTTGTCAACGCAACCACGAATTTTATTCACATTTTACTAGCCTTACATCTTGTGACTGGTTTAATGAGATTCTTTTATGAAGTCTCAGAAAACTCAAAACAGGACAGAAAAAAGATGGTTTCCAGTGTCTTTTGGTTCACTTTGATGTTCAGCATAGTAATTGTTGGGTTTGTTGCACTATTTAGCCAGAAAATTTCGACTATGCTTTTTTCTAGTGGAATTTATTCAAATGCAATTATCTTAGCGACTGCAAGCATTCCATTTGCAGCGATTAAGGAGATCTTTGCTAGTGCCCTGCGCATGCAGCGCAAACCCGTTAAGTATCTCATCATAAACTTACTACATGCAATCATCAGCTTTGGATTGATCCTGATTTTTATTCTCCGATTTAACCAAGGCATAAATGGCTATTTCACAGCCCAAATAATTTCTGGAATTTTTGTTTCAATTATTAGCGGTTATTATTGCCGTGATCTTTTAGGTTTTAGCTTTTCTAAGAAATGGTTTGCTGACATTGCTTCTTACAGCCTTCCAATGCTACCGGGTGGATTACTAAACTGGGGCATGATGTCGATTAATCGAATTTTATTAACACAATACACTACCGAGACACAGATTGCCTACTACAGTGTGGCTACAAAAACCTCTAAAGTGATTGAACTTGCGGTTTCTGCTTTTATCATGGGTTGGCTGCCTGTTTTCTTGGCAAATATTAATAGTAAAAGTTTTCATCTAAAGCTTGATAAAGTATTTAGATACTATATATACGCAACAATAACCCTTTCAGCACTTGTCACCTTATTTGCAAAAGAATTTTTTTATATCCTTGCCCCGACTGAATATCAAGTTGGCGTACCATTGGTTGCATTGTTGTGTTTAAAACAAGCATTGACTGGCTCGACCTATACATACACAGTAGGGATTACACAAACAAAGAAATCATATTTTGTCTCGATATCAACAGGAATCGGTGTTATCGGTACAATTCTATCCAGCCTGTTATTATTACCAAAGTACGGGATTTTTGGGGCAGCAGTTGCTGATGTAATTGGGATTTTTATATACACACTTCTAATGTTAATATTCTCCAATAATTTGGTTAGACTGGAGTTGAATTTTAAACCAATTGTTTGGTCAATCCTAGGATTCCTGATTTTCTGGATTATCA